>ERZ761610.766-NODE-766-length-21977-cov-18.773698_pt1 | contig 21977 bp, 19 predicted proteins | sample MGYA00512164_ERZ761610 | MGnify/ENA primary metagenome ERZ761610 (study PRJEB28899, sample SAMN02850038) | bioreactor sludge metagenome | biome: EBPR Sludge; feature: EBPR Bioreactor; material: flocular biomat | place: Australia: Thorneside Wastwater Treatment...
CAAGTTGTGTAAAGATGCGGTCAATTTCTTTTAATGAAAGCGGACCTGCTTGAATCTTTTCTTTCAATGTGCCCGCTTCAAGATAACGCATCACAAAATAAGTTGTGCCGTTTTCTTCACCGTAATCAAAGACTGGCAAAATGTATGGATGTTCAAGTTTAGCAATGGTGCGGGCTTCTTGTTGAAAACGTTTTACAAATTCTTGGCTTTCGGCTAATTGTTTTGGCAAAACTTTAATAGCAACATTTCTATCCATAGAAGCTTGATAGGCTTTATAGACAGATGCCATGCCCCCAGCACCAATCTCATTGATAATGCGATATGAACCAAGTGTTTGACCCGCTTGAAGTTTATCCATTTCATTCTCCTGATATTCAGGTTTATTTCAATTTATTATTACTTTGGGTAATAGGCTTATGCTATATATAGGTTTTGAGTCATTGTTTTTTCAAAATGTTATTGTAAAGTTTCTTTGCATATTTCTGGTCGCTTGAATTTCGAAGACGAATCGTTAAAAATTTCATCGGGTCTCTTTGTGGAAACAAAATACCAAATCCATACTTATAGTCATCTACATGAGATACAAGAGCACGAAGATGATTTTCAAACAATGTAAACTCATATCCTTTTATTTCCAATGGAATGTTATCTTCAGAAAATGCAACTATAAGTAAATGATAATTGCCCTTGTGAAGAAAAAAATGGGAATTAAAGAAATTTGTAACACGATTAACTATATCAGTTTTAGCCTCAATTAATTTATTTTCAATTCGTGGCTGACTCTCAATATCATTTCTCATATCTAGCATAAGTTGATTTACCAATTCTTCATCTGACTCAGACCAAAATTTGAAACACCGCATTGTCTCATGCCATCTTTCTTCGGGTCTTAAAATTATTCGACTAATTGGGTACTCCAGGGAATTACCATTTAAGTCAAGAGCATCGCGTGAAACATAACTATGAGCAGGAAGGATTTGATATCTATGATCAACATCTACAAATATACATTGAATCTTATCAATGATAACGTTACGCCCGCCTATATTATGAATATCAATAAAGATACTAATGTTAGTATTACCCAAGTGATGATAAAGTTGAAAAGTTTCAGGTATCTTGATGTTAATCTTTGTACCCCTGAACAAATCACGAACTGGTGGTAATTGAGAAAGGATAATAGCAATAAATGAAATTACTACACTCCAAATTGCAGGGTCATTCCAATCCATATTGAGCTCCTATTATTATGGCACTCTATAAACTGCTCTCAAATTTCCTTGCGAATCATACAAACTTGCATTTTCTCCCGAACTCCAAACCGAATCACCAATTCCCCAATACAAATCAATGACTGAATCAGTGCCAGCAATGGTATGCACTTGTACTGCTCCATTCTGATACAAAGTCAATTGCGGAAATGTATATGTATTGCCGTTATCATCTTTCAATTGCCACGAAGTTAAATTCAATTCCCCTTCGCCTTCAAAACGAATCACTACAATTTCAGATTCTAAAATACCTGCCGCTACCACACTGCTAATTTTTACAGGAATATCAGTTTGTAATTCTGTATTTGTTGATGAAGAAACATTTGTTATCGGTGTGGCTTGTATCACTGCGGGTTGAATCACCGCGCGATAATTTCTATCGTACCAAAATAACATCCCGCCTGTCACAGTGGCTGAAACCAAAGCATTCAGTAATAAATATTGGATGAGTTTTTTTCTATCCATCTTAAGCGAATGATAGCACAATATAAATTAAATGTCATTGCGAGGAGTGAAACGACGAAGCAATCTTCAAATAACTAGGAGATTGCTTCGCCTTCGGCTCGCAACGACATGATTATTTCTTCATTGAAATCGCCACCCAATCATTGATTTGACGAATCTCGCCTTTGACTAATCCCTTCGCCTGACCCGCTTCAATCACACTTTCAGCTTGGTGACTTAAAATTCCGCTTAAGATTATCTCCCCGTTTGGTTCTATTAAATCTGCTAATCCTAAGTCAAATAAACGAATCAAAACTGGAGCAAGAATATTCGCCACCACCAACGGCGCAGACTTAAATTCAAATTGACCATTCAACACTTCCGTTACTGAACCTTGACCTAGAATCAATTCATTTCCTATTTCATTTACATCTGCATTCTCGCGCGAGTTCTTGACAGATTCAATATCAATGTCTACGCCTAGAACTTTATTTGCGCCAAGTTTCAATGCGGCGATGGAAAGAATCCCAGAGCCACAACCGACGTCAATTACAGTTGATAGTGGATGGTTGGCAGTTGATAGTTCCATTAATTCCAAACACAATTGCGTCGTCGGATGTGTTCCAGTGCCAAACGCCATGCCGGGGTCAATTTTGATGGGGATACGATTCGGTTCAGGGTTTTGCAACCATGCCGGTAGGATTAAGAGGCGTTCACCAATCAAAATCGGTTTGTAATGTTGCTTCCATGCTTCCATCCAATTTTGGTCAGCGATTTGTTTATAGGTTGGAGTTGGCACAGGTTGAATCATCCCCAAATAAAAAAGTGACTCTTCGAGTTTTTGACGTATCTCTTCAAGTTGATTATTGACTTCTAAATAAGCACGGACAGTGATTGGTCCAGTAGCTGTGCCTTCATCTTCATCATTATTAAATTTGACACCTTGCTCGGTCATCACTCCATTGGGAGCAAAACGTGCCAACACATCCGCAACCGATTCAGCGAGTTCACCATCTACAGTTAAAGAAACTTCAAGCCAATTCATATTATCTCCAAATTATGTGACCAATTACACGTCCAAACCAAACGGCGAATAATCCAAGCAAGATATTTGCGCCAATGTTTACAAATGCATTGAGTCCAAAACCCTGACGCATTAAGTTAATTGTCTCATTTCCAAAAGCAGAAAATGTTGTGAAGCCGCCTAGTATCCCGATAAATATAAAGGCGCGTGACTCATTAGAGAACATTCCATATTTTTCGCCAAGTTGTGCCAGAAAGCCAATGATGAAACATCCGATTACATTCACTGTTAAAGTTCCCAATGGAAATGATTTTGCAAATCCTTGAAAATATCCACCAATCAGATAACGAAGCACCGAGCCGATAAATCCGCCAGCACCGACAAGAAGAATGTTTGTCATTGAATTTCCTTTGCCGCCCATTGTATCAAGTCTTTTTCTGCATATAACATTTGAGGCAATTCATTGACGTCAAAATATTTCATCTCTGAAATTTCGTGTGAAGGCTTGAATTCACCTTCTACAATTTTACACAGATACACAATGCTAAGATGAGGAAATTCCTTTGCACTGGCAACTTTCAAAAGTTTTTTCACTTCAATCTTGATATTAGATTCTTCATAAAATTCACGCACAATTGCATGGATAGGTTGTTCACCATATTCCAATCCGCCGCCAGGAATCCCCCACGCATATTTTCGATACGTATGTTTGAAGAGTAAAACTTTACCTGCTTCATCAAATATCAGTGTACACACACCTGCGTTAAATTTTGGCTGTGTGATTCGTGTTGCTAGAACATGAATCCACATGGGCATTCTGCGCCAAATGTTCATTAAGATTTTTATCATAAGGTTGAATTTTTATTTCTTTTTCGATCTGCGTTTTGCAGGAAGTACTCTATTAGAGTTCTTTTCTGTTGATGAGTCAAATAAAGATGACTGATATGTACCTGTTGGCTTTTTTAATTTACGAGGTAAAAACTTACCTACATCCAGCCCGCCGAGATTATCAATTGTATCTTTTATTTTTGGAACACAATATTCTGACATTTGTTCATTAACTTGTTTACTTGTAAACCGTAAAATATGCCATCCGATAGAATTCAAATCATTGTATCTTATAGAATCTTCTGCTCTTTTTTCTGGGTGGGAATGCCAATAATCTCCATCTGTTTCTATATCAATTTTTCCATCAGCGCAATATACAGAAAAATCGAGAGCATATTCCCTTTCATTAACTTCTATGAATTCCTGTCGCTCCGCATATACCTCAAGTTTTTTCAACTCTAACCACATTGCATCTTCTAAAGGGCTTTCATCATACAAATCATTGATTTGTTCAGCAGACATCACCTTCTCAAATGTAGTTTGAATAAATATTATTCGTCGTCTTCTTAAACTAAAAATTGGTCTGTCTAAAGGCTGTAAAGGTTCAATAAAAAGTTGATAATATTGATTATTAGTTTTTTCATTTATTGGTTCATTTGGGAAAATTTCATGCCGATAAACTTTTCTACAATCAATCACTTTTGCATAATAATTGACACAAAATGCTTCTTCTCCAAAGATTTTTGTCTGATAAATTGCCAACCATTTTGGAGGAAAATTATCTTTTAACCATTTGTTTGCACTAGATACAGGAATACGATACCAATGATTTTCCCGAACTTCAGCAAAATCATTTTTATTATTCACAATTGCAACTAATACTTCGCCCTTCTTAGACATAAGGCAATTATAAACAAAAAGCGAGCAGACTCTTCATCTGCTCGCCTACCGTCTATTTTCTACGGTCTATGGTCGGCGGCTTTAGCCTCCCAACGCTTCATTCAACCAATCCAAAAATCCTTTTTCTTGTGGCTTGACTGTCGTTCCTAAACTCTCAGCCAATTTCTCAAACAACTCACGTTGTTCTTTGGTTAACTTTGTTGGCACTGCTACATTCACAATCACCAATTGATTCCCGCGATGTTTTTGTCTCAAAAATGGCACGCCTTTACCTTTCAATGTGAAGACTTTGCCGGGCTGAGTGCCTGCTGGGATTTTTAACTTATCATCGCCATCTAAAGTTGGCACATCAACTTCTGCGCCAAGCACAGCCTGTGCCACGTTAATATCAAGGTTGAGGATAACGTCATTCTCTCGACGCTTGAAAAATTGATGCGGTTTTACATCTAAGACCAAAAACAAACTGCCATTCGGTCCGCCAAAAATTCCCGGCGCACCTTCCCCATTCAAGCGGATTTGCGTGCCATGGTCAACACCGGCAGGTACTTGCACTTTTTTCTTAACACGTTTTCTTTCCAAACCATTGCCACGACAAGTTGTACAAGGCGAAGAAATAATTTCGCCACGTCCGTTACAAGTGTTGCATGGATACGTTTGCACCATCTGACCCAAAAATGTTTGGCGCACTTGCCTCACTTCACCTTGTCCATTACACGTTGTACATTTTACAGGCGTTGTGCCGGGCTCAGCACCTTTGCCACTACAACGTGAACAAGTTTCATCACGTTCAAATTCAATTTCTTTTTCAACACCAAAGACCGCTTCTTCAAACGACAAAGAAATTGCCATTTGCAAATCACGTCCGCGACGCGGCGCATTACGAGCGCGCCTTCCAGTTTGAAAACCAAAACCACTAAACAGGTCTTCAAAAATATCGCTGAAATCTACCGTGTAATCATGGAAGCCACCATTCCCACCCAAACCGGCTTTTCCAAAACGGTCATAACGCGCACGCTTCTCCGAATCCGAAAGCACGCCATACGCCTCATTCACTTCCTTAAACTTTTCTTCGGCATCTGGCTCTTTATTCACATCAGGATGATACTGGCGCGCCAATTTACGAAACGCGGCTTTGATTTCATCATCACTCGCGTTTCGATTCACACCTAAAGTTTCGTAATAATCTCGATTACTCATATTTGCTCAAACCGCCGTCCTCGGCGGTGATATTATTCCTTCACTTCGCCATCTACAACATCAGGGTTTTCATTATTACTATTTGATGAAGAACCCGCTTCAGACTCAGGGGCGGCTTGATTCTGCTCATACACAGATGCACCAATCTTCTGAATCGCCTGACTCAACGCCTCAGTTGCAGATTTAATTTTTTCAACATCTTCTGTCTGCGCCACAGATTTTACTTCGGCAACTTTGGCTTCAATATCACTTCTTACATCAGCAGGAACTTTATCACCAAACTCACGCAATGCTTTTTCAGCCGCATAAGCTGTATTATCCGCATTATTTTTCGCTTCGATTAATTCTTTGCGCTTCTTATCTTCCTCTGCATGAGATTCTGCATCTTTACGCATTTGTTCAACTTCTGCATCACTCAAACCAGATGAAGCTGTAATCGTAATATGTTGCGACCTTCCAGTGGCTTTATCCTTCGCACTGACTTTCAAAATACCATTGGCATCCACATCAAACGTCACTTCAATTTGAGGCATGCCTCTTGGGGCTGGCGGAATACCATCCAAAATAAATTTACCCAAAGATTTGTTATCTGCCGCCATTGGGCGTTCGCCTTGCAAAACGTGAATCTCAACTTGAGTTTGGTTATCACCCGCAGTTGAAAATACTTGTGTTCTGCGAGTTGGAATCGTTGTATTTCTTTCAATTTGAGCAGTGGCAACGCCACCTAAAGTTTCAATTGCTAAAGTCAATGGAGCAACATCTAACAAAAGAATGTCTTTAACTTCACCACCCAACACACCGGCTTGAATCGCCGCACCGATAGCAACCACTTCATCTGGATTAACACCCTTGTGTGGGTCTTTGCCAAAGAAAGCACGTACTCTATCTTGAATGGCGGGCATACGCGTCATACCACCGACTAAGACAATTTCATGAATGTCACCTGCGTTTAAGTTTGCGTCAGATAATGCTTGCTTAACAGGAGCAATTGTGCGGTCAACAAGATCCGCTGTCAGTTGTTCAAACTTAGCGCGGGATAAAGTCATCATCAAATGTTTCGGACCATTCGCATCCGCAGTTAAGTAAGGCAAATTGATTTCGGTTTGCATCACAGTTGAAAGTTCAATCTTTGCTTTTTCAGAAGCCTCTTTCAAACGTTGTAATGCTTGACGGTCATTATGCAAATCAATGCCGTTATCTTTTTTGAATTCCTCAATCAAATAATCCATGATGCGTAAATCGAAATCATCACCACCGAGGAAGGTATCGCCGCTTGTTGCACGGACTTGGAAAACACCATCACCTACATCCAAAATCGAAACATCAAACGTACCACCACCGAGGTCATACACAACGATGACTTCGTTTTTCTTTTTATCTAAACCATAAGCTAATGAAGAAGCAGTCGGCTCATTGATAATTCTCAACACTTCTAAGCCTGCAATTTTGCCGGCATCTTTTGTAGCATTACGTTGGGCATCATTGAAATAAGCAGGGACAGTAATCACTGCTTGTGTAATCGTTTCACCAAGATACGCTTCCGCATCTGCTTTAATTTTTGCGAGAATCATCGCTGAAACTTCTGGCGGTGAATATTCTTTTTCAGATAATTTCACACGCACATCGCCATTATCCGCTTCGGTAACGGCATACGGAACACGCTTTTTCGTGCGTTCTACTTCTGGGTCACCAGATTTTCTTCCCATGAATCTCTTCACAGAAAAAATTGTATTTTGTGGATTTGTAATCGCTTGGTTTCGTGCTACGCGTCCCACCAAACGTTCACCATTTTTATTTACTGCCACAACCGAAGGAACCAGTCTTTCACCTTCAGCAGATGGAATCACAATTGGCTCGCCGCCGCTCATCACTGCCGCCACTGAGTTGGTCGTTCCTAAATCAATTCCGATAATTTTTGCCATAATTTCCTCGTTTAAAAGTTTTAATGTTACAGGTTTGAAGGTTCGTTACAACTTTTAAACTTTCAAACTTTTCAACTTGTTAACTTACTGTGCCACTCTCACCAACGCAGGGCGAATTATTCTTTCACCTAACATATAACCATTTTGTACAACTTCAATTACATGACCGCTTTCCACTTCATCAGATGGTTCATTTGAAATGGCTTCATGGAAGTTTGGGTCAAACGGTAAACCCTTTGCTTCAATGCGTTTAACATTTTCACCATCTAAAATATTTTGCAATTTACGCGCAATCAACTCAATACCATTTGCCCAAGCATCATCAGCTGGGCGATTTTGCAAAGCACGTTCCAAATCATCCAACGCGGGCAACACTTTTTTGATGATGTCACCTTTCATGTTGGCATACATCAACTCGTTATCACGTTCCAAACGTTTTTTGTAATTTTGGAATTCCGCCTGTGACCTCGCCCAACCATCTTTATATTCGATGATTTTGGCTTCAGCCTCTTGCAATTGATTGATTAACGCATCACGCTCAGTGGAATCCTGTCCAGTCGCCTCGGGCATTCCTTCTTCGGTTGCACGTTCTTTTTCTACTTCTTCTTGTTTTTCTTTCTCGTTTGCCATTTTTATCACTCTCGTTTTTCGATATTAGATATTCGATTATCGAATATCGTTTTCACTTGAAATTGTATCGTTCACCAAATCACTTAAGAGTCCAGCCACATATCTGACGGTTGGAATTGTTCTCGCATAAGACATTCGCATGGGACCTAACACACCCAATGTACCTGTCGCCATGCCGGGCACGCCATATCTAGCAATCACCATCGAGCATTGACGTAATTCTTCCCACTCCCCTTCACCACCGATTAAGACTTGTAATCCGCCGATATTGCTGTTGGTGGTTGTCTTTGCTAATAAATCTTGCAAAGTAGAGCGTTCTTCAAAAAGTTTTAACGTCTTACGTGCTTCTTCTGATTCTGAAAATTCAGGTTCGCGTAATACGTTTGTTAAACCATCGGTATAAATTTCGTTGGTGCGACTGGTTGTGTTTCGTAAATCTTGTAATATCAACAGAAGAATGTCTTGGTCAAGCGGGTCTGGACGTGTTGGAAGAGAAGACATTGCTTCCACTGTAAGACCAGATAGAAGTCCGTTAAGACGCGTGGCAGTTTGGCTGAGTCGTTCTTGGGTGACGGGTTCAGTCAAAGTAAGAATCTGCTGACGAACATCTCCACCCATCATTACTAAAACCATCAAGACCTGACGACCTTGTGTAGAAATTAATTCGATATGTTTGTATTTGGCTTGTTCTACATGGGGTGCAACTACGACCGAAACGCCTTGTGATTGTGTAGCCAGAATTGACGCGGCGAGTGTCATCCATTGTTCAAGTTCGGGGCGTGATTGATGAAACTGATGTGAGATAGTGTGTTGCACACTTTCGGGCAATTCGGCTTTGTTCATCATCTCGCTGACGAAGTAGCGATAGCCTTCTTCGGTCGGCACACGTCCTGCAGATGTATGCGGCTGACGAAGGTAGCCAAGTTCGGTGAGTTCTGCCATTTCGTTACGAATGGTGGCAGTGGAAAAGTTAAGGTGATAATGCTCCGCCAGCCGCTTCGAGCCTACGGGCTGAGCGGATTCGATGTAGTCTTTTATTAATAGAAGAAGCAAGGTCTTCTGGCGTTCGGTGAGGTTATTCATATTCAAAAGTTAGCACTCCCGAAACGAGAGTGCTAGTTATAGTGGAATAATGATAACAGTGGGGATAGGTGAAGTCAATAAGAGGAGTGTAAGAAAAACTCCTGCAAGAGCAGGAGTTTTTAATTTTATGGATTGCCGGGTCGCCAAACGGGATGAAAATCTTGTGACCTATCAGTAGTGAGACGAACCCGGTCACCGCCGGAGACTGTCATGTAGAAAATATCTATGTTGCCGGCTTCGCCCACGCCTTCGTAAGTGAGGTAAAAACCATCTGGTGAGTAAGCAATGTTTTCAATATATGCAAGGTTAAGTTGCACGCGCAAACCTTGTTCACTGCTTCGGTCTGTGGCAGAGGTACTCATTAGGTATGGGTTGCAGAATGTGGTGGCACATCTTTGATTGAAGAGGATTAAATCTCCTCTGGGAGACCAAGCAGGGTTGTAATCGGTATAGGCAATGCCACTGCGTATGATTTGAGTTTGTTCTGTGCCATCAGCATTCATGATCCAAATTTGATATACGCCGACACGTTTGACAACATATACAAATTTTGAACCGTCCGGCGACCATGATGGCATACGTGATTCAACTCTTTGGGCACCAGAAGTAATTTGTTCTATGGAGGTTGGATCATCTACTTTAAGAGTAAAAATTTCCATTTGACCCGTTCGTAAAGAAGTAAAAGCAATCATGCTACCATCTGGTGACCAGACTGGGTCAAAATTTCCACCCGGAGAAGAGTCTAATGGGGTTAAGCCACTACCATCTGCATTAATAAGGTAGAGGCTAGCATTGTTATATATATCTTGATTTGCAATACATGGTGAAACAAATACAAGCCGTTGACCATCTGGTGACCAAGCCGGCTGACAAGCCCCATTGGAAACATCTGTAATTTGTGTTGCATTCTCTCCATTTAAGTCTGCAATATAAATCTGTGGGTTGCCAGAGCGTGTAGAAGCAAATGCAATTTGACCTGCTCCACCACCAACAAATGTAGCAGGTATGTTTGATGATGGCGTACTTGTAAATAATGGAGTCTCAACTATACCTGGAATTAATGTGTTCGTCGGTGCAGATGTAAATGTTGGCGGCGGAGTATTTGTAGGCTCAGTAGTTGCTGTAGATTCAGGAGTATTTGTAAATGTAGGAAGAGGCGTTGGTTCTATTGTCGGGGTGCTGGTATTGGTTGGCGCGGCAATAAATGGAATCATCGCACGAACATCAGCAGGTAAAATTCCCGGGGCAAAATATAAAACACCAGCAACCGCCAATATGATGAGTAAAAGGATAAATCGAATTAAGTTAGCGCGTTGCTTACGTTCGCGTTCTTTTTGACGTTTGAGCGGTGAAATGAAAGGTTGCTCTTCATGTCCAGAAGGTTGTGGATGAACTGGACCTTTGGGAGTACGAGCAGGTTTCATACCGTTTTCGGCATCGACGATGGTTTCGTGCAAATCACGCATGGCAATGGCTTCCGGCGGAGGCGGTGCCACTGTATAAGAACCAGGAATTTGTTGCGTCTTCGACTTTGAGGCTAATAAAGCTTTCTTAAATTCTTCAGCGGATTGAAAACGGTCAATGGGGTCTACTGCCATGGCTTTTTCAATCGCGGCGGCTAACTTGCGTGAGACTTTTGAATTGCGTTTTCGCAATGGAGTTAATTGAGCATTATCCATAGCGCGGGCTAAACCATCTTCTGGAATCACACCACTTAATGCGGCATATAAAGTTGCACCTAATGAATAAATATCAGTTCGTGGGTCTGTGCGAGCAGTGCCATATTGTTCCGGCGGAGAATAACCCGGCGTCATGGCTCTTGCACCGGTTGTAGTGGCTTGGCTGGCACTTTGATACACTTTTGCCAAACCAAAATCTACTAAATAGATATGACCATCTGGTGTAATTTTGACATTGCCCGGTTTAATATCACGATGCAAAATAGGAGGTTTACGCGTGTGTAAATAAGCAAGCGCATCACACATTGCCGCACCAATGTGAACCGCATCATCTTCTGTTAACATCCCCAAACGTTCCATGCGATAACGCAAATCTTCCCCTTCAATAAAATCCATCACCAAGTACTGACCTTGGTCACCTAAAACGAAATGGTCAGAAACGCGTGGCAAATTGGGGTGACGTAAATTGGCAAGAATAACTGCTTCTAAACGAAACTGGCGGGCATACTCATCTGTCGTAAACAGATTTTCTTTGAGTGCCATAGAAACGCCAAGATTTTCATCAACAGCGCGATAGACAGAGCCCATACCACCCTGCCCTAAAATTTCAACAATTCGATACCGATTATGAATAAGTGTGTCTTTTTCCAGCGTCATTGATTAACCTGAAAGAGCAATTGCCCTTTAATAATTTCTCGTGCCTTACTTTGGACTGCGCGCATTATATCAGACGGATGCTTTCCGAGTAGAAGATGTAGTTAAATTGAAATGTTTGAATACCCATGGTGCACCACCCGTCACCCAAAAGCCGACTAACGTGTAACGAATGAAGCGCAGAGAATAAACAAGCACACTATCACCACGTGGGAAAATTTCTCCCAAACCCATCCACAAGATTAAAACGCCGATTAAACCGATGACATAACGAAGAACCCGCTTCATTACAGGACCGTCAGCCTGATACCCACCTTGAGCATGAATCCACGCCAAACCAAGCCCCAAGCCAAACAACGTCCCTGCTGAGGTGAAAATGCTGTTTGTATCCACTGGAGCAGGCAGTTCGACCCCAGCAAGAAGCGAATTATCAATCCACAGGCTAGGCACTTGAAAATTGCTTCGTAGGCTTGTCACAGCCAAGCCCAACACAATCAATATCAACGAAGTGATAAATGAAATGATGACATGCTGACGAAATGTTTTTTGTTGAAGCCATGCAGAGACAGGTTCCCAAAAACGGAAAAATACCCAAAGCAAAATGGCACCGAATACCCAACCGAAGATTACATCATGCGGAAAATGCGAACCAAGATATATGCGTGAAAAACCGATAAAGAAAATTAATAAAAAGCAAATGATGCGAACCCAAGTTTTTTGGCTATAGAGTGCAATCGTCCCCCACACACTCATAGCATGTTGTGCGTGACCAGAAGGCGCACCAAATGTGGTTTCTGCCCATAATGCTTGCACATGAGAACTAACCCAATACGGGCGCGGACTAGCAAACGATAACTTCCCAAGATAATTAAACAAACTACTGGTGGCTAAGATTAAGCCGACACGCAAACCGAGTGCAGAATCAACACTCCAATAAAGTAATGGAAGAACAATAAAGAAGAAATCTTCTGTGCCAAGTTGGCTAAAAAACTGCATGGGTGCATTGAGCCAACTGCCCCAACTTTGAATGGCAATAATTAATCCAATACCGCTGTCAATCCATGCTTGCATGTAGTCCTCCAGTAGGGTTTTTGATGATATGCAATTGACGTTTACTAGACCCTCATTGTACACTCAAAGAATGGAAAAGACATCTGCCCGCTGGTGGGATTTGCCCTCCGCGATTTTGTTATTTCTTCTGGTTTTATTTTCAGCATGGCGCGTACAAGTGACTGATTGGACAGAAGGATTAAACCTCATCCGCAATTTAAGCATCTTTGGTTTATTTGTAGGGTTGGCATTGGGGCAAAGTAAATTTCAAAAACGAACTGTGATTTTATTATCCATTGCTTATATGATTGTATTTTTTATTTGGCAATGGCTATGGTTTATTGACTTTTCAAAAGAGCAGACCTATTTAGGCGAACAACTTTTAATTTTATTTGGCAGAATATTCACTAACATCAATGAATTCTTTGCAGGGCGAGAAATAGATGACCAGTTTTTCGTGATGGCATTGTTATGCATTCCATATTGGTTTGTCGGGTTATATAGCGGCTATCAAATGACACGTCATGCGAATGTTTTAGCGTCTGTATTACCCGCAGGCGTGTTGATGTTCATCGTCCATAATTATCATTACACTACCAAACAGTATGGTTGGATGTTTGGTGTTTACTTGTTTCTTGTTCTGCTATTCGTGAGCCGACAAAAATTTATCAAAGACAAAATCAAATGGGTAAAAGAAAGAGTGATATTTTCACAAGAAAGTGGCTTAGATATTACCAGCACCACTTTATATTTATCGTTAGCAGTGATTGCGTTTGCATGGTTTATTCCATACACATTGCCTGCCAGAGCAGAAGCACGTGAGGCTTGGAAAGAGACTTTTGGCGATTGGTTTTCAGGTGAACGCTTTGAAAATATGTTTTCTTCGATTAACAAAGAAAAGAAACCACAGCCAAGAAACTTCCAGACTGAACTTTCGTTAGGCACGCAAACTTCACAAAGTGATGCAGTTATCTTTTTGGTTTACACAACGCCGAGCGCGCAAGAATTTCCGCGTTTGTATTGGCGTGGACAAATTTATGATTATTTTGAAAACAACAAATGGTCAGTGACGAGTCAGGCAGAAAGCCGTTACAACAGCACTGGCGATTTAGAAATACCAGATACCCAAAATCGCACAAGATTAAGTTTCACATATGATGTTTATACCGAAGGTCAGTTTGTTTTATATTCTGCATCGCAACCGATTTCTATCAATCACAATGCTATTATTTTGCACAGCACAATCTCGGATGAAAATGTAAATGAAGAAACGATAGACATCATGGCATTGCGTGCCTCGCCACCATTAGAAGCAGGTGATTTGTATCGCACCAATGCCTTGATGGCGAACCCTTTGATTTCTGAATTACAAAATGCAGGTGATGATTACCCTGATTGGGTGAAAGAAAAATATCTACAACTGCCTGATAATTTCTCGCCTCTGATTCGTGACTTGGCACTTGATATAACCGCGTCAGCAAATACTCCCTTCGACAAAGCCACTGCCATCACAAATTATCTAAGACGTGAAATCACATACTCACCAGCCATTTCTATCCCAGACGATGTAACAGACCCATTAGAATATTTCTTATTAGAGAAGAAACAAGGCTTTTGCAATTACTCTGCTACTGCACAAGTGTTAATGCTGCGTTCCATCGGAATCCCTGCACGTTTGGCAGTTGGATATGCTCAAGGCGAAGCGAATGTTCAAAATAGCATTTATACAGTGCGCGAAAGAGATTTGCACGCTTGGCCCGAAGTGTACTTCCCTGAATATGGTTGGATTGAGTTTGAACCAACGGGAAACCAAGCACCATTAACTCGTCCTGAAGAACGCGAAGAACGAGCAAGCAACATCAACCCGTTTGTGCCGAACCGAAATCTTCCGTTAGAGGAAGAAGAGCAACTTCCCCTTGAGATTGAGGCGAATGAAGAAGATGTGGAAATTCAACCGCTGTTGACTCAAAGTCAAATGCGGTGGTTGAGTGCATCCGCTGGAATCATCGTATTGGGCTTAATTGGATTCTTTATCAAACGCAGATACGCACCCGATAAAAGTATGGCGTTGATTTTGAAAAACACATTTGAAAAATGGAATTGGAAAATACCTGATTGGTTGAATCAATTTTTAACGTGGGCAAACTTACCAAGCATTGAAAGAAACTTTCATGCCATAAACACAAGTTTGCAATGGATGGGCATTTCGCAACCGATTCATGCCACCGCAGTGGAACGGGCAAAGGCTTTACAAAAAAAATTACCGTCGGCAAATGATTCGATTGAAGTTTTGTTGAGAGAACATCAATCGGCATTGTTCAGCCCGCGTGGCGGAGATGAAAAAATTGCCCGCCGTGCGGCATGGAATATTTTGATTCAGACAATTTCAGCACGCCTAAAATTCTTTTTTATGGGATACAATTAGTAACACTCACTAATTGGGTCTCCTAAATGGCTTCTGATAATACTCGCCCTAGTACATTGCACGACCAATTACTAACACTTGCCGCTATGGCAGGCAAAATTCGCACAGATTTCAGCGCGAATAAAATTCAACTCCCCAAAGAAACCACAGACAATTTACATCGCTTACAAACTACGCTAGAGCAAATTAGCGAAAAGATTGAAGTGTTTCAAAATGAACACGGCAATATGATGGCGTTGGCGCAAGTGGGTCAAGTCATCAATTCATCGCTTGAGTTAGATGAAGTGTTGCGCATCGTAATGGATAACATTGTGCGTCTGACAAAAGCCGAACGCGGATTTTTGATGTTACGTGATGACAAAGGTGAAATGGTGGCGCGAGTTGCGCGCAATTGGGAAATGGAATCAATTAATTCTTCGGAGAAAAACGTCAGCCGAACCGTTGTGCAAAGAGTGATTGATTCGGGTGAGTCTATCGTCACTACCAATGCGCAAGAAGACCAGCGTTTTGTGGGGCAAGAAAGTATTGTGGCGTTTAACTTACGTTCGATTTTATGCGTGCCATTAAAAGTCAAAAATGATTTAATCGGCGTGATCTATGCTGATAACCGTATTCGCACTGGCATTTTTGCAGACACTGAAAAAGATTTGCTAGAAGCATTTGCCAACCAAGCCGCGGTGGCGATTGATAACGCGCGTTTGTTTTCATCGCTCAAGCATTCATTAGAAGAAGTAACCGCGTTGAAAAATTTGATGGATAACGTCTTCGCTTCTATCGCCAGTGGAGTCATTACCGCTGACGTTCAAGATAATATTACACTTGCGAATCGCGCTGCGGAAAATATACTCGGCTCGCCACCTGAAGAAATTATCGGGCATAGACTTAACGAAGCATTATCTTCTGTTTCAGCAGAATTAGAACCGCATCTTAATGAAGTTCGCAAAACAGATAAACCGATTGTGGATTTGGAAATTAGTCACACCTCTCCGAAACGTGGAAATGTAGATTGGCGTTTGAATCTTTCTCCGCTGAAAGACGCAGGACAAAAAACTCAAGGCGTGGCAATTGTTTTAGACGACCTCACAGAACGAAAAAGGTTAGAAGCGCAACGTCGCTTGTTTGAAAGAATGGTCTCCCCCGCCGTCATTGACCAACTCGACCCGAACAGTTTGCAACTCGGTGGTAAGCGCGTGGAAATCACAACGTTGTTTGCAGACATTCGCGGGTTTACAACCTATAGCGAAAAACTCGCGCCAGAAAAATTGGTGACGATTTTGAATTTGTATTTAGCCGCCATGGCAGAAGCAGTGCTGGCACAAGAAGGCACGATTGATAAATTTATGGGTGATGCCATTATGGCGTGGTTCAATGCGCCTGTGCCACAAAAAGACCATACCTTACGCGCTGTGAAAACTGCTTTAGCAATTCGTGAATCAATTGAAAAGTTGTATAAAGAATTACCCAAAGATGCGCATTTGGCTTTTGGGGTTGGGATTCATGTCGGCGAGGCGGTCTTGGGTTTGATCGGTACTGAAAAACGTTTGGAATATACCGCCATTAGTGACTCGGTGAATACTGCCAAACGCATTCAAGAAAATTCTGCCAACAATCAAATTTTGATTACCAAAGATGCTCACGAATTGGTGAAGAAACATATTGAAGCCAAACCTCATGCCGAAATGGGCGTGAAAGGCAAAACTCAACCGATTGAGGTGTATGAGGTGTTGGGGTTGAAGTAGGTAAGAGAGTAGAGAACAGAGAGTAGTTATTAGTAAATAGTAATTTGAAAAGAGGCTTTCAAAATGAAAGCCTCTTTATTTATCATCAACTACTTTTTCAACAAAACTAACAATTGATTTTATTCCTTTTTCAATCGGTTCAATATCAAGATATTCATTAATCGTATGTGCTCCCCCACCACTTGTGATTCCCAACACCACTGATGGAATATTTTGACTCAACGGGATATTTGCATCGGTCGATCCGGATGTAAGTGTTGCAGATATATTTTGTTCTTCCACACATTGCACAGCCAATTTTATAAATTCATGCTCAGCAGATATTTCACCCGCAGGTCTTTCACCAATCACTTCCGCCATTATTTTTACATCACTGCGGTCTGCTTTAATTAAAATTTCTTCCACCTGATGAATCAATTTTGCTAACGTCTTCGGGTCTTCCGAACGCAAATCCAATTCACATTTCGCTTCCGATGCCAAAACGTTCACACCCGTTCCACCTTGTATCACACCCACATTCATCGTTGTGCGCGGTTCTTTCGGCAAACGCAATGCAGTTAATTTTGTAATCACACTCGCCAACTCATGCACAGCCGATGGTGAACCATAATCAGACCATGAATGTCCGCCCGCCGTTTTGGCTGTAATCCGATAACGTTTGACTCCAATCGCTTTATGATACACATGTCCCAACGCCAACCCTTCCAACACCAAATAACCAATCACACCACTGCCAAATTTTTTCACAACTTCTTTCATCCCACATAAATCTCCAAGCCCTTCTTCACCCACATTCGCAACAAACCAAACATCATGTTTCAATTTATTTTTTAATAACCAAATGATTCCAAACAAAGATGCGACACCGAGAGAATTATCTCCAATGCCCGGCGCGATGACTTTCCCCGCTTCTTTCTTAACTTGTAATTGGGTGCCCCGCGGAAACACTGTATCTAAGTGAGCAGTCACCACGAGTGGTTTTGTACTTTTGCTTTTGCCCGGCATTCTTGCATAAACATTTCCAATTGCATCAATCGAAACATCTTTCAAATTTTCTTTTTCAAACAAATCGCGCACAAATTCCGCGCGCGTTTTTTCCTCAAACGTTGGCGCCGGGATTTGTTGAATCTGAATCGCAAGGTCAAGAAGGTTAGTTAAGTTCATAGGGAATAGTGAATAGTGAATAGTAATTCGTAAATCAAAAATCGTATATCGCTAAATTTGACGTGCCATTTCTTTTAAAGCATGTAATCTCGCTTCTGCAAGTCCGGGCATTACATCTAATGGATAAAACGCTCCGCTTCCTTCTACTTTTAACGAAGCAGAAACGTTTCCATGTAAGACCGCTTGAAGCGGGTCGCCTGTTTTTTGAAAGCCTGCTAAAAATCCGCCACAAAATGCATCACCTGCGCCAGTTGGGTCTGCCACTCGTGATGGATAAGCAGGGATTTCATATTTCTTTTTGCTTACAGAATCATACATGATTTGTCCTTGTGCACCGCATTTGATAACAATAAACTTCACGCCATAGTCACTGACTTGTTTTGCCATGTCCCATAAGTCATTGGTCTCACCCCAAAACAAAGCGCGGATTTCTTCTTCTGATGGATGAAAGGCAGTAACTCCTTGTAACACGAGTCTTAACTCACGCCAAAATCGAGGAGTCATGTAGGCGGGAGCAGGGTCAAGTGTCACCGTTTGGGTTGAAGCGTTTTTGAAAAGTTTTACCATCTGACTTTGACTCGCAAAGTCAAATGGGCAAAGGTGAATGTGAGTCACATCATGATAATCTTTTGGAATATCCAATGCGGAGGGCGAAGACGAATCCATCGTACGCAAATCTTTGATGGTTTCATCACGCGGCTGATAGCCAAGCAATGTTTTTGGAAAGGTCATTTCGCGTCTTGCAAAATGTGAAACGACACTGGTATGACTGCGTTCGTGCGTATCGGTGTAAGCGATGAAACTTCGTAAATCAAAATTTTCTTCAGCAGTTTCAATACCGCGAATATCAAAACCTCGTTTTTGAAATTCACTTAACCATTCTTGTGGATATTCTTTTGTGATGCGAGCCACCATACCAATGTTTTTATCCCAAACAGCAAGCCCACCAACTGTGTAAATTAAATTTCCGCCGGGCGAATCCAATAATGGACTGCCTTGCGGCGGTAATAAATATTCGCGCGTCAGTTTGCCTGCGATGATGAAGTTTGGTCTCATAGTCTTATTGGTCTAATTAGTCTGACTAGTCGAATTGGTCGGGAGGTTTTCACCGTCTATCGTCTACCGTCTTCGGTCTTTAACCATCCACGCTGGTTTTTTCTTTTCTACTTTTTTATATATCGGGCAACTCTTGACGTGTGCGCCGGGCAAATATCCTGTAGACATAAGAAATTCATTCACAATTTCACTGCCTGTGAAGAAAAATGTTTTTTTGAAAAGTTTTGTCCAGCCATCTTTTGTGAGCGGATGATGAAAATCTAGCCATTTTTTGAATGAGCCATATTCTTTTTTCAGTTCAACGATTTTTTGAGCATTGACAATCGCCGCTTTAATTTTCAATTTACTGCGAATGATGCCTTCATCATTTAATAATCGTTCAATATCTTTCTCTTTATATTTGGCAACTTTTTCGATATTGAAGTTATGAAACGCTTTACGGAAATTTTTTGCGCGTTTGAGAATCAAAATCCATGATAAGCCTGCTTGATTAATCTCCAGCACGAGGCGTTCAAACAATTCATCATCGTTTTTGATTGGGAAGCCATATTGCGTGTCGTGATATGGTTTGTTAAATTCATCTTCGGGATGGGAATTGCAGTAATCGCAGTAAGTTTGACTCATAATTTAATCTCCATAATCGGTAAAACTCGGTCTTGACCCAATAAGTCAGAATGATATTCATCAATTTGTTTTGCACCCATTTTCTCATAAAATGTTTGGGCGTTTGGGTCTGCATAAATTTTTAGGGCAGAAATATTAAGAAGTTTACATCTTTCAAAAGCATGTTCCAATAATTGTTTCCCAATTCCCTTACCAATATATTCAGGCAAAACCCACAGGTGACCTAATTCATAACCTTCTTCAGTTTGGCTTATAGAATAAAAAGCAATCGCTTCGTCATCTATCATCATCCAAACTTCATTTGTGGAAATATATTCTGGGGAAATAGTCAACTGCGGAAGCCAATGTTGTATCCATGCTTCGGGATAATCCCAATGTCGCTTGGCTGAGATGGCAATATCTGTTAATAAGTCAGCATCATTTGGTGTGGCATGAATAATTTTCATAAGAATTACTAATTACCAATTACTCTTAATTCTCTCGGCATATCGGATAAACTCTCCGCACCATTTTCTGTAATCACCAAATTATCTTCAATTCTCACACCATTACGCCCAGTTAAATAAATACCGGGTTCAACAGTAAACGTCATACCAACATCTAATAACATCATATTATCGCCACGCATATATGGCGCTTCGTGACTTTCCATACCAATGCCATGTCCCGTTCGATGCGTAAAATATTTTCCATAACCACCTTTTTCAATCACATCACGCGCGGCTTTATCAACATCCGCACAAGGCACATTTGGTTTCGCCGCATTACGCCCTGCTTCATTGGCTTGTTTCACCAATTCATAAATCTTTTTACATTCATCATCCACCTCGCCCACTGCAAACGTGCGCGTCAAATCCGAAATATAACCTTCATACGTCGCGCCCCAATCCACCACCAACAAATCACCCGCTTGAATTTTTCTATCCGTTGGCGAAGCATGTGGATTGGCTGAGTTTGGTCCCGCACACACAATTGGTGGAAAAGGCATTTCAGATTCAGAACCATGCTTCAATAATTGAACAACTAATTCAGATGCGATTTCATTTTCCGTCATCCCAATTTTGATTTGTGGGATCACCGCCTCTAACGCAGACTGTGCAATTGCTACAGCGCGACGCATTTTCTTAACTTCATCTTGGTCTTTCCTTAATCGCAATTCTGCTAACACATCCGTCGCATCTGGATAATCCGCTTCAGGTGCACCGGCTTTGACGTGCCGAAATTCCATCAATCGTAATTGACGTGGTTCAACACCAATTTGTTTTCCATCTAAATTTAACGCTCCCGCCGCTTGACGAAAGACATCATCCCATGAGTCTGGATTTTCGTTATATGCAAAATGTTTTATTTTGTATGAGAATAAATCAACTTTTGGTAATTCGAGTTCAGGTAACACCAAAACAGGTTCTTGATTCGGCGTGACAAATAACACAACAGGTCTTTCCATTAGATGAAAATTTATGCCTGTCAAATATTTCAGGGTTGGACCAGGATTCAGAATAACAGCATCAAGCTTCCCCTTAGTCAATGAAGCGGTGAGTTTGTCGAGTCGTTGTTGAGTCACAAGAGTCTCCTATTAAATTTTATGTCTTTATACTATATCAATTGAGAGGGTAAAAAGTTACTTAACTTTATGTTTTCGTTTTACAAAAAGATATGAAATCCAATCTACAAGCGTTGGAAAAAGTGTAACGAATGTGACAGCAATATTTGCCCACCACGGGATAATCATTTTTCGGCGCGGATATTTTGCAAGTTGAACCACTTTGCTAGCAACATATTCTGAACTCATGTGAACATTGATTTTATTGCGAATGGAACCGTAGGCTTCATTACTGCCAATGTGTTGACCAAACTCCGTTTTTGCAAAGCCCGGATAAATGCCACTGACTTTGATTCCTAACGGTGCAACTTCACGGCGAATTGAATCAGTGAATGCACGCAAACCAAATTTACTGGCAGAATAACTTGAAATTAACGGCGCGGAAATATAACCTGCCACTGAAATCATGTTGATGATATGACCTTCACGCCGAGCCAACATGTGTGGCAAAACTGCGCGCGTGACTCGCATGGTGCCAATCAAATTTACATTGATTAAAGTTTCAATATCGCGTTCCATTGAATATTCTTCATACCAACCCACACGACCAATGCCTGCATTGTTGAAAAGAATATCAATGCGACCATATAAATCAATTGCAGAGTTGACCATGTTCTCAACATCATCAGCATTGACAATATCCATCGGAATTGCAATGGCTTCGCCACCTGCATCTTGAATGCG
>ERZ761610.775-NODE-775-length-21668-cov-15.103641_pt1 | contig 21668 bp, 17 predicted proteins | sample MGYA00512164_ERZ761610 | MGnify/ENA primary metagenome ERZ761610 (study PRJEB28899, sample SAMN02850038) | bioreactor sludge metagenome | biome: EBPR Sludge; feature: EBPR Bioreactor; material: flocular biomat | place: Australia: Thorneside Wastwater Treatment...
AAAGAAGTTTCTTAATTTGAACTTTTCTTTTGAAAATTAATCTAAACCTCAAAAGTCGTAACCACTGGTGTGTGGTCGGAGGCTTTTTCCTTGCCGCGTGGTGTAGTTATAATTTCTGTTTTAACGGCGTGGTCAGCGGCGAGTGGGTTTGTCAGAATATAATCAATCCGCATGCCTTTATTATATTGCCACGCTCCCCCGCGATAATCCCACCAGCTGAATTGCTGCTTATCACCATTTTGCTTGCGGAACATATCAAAATACCCGCAATTCAATATCTCATTAAATTTCCTTTGCTCATCGGAGTGAAAGCACACTTGCCCACGCATGGATTTCGGGTCATAAACGTCAATATCTTCATTTGCTACGTTATAATCCCCGCCGATTATCACCAATTCATCATATTTATTAATTTTCTGCAGGTGGTTTTTAAGCGCATCAAGGAATTGTTTTTTGTAGCCGAATTTTTCGGAATTCACATCCATGCCATTCGGCACATAAACTGATGCCACACGGATAGTTTTTCCGTTCAGCACAAAATAACCTTCAATATACCTTGAATTCTCATCCGCATAATTTGGTATGCCTGTAATAACATCCTCAACTTTGAATTTAGAGATTATCGCAACGCCATTATAGGTCTTCTGCCCGTGGATGCTTAAATTATAACCCAGCTCCTCAAATTCAATTCTGGGGAAGTCAGGTGTCTGGCATTTTAATTCCTGTAGCAGCACAACATCGGGCTGATATTCCTTTAAATATTCCAGCACATTCGGCAACCGCGCCTTAACGGAGTTTACATTCCAGGTGGAGATTGTTATTTGGTTTTTCATTAATCTATTTCTTTAGAATTATTTTTTCTCAAAATATCCTGTATTTGATCACTTGTTAATAATGTGTGAATATTTTCCCAGGAATCAGAGCTGCTAACAACATCTTTTGGGATTATTATTGTACGGCTATCAATATCCGGGTTATTTCCACCCAAAACTTCCTTCGGTTTTAAACTTATGTAATTATTGCTAGAGCCCAGATATACGGATTTAGTTTCAGGTTTTGCAATAACTAAATTTTTAGCAAGTGAGGTTACCACGGGTTTTAAAAACTTATTATATTCATCACTTGCAGGTTCAAAGGCGTTAAAAACTATTTCATTACTTGTTCCTAAATAAACACTTATTTTGGCTATTACCTGATTTTTATGCTTCACAACAAATAAACCCATATTAGGCGATTCAACATGTGCCCGAAGAAAGCGAAGGGAATTTTGAAAGCCCAATTCTGCACAGCACGGGCAATCTGGGTTAACTTGCCTCATTTCTCTGGCAACCCATAAGTTTCTGGGGTGCCCTTTTTCTACTTTTATGATTTCGATATTATGTATTCCGCCTTCAATATCATCACTTTTTATATACAGATTTGGTATATTGTCTTGGTTTGAGGCTAATTTTAAGATTTCCAGAGTTTTTACAATTTGAGATTCTTTTAAGTTAAGTTTCCTTAAATAAGTAATTACTTCAGTTTTAACACCATCCAATTTAAGCAGGGCGTCCATTAAATCATTCTTTTGAAAATCTTTTATCTTTTTATTAGACGCCTTTTCTTTCAAAATATTTTCAATATCAGGGGCTTTGTCAATAATATCTAATATAAAACGCTCAAAATCATGATTACTTGCTAAAACTGACCATCCATACCTATCCCAGTTTTTATCCTTTGGTATTATAACTCTCTCAAGCTTCTCCATAATATCGTCAATATCATTATGATTACGCGCGATTAGATTAATAATATTTTTAAAAACCTTATTTTTCTGAGCTTTTTTATCAAATGCTAAGTCCTTTTTTGAAGCATCTATCAAATCATCAATTGCACCGTAAATTTCTATTAAGTTTTTTGCAATGGTTCTGGTATTGAATGTTTTCATTGTATATCTATCTAGGAAATAGCCTATAGAAGCTTCAACACATTTTAAAAAGGTGCCAGAGTAAGTTTTATTAAGAACAATATCATTAAAACTGAAATTTTCGTTATCTGTTAATAAATATTTTACATTCTTACTTTCCATAACTTATCACACTGAAAAACTATTACCGCAGCCGCAGGATGACTGGGCTTGTGGGTTCTTAATCTCAAAATGAGCGTAGCCCAAAGTTTCAATATAATCAAGGATGGACCCAGCGATCAATTCCGCTGAGGTGCTATCAAGCAATACTTCTGCCCCACCATTTTTTATGATTATATCATCTTCAGCTTTGTTCGTGTCAAAATCGAACTTGTACTGAAAGCCATTGCAGCCGCCCCCTTCAACTGCAATACGCAATCGGGAATTGGCAGGCTCATCTTTTAGCAACTTTAAAATTCGCTTTGCTGCATTATCTGATATTTGGATGTTCATAGTAGTTGGTGGTTAGTACTTAGTATTTTGTTGTTTATATACAATATATAAGTATTTTATCAAAACTAACAACTAACTACCAATAACTAGTAACTGGTAAATGATTTTTCCAAAAGAATTTATAGAAAATTTAAAGAATCGGGTTTCAGTTTCCGATATAGTATCACGCTATGTAAACTTAAAAAGCAAGGGTAAAGGCACTTTTTCTGGATTGTGCCCATTCCATAATGAAAAAACACCATCATTTTCAGTGTCTGATGCTAAAGGCTTTTACCATTGTTTTGGCTGTGGTGCTCATGGTAATGCCATAAGTTTTTTAATGGAACATAAAGGCTATTCCTTCCCAGAGGCTATTAAGGAACTTGCTGGACTAGCTGGTATGGAGCTACCCAAGCAGGACGAAAGAGTGGTAGAGAAGCAGAAACAGGTGCAGTCCAGCTATGAGTTGATGGAGCTGGCAACCAGATATTTTGAAAAGAATCTTTATTCGTCTCAGGGGTTAGAAGCTAGGAAATATATTGAGAATAGGGGATTAACAGCAGAAACCCTGAAAAAATTCCGCATCGGGTTAGCTCTGGATGAGTGGGAGGGTCTAAAAAATCACCTGAAAACATTGGGAGCGAATGAAGACCTGATGATAGCAAATGGGTTGCTTGCGGAAAAGGAAGAGTCAGGAAAAACTTATGACCGTTTTCGTAATCGTTTGATATTCCCGATATTTGACTCTTCAAATCGGGTGATTGCATTTGGCGGGCGAATTCTAAATAATACAGATAAATCAGCTAAATATCTCAATTCATCAGAAACTGACTTGTTCAAGAAAAGTTATGTGCTTTATGGGTATAATTTTGCTCGTGATGCAGGCTATAAAAAAGCACAGGCAATTGTAGTGGAGGGCTATATGGACGCAATCTCTATGCATCAGGCGGGATTTGACAATACAGTTGCACCACTTGGCACGGCAGTTACCGAAAGCCATCTTTTCCACTTATGGAAAATGACGCCAGAACCCATATTCTGTCTAGACAGTGATGAGGCAGGGCAAAGGGCGAGCAAAAGGCTTGCGGAGGAATTCATAAAATATTTAAAACCTGGTTATAGTATGAAATTTGCAATTGTGCCATCTGGTAAAGATCCAGATGATTTCATAAAAACAGAAGGCAGGCAAGCAATGGAGGAGTTGCTTAATAATGCAACCCCTTTGGTTGATGCATTGTGGAATTTTAATATTGTTGGGGCGGATGTATCAACCCCAGAAAAGAAAGCTAACTTTAGCAAGGCATTGCAAGATATTGCCAATAGAATAGAAGATCCAATAGTAAGGGATTTTTATAAAGCAGAGTTCACGGCACGGGTGAAAAAACACTTTGCGCCAGTGAATTCGGGTAATGTGGTAAATTTCAGTAAATACCAGAAAAGCAATGCCCAAAAAAGCCTTATCCTGTCACCTCAGCTGAGTGCTAGTAAGGGGTTTAGCGATAAAAAGGCAAAACATATGGGCTCTGAAAGGCAAGAGGAGAAGATATTATTGCTTATAGCTTTTTTCCCTAATCTTACAAAGCTTGCTAATGTAGAAGATTTTCTGCAGAATTTCACCTCAAATAACAAAAACCTTGAGTTTCTGGCAAAAATCATTAATGAACTTGTCCTTAATAGCGAATTTGAAGGGAATTTTGACGGTTTAAGGGATGAAATTATTTCAGTAATTCACCAAAGCCATATTAGTTATATATTAAATAACCCTTATATTAGCGATTTAAGAAAGATGGTAAGGTCTGAGTCTGATTCAGTTGCGGCTTGGCAGTATTTCTTTTGTGAATATCAGCTTGATATTCTTCAGATGGATATGCAGGTTTTATCAAAAAGCAGCGAGTTAGACATTAATTATCTGTTAGGGATACAAAACCAGATTGCCAATCTTTCTCAGCTAAAAAACTCATATGAAAGAAAATATCAAAGTTTAAATGAAGGTGAATAAAATATGGCAAAAAAAAATAAGAATATAAAAAAAATCTCTACCAAAAAAGTGGTAAAGAAAGCAAAGCCAGTGAAAATTGTGCAAAAACAGAAAAAAACTGTTGCGAAGCCTCCAGTAAAACAAAAAATACAAAAAAAACCGAAGGAGCAGGCAAAATCAGTTGCCAGTACAAAAAAAATCCCAGAGAAGAAAGTTCTTCCAGAAACCCCAAAAAAAGTAGAGCAGGTAAAAAAAGTGTCTGAAACCATTCCAGAAAAGAAAAGAACCAAGGAAGAGGTAAGAAAGATAGTTGATAAAACAGTTGAAAAGCTAGAAAAACTGTCAAAAAACAGATCTATACTTACTATAGATGAGGTTAACAAAAATATTCCGAAAGACTTTATCGACCCCAATTTTATTGAAAAAATAATTGAGGAGATGGCAAAGCGCAATATCAAGATAGTTGAAAAAAATATTGCAGATGATGATTTTGATGTAGAGGTTGAGGATGATGTAGAAGAAGAGTTTTCTTATGTTAAGGGTGCAGATGAGGAGGAAGATGTATTAACCCCTGAAATAGCTCAGGAGCCTGAAAAGAAAGCTCCCGCTGCAAGTGCAGGCAGGTCAGATGACCCAGTTCGTATGTATTTGCGTGAAATGGGCAGTGTTGACCTGCTTTCAAGGGAAGACGAGGTTGAAATAGCAAAAAGGATAGAGGAAGGAAAAAATAAATTAATTACAGTTCTTTGCGAAAGCCCACTTGCAATGAGAAACTTTATTACTTGGTATAATGACTTGCAAAGCGGCAAGATATTGATACGTGATATAATTGATATTGAGGCATCATACGCCAAAGAAATGGGTATAGTTTTAGGTGCTGAGGATAGTGAGATAGGCTTTGAAGAGAGGTCGGAAGAAGCCAATGAAACTTCCGAAAATGAATCAGGTGATTTTGATGATGCGGATGAATTTGGTGCCAGTGTATCAATCACTATAATGGAAGAAAAACTCAAGGATAAGATATTTGGCACTCTGGAAGAAATATCAAACATTTCTGGAAAAACCCTAAAATATCACGAAAACCTATTAAGATTTGCCCTTGATAGAAAAAAAGTTAACGAAAAAGATAAAAAAACTTTTGATAAGAATATTGAAAAGCTTGCAGAGCTTATAAAAGATATTTTTCTTAATGAATCAAGCCAACAGAAGATTATCAAAGACCTCTATGAGAACAACATTAAATTAATGCGCTTGGAAGGCGGTTTACGTGATGTTGCAGAAAGGCATAAAATAAAACTGGATGAATTTTTGAGCAAATATAAAGGTAATGAACTTAACCCTGACTGGTTAGATGACTTAAGAGAATCAAAAGATAAAAAATGGCAGGATTTTGCAAATAAAGATGCAGACCGTATAATCAGGATAAGAAAGGAGATACAAGCAGTAGCAGAAAAAATGGGAACAGAAGTTTCCGAATATAAAGAAATAGTAAAGCAGATCCAGAAAAGTGAAACGGAAACAAAAGCTGCTAAAAAAGAAATGATTGAGGCCAACCTTCGTCTGGTTATCTCTATTGCTAAAAAATATACTAACCGTGGTTTACAGTTCCTTGACCTGATACAGGAAGGAAATATCGGTCTGATGAAAGCGGTTGATAAGTTTGAATATCGCCGTGGTTATAAGTTTTCCACCTACGCAACATGGTGGATAAGGCAGGCAATCACCCGTTCAATAGCTGATCAGGCGAGGACTATCAGGATACCAGTACACATGATAGAAACTATCAACAAGATAGTGCGTACTTCCCGTCAGATGCAGGCGGATATGGGCAGAGAGCCAACACCAGACGAGCTGGCTAAAAAACTCTCAATGCCAGTTGAAAAAATTAAGAAAGTAATGCGTATAGCTAAAGAGCCAGTGAGTTTGGAAACGCCAGTCGGTGATGAAGATGGTAGCTTCCTTGGTGACTTTATTGAGGATGCAAATGCCCTATTACCTCTTGATGCAGCGGTTCAGGAAAGCCTTAAGGAAGCGACTACAGGAATACTGGCAACCCTTACCCCGCGTGAGGAAAGGGTTTTACGTATGCGTTTTGGTATTGGTATGAACACTGATCACACGTTGGAAGAGGTGGGTCAGCAATTTTCAGTTACACGTGAAAGGATAAGGCAGATTGAGGCTAAGGCTTTGCGTAAATTAAAACATCCAAGCAGGGCAAGAAAATTAAAAGGCTTTTCAACGGAATAAGGCAGAATAGAATTGAACAGTGAGGGTAAATTTTAGTTGATTAAAATATTGTGGCAAGGGCAGTAAAGTTAAATATTTCTTTAGAGGGAGCTTTGAACAAAGCGGTAGAGAAATCTAAATTCAGGGTTTTTCTCATACTGCCAATAATAATCCTTACGTTTCTGGCTATTGCAATTAAAACTACCATACTCTGCACCCAGAATATTTCTGAGAGATTATTATCAGATAATGTTTCACAAGTGCCTAATATTTTGCATCAGGTATCACTGGCGCCATCAAAAGCAATTCGTAAAAATATATATGACCGTAATGGTATATTAATAGCTTCAAGCCTTGTTACATCTTCATTATTTGCCCACCCCAATGAAATGATTGAAAAAGATTATGCAGCTGAGCTGGTACATAAAGTTTTGCCAGAGCTTTCGGTTGCTTACCTGAAAGAGAAATTTTTTTCAGAAAAAAAATTCCAGTGGATAAAGCGTAACTTAACGCCAAAGCAAAAATATGCGGTTAACTCACTTGGTATACCAGGCTTATATTTTGAAGCGGAAACAAAAAGGATATATCCTCACAAGGAGCTGTTTTCTCATGTTATTGGCAGTGTCGGGGTTGACTCTCAAGGGCTTTCAGGGATGGAGAAAGTTATTGATTCGTTGAACAAGCATGTAACTGATAACGAAGTTCGGGATTATATAAACACTACAATGGATGTAAGGATACAGAACATTGTTCATGAGGAATTATCCAGCCAAATGGAAAAACATAAGGCGGTTGCAGCAGCAGGTATAGTGATGGACGCAACAAATGGTGAAATAATATCTTTGGTAAGCCTGCCAGACTATGAGCCCAATTTTTTAAAATCAATTACACCAGAATCATTTTTTAACCATGCAACTTTAGGTGTTTATGAGCTGGGTTCAGTATTTAAACCAATAACTTTTGCTGCTGCTTTTGAAAAAAATCTTATAAAAATGAATTCAAAATTTGATGCAACTCAGGCATTAAAGATAGGTCGTTTCCGTATATCAGATTTTCACCCAGAAAACAGGTGGCTAACAACGCCAGAAGTAATGATGCATTCATCAAATATAGGTACAGCAAAGATAGGCGAGATAGTGGGTATAAACGGGTTTAAGGATATATACAGAAAGCTTGGGTTTTATGAAAGGTCAGGAATAGAGATACAGGAAAAGGCAAGTTCTAATATACCAAATAATTGGGGGCAGACAACATTGTTCACTGCCTCATATGGCCATGGTCTAGCAATCACCCCAATGCACCTGATAGCGGGTTATATGCCTATAGTAAATGGGGGTGTTTTATATAAACCAACCCTGATAAAAGAGGAAAAAGATCCAGAAGGTAAAGAGGTATTTTCTAAGTCCACATCAGATATAATGCGTAAATTACTACGTCTGGTGGTAGCAAGGGGGACGGCAACAAAAGCAAATATTTCTGGTTTTTTGGTTGGCGGCAAAACAGGCACGGCAGAAAAAATAGATGAAAATGGCAGATATAGCAAAACATCAAAAGTGACAACATTCGTAGGGGCTTTCCCTATGAATAAACCAAAATATTTGGTATTGACATTATTTGATGACCCTAAGCCCTCCAAGGATTCTTATGGCTATGCAACGGCTGGCTGGGTTGCAGCACCTGCGGCAGGCAAAATAATTTCTCGCATGGCGCCTATACTAAAAATAATGCCACAGGATGAAAATGATGAGAAAATAAAAGCAGAGCTTGAAATTACTGGTGTAGATATTAGATAAGGCGTTGCTATTTATAATTTAACAACACTATCTAAAGCAAAATTAGTCTAGCTGCAATTCACCAACCTTTGCTAACAGTGTCTAACAGAATTTACTATAGTTACTAATGCAAATTAACCAAAATTCTGAGAATAATTTTTATTCACTTACCTCAGGCTCTGAAGTTTTTTTATTAGGCAAACTCTTAAAGAATTCTAGTTCAGGGGCGGTTCATATCTGTAAAAATGATTATTACGCCGAAAAAATAATTTCGTTATTGAATTGTTTTTTTCCTGAGATTGAAGTGCTGGAATTACCAGCATGGGATACCAACCCATATGACAGAACTAGCCCTAATATAAGCATAATAAGCAAAAGGCTTTTCACACTTTCAAAGATAAAGAACGGTTTAGGAAAGAACCAGATACTGGTAACCACTGCCAATGCTATTCTGACCAAACTTATACCACAGGAGGTAATAAAAAATTCTACACTCGCACTTAAGGAAAAAATTGAAATAAGAAGAGATCAATTAACTAAATTTTTGGTTGATAATTCCTATATAAATGTAGCTGCTGCAACTGAAAGTGGTGAGTTTGCAATCAGGGGTTCACTTATTGATATAATTCCCACCAATCAGGATTGCGGTATAAGAATTGACTTTTTTGGTGATGAGATAGAGAGTATCAGAAAATATGACCCGCTGACTCAGATAACAACAGGAAGTATAGATGAAATTGACCTTATTCCTGCCAGTGAAATTTTATTAAATAAAGAAAATATTGAAAAGTTTAAGCAGGGTTACCTCAAGAATTTTGGTCTGAAAAGTTCTTCGTCTGACCAGTTATATGAAGCCATTTCAAATGGCAGAAGGCACAATGGAGCAGAAAATCTTTTACCATTATTTTATAAAAAACTGGATACAATTTTTGATTATACAAAGAGCTCCATTATCACCTTTGAGCAGGATATAAAAACTGTAATAGAAGAAAGGTTTGATGTTATAAAAGAAGCCCATGAAACAAGGGTTAATGCTTTTAAAGATGGACTTACCAGTAATGAAGTGCAGGTGTTACCACCTAATGAATTATATTTAAATGCAGATGATCTTTCAGGAATTTTAAAGAAAAATACTTTTGCATATTTTCACCGCTCAAAAAAACCTGATGATAAAAACGGTATAGAGCTAGACTATAAAAACGTTCCTGACTATTATTTAAAGTCACAAACAGAAAAGAAATTCGTAATTGATGTTATAAAAGAAGATTTGGCTGAAAAAATAATTGAAGGTAAGGGCAGGGTAAAGAATAAGAATATAATTGCCTGCATTTCAGAAGGGAGTAGGGAGCGCATAAAACATATATTATCTGAGCAATCTGTTGAATCGGTGGAGATTTCTTATGTTTCCAAAGAGCTGGCGCTAATATCAAAAAATAATATTGGTCTGATAATATTGCAGATAGAAAATGGTTTTGAAGCGGAAGGAATAAAACTTATTTCTGAAGCAGATATTTTTGGTGAAAAAGTTTATAGAAAATCTCGTTCATCTAAAAAAGCGGAAGATTTTATTAAGGAGGCGGCAAGCCTTACAGGTGGTGAATTAATAGTTCATAAAGAGCACGGAATAGGTAGGTTTCTAGGGTTAGAAACTTTAGAGGTAAAAGGAGCACTACATGACTTTATCAAACTAGAATACTATAATTCTGACAAGCTGTATGTTCCAGTTGAAAACATAGATATGCTTTCCCGTTATGGAGCAGAAGATGAAAACGCTGAGTTGGATAAATTAGGCGGTCTCAACTGGCAAGAGCGCACAGCGAAAGTTAAAAATAGAATAAAAGAGCTTGCCTTCGACTTAATAAAAATAGCGGCAGAAAGAGAGCTTAGAAAAGCACCAAGCTTTGACAGTAATACAAATTTATATGATGAATTTTGTGAAAGGTTCAAATTTACTGAAACCGAAGACCAGCAGAACGCTATAAGCAAAGTGCTGGAAGATATATCTTCGGGCAGGCCGATGGACAGGCTAGTTTGTGGTGATGTTGGATTTGGTAAAACAGAGGTTGGTTTGCGTGCCGCTTTTGCCGTTACCCAGAATAATTCAGAAGAAAAAAAACATCAGGTTGCAGTTGTTTGTCCGACAACACTTTTATGTAGGCAACATTTTAATACATTTTCAGAACGATTTTCTGGCACAGGCGTAAAAGTTAAACAGCTTTCCCGCTTGGTCTCATCAGGTGAGGCCAGAAAAACCAAGCAAGAAATAAAAAATGGTGAAGTAGATATAGTGGTCGGTACGCACGCACTACTTGCTAAAAATATTGAATTTAAAAATCTTAATTTAGTTATAGTAGATGAAGAGCAGAGATTTGGTGTAGCACAAAAAGAAAGGTTAAAAAAACTTCGGGAGGAAACTCACATTTTAACTCTTACAGCAACGCCGATACCTCGTACCCTACAGCTTTCTCTTGCTGGTGTAAGAGAGCTTTCACTAATAGCAACCCCACCAGTGGATAGACTGGCAGTAAGAACTTTTATAACCCCTTATGATGAAATATCAGTTCGTGAAGCAATATTAAAAGAACATTATAGAGGAGGTAAAACTTATTTTGTTGTTCCAAGAATTAAAGATATTGAAGAAAATATAGATAAGTTAAAAAAATTAGTGCCAGAAGTAAAAATAGTTGCCGCTCACGGAAGAATGAGCGCAGAAGAGTTAGACGGAATAATGAATGATTTTTATGATGGAAAATTTGATGTTTTAATGGCAACAACCATTGTAGAATCTGGGCTTGATGTGCCGTCTGCTAATACAATTATAATTTATCGTGCAGATATGTATGGACTTGCACAATTATATCAACTTCGTGGTAGGGTAGGGCGGGGCAAAACTCGTGCTTACGCATACCTAACTACTAACCCTAAAAAACAACCGACCAAAAATGCTATTAAAAGGTTAGAGGTAATGCAAAAGCTAGATATGTTAGGTGCTGGTTTTACTTTGGCAAGTTATGATATGGATATCAGAGGTTTCGGTAATTTACTTGGTGAAGAACAGTCAGGCAATATCAGGGAGGTCGGTATAGAACTTTATCAGCAGATGTTAAAAGAGGAAATTGAAAAGCTGAAGTCAACGAATAATAATTCAGGAATAGAGGAAGAAAAAGACTATAGCGTAAAAATAAACTTAGGTGTTTCGGTGCTTATACCAGAAAATTATGTTAAAGATTCAGACCTGAGAATGGGTTTGTATAGAAGGTTGGGTAATTTGCAGACTGAGGAAGAAGTTGAAAATTTTGCAGTAGAACTAGTAGACAGGTTTGGTAAATTTGGTAATGAAGTTGAAAATTTACTTGATACAATAAAAATAAAAATAAACTGTAAAAAGCTCGGAATAGAGAAAATAGATGCAGGAATAACAGGTGCGGTAATAAGTTTTAAGGATAATAAATTCTCTAAGCCAGAGATACTTATAGGAATGATTTCTAAGAACCCAGTAAAATATAAAATTAAGGAAAATAGCAAGTTTGTAATAGCTAATAGAAACTGGGAAAGCCTGCAAACCAGAATAGCGGAGTTAAAAATTGCTTTAGTTGAAATTCTTAACGCAGCCTCTTAAAATCTTGCAAACTTACTTCAAATAATCCCTGATCAGTATTTCTGCTATTTGAACTGCGTTCAATGCTGCGCCCTTGCGCAAATTATCAGAAACTACCCAGAAATTCAGTGCATTTTTGTTGGTATTATCCTTCCGTAATCTTGAAATATAAGTTGCATCCTTGCCTGATGCTTCAAACGGGGTAACATACCCGCCGTTTTCACGCCTGTCTATAACTTCAACACCTGGCGCTTTCTTAAGTGCCTCATAAGCTTCTTTCTCAGTTACTTCACGCTCAAATTCAACATTTACACACTCACTATGCGCAGTGAAAACGGGAACTCTAACGCAGGTTGCAGTAACTGGTACATCAGCGCCCATAATTTTTTTAGTTTCTACTACCATTTTCCACTCTTCTTTTGTGTAGCCAGCATATTCCCCGCTATCTAAAAATTTATCGATCTGTGGAATAAGGTTGAAGGCTATTCTTTTAGTGAATTTTTCTGGTTCATGGTCATTACCTGTATAAATAGAGCGAGTCTGTTCAAACAGTTCATCCATTGCATCTTTACCTGCACCTGAAACAGACTGGTAGGTTGAAACCACCACTCTTTTTATTTTAGCTAGGTTTTGCAACGGTTTAAGTGCAACCACCATCTGTATGGTAGAGCAGTTTGGGTTTGCAATTATACCCTTGTTTTTATATTGCGCTATATCATGAGGGTTAACTTCTGGCACTACTAGGGGAATTCCCTCGTGCATACGGAAAAAGGAAGTGTTATCAATAACCACACAGCCAGATTTTGCTGCACGAGGTGCATGAATTTCAGAAACTGAAGCACCTGGTGAAAATAGCCCGATTTCTGCCTTTGAAAAATCAAAATGTTCCAGATCTTCAACTTTTATATCTTTGCCATTAAATTCTATTTCAGTGCCAGCAGAACGGCTTGATGCAACGGCATAAATGTTATTTACAGGAAATTTTCTATCCTCTAAAATCTGCAACATTTCTCGCCCAACATTTCCCGATGCACCAACAACTGCAACATTATACTTCCTAGACATATAATTTTAGTTTAGATTGAATTTGCAAAAAACTAATATATCAAAATTACATGGAAGCAATAGATAAAATGGGCAGTTTCAGCTATTATGCCACCTATGCAATAACTGGGTTTTTGACCCTATTACCGCTGGTTTCTTTTTTTGGTCATATTTTCAGTGAAGAAGGAAGGAAATCTCTCTGGGAGAATAAACTTCTGATGATGTACTTTATACTATTTTTCCCTTTCGCTTATTTTTACTGGTTTGATCAGGAAACAATTGCACTTTACACGGGAATAAGCGGTCTGGGATTAAAACTAACGTATGCTATTGCAACTTTCGCCCCCTTGCTGGATACAAAGGCGGTTGAATAGTTTGTCTAGATAATCTCGTGACGACACTATGTAAATCTTACTCATCAGCTCTGGTTTTTACATATTCCTTAACTCTGTTGTAAAGATTATCTTCTATTATGAATTTGCAGCGCAGTAAAACAAACTTGCATTTGTTTAGCTCGCCGTCATTCAAACAACTATTAGAGGAATTTAGGCATACACGTCCCCTTTCACTTATGCTACTGTCTTCCCAAGACCTTTCTGGGTCGCTAATTATTTCAGATGATCTGCTCATCTGATATTTCACACTTTCTTCAAGCCTTTTGTCTTTCACTGATTTTGGTAATTGCTCATAATATTCTACCTGTTTTACAAACTCTGGGTAGGTTTCCCTTACCATTTCCATTCTTGCCTTATCGGTAAGGTAATATTCCTGTGTTTGGTACAGCATGCGGATATAACTCCTGCGTTTTGCTGGATCTGGCTCATTATCTATTCTTTTTTGCAGTTCTGCCCTTCGCATATCCAGCTTGTCTATCAGATGTGGGTCAGGCTTGGCGTGAGCCAAAAAAGAAAAAGAGAAGGCAATAATAAATAGAGATATTTTTAGGTATAAATTCATTTTTCCGTATGAGGGTGAGTAGTGCACGTGTCTCTAATTATACTCTGTTTCAGCAGAATTTAAAACTTCTAAATTATAGTCAGGACTGTAGTCATTATCCATAAGCTTGTTGAAGAAATCAGTTACTTTCTGCTTTATAATTTCGGGATTAGTCTCATTCATCACATTATGCCTGTATTCCGCCGAGAAAGGCTTGCCGCTAGAATACCACCCGAGGTGCTTGCGTGCCATGCGTGCGCCCATAACCACCCCAAAATGCTCCAGCATAGACTCAAAATGTTCCAGTACAGTTTCCCTTTGCTCCTCTAATGAGGGCGGTTTTAGTTTATTTCCCGTTTGCAGATATTCCGCTACATTATTTATAAACCATGGCTTGCCATATGCACCACGACCTATCATAACGCCATCAGCTCCTGATTCATCAAGTGCATTCTGGGCTTTTTCATAAGTGGTAATATCACCATTGACTATAACAGGTATATTCACTGCTTCCTTGACATTCTTTATTAATTTCCAGTTTGCGGTTCCTGTATAGAATTGGCAACGGGTTCTGCCGTGCACTGTAAGTAGCTGTATCCCTACATTTTCAGCTCTTTTAGCAAGGCTTGGGGCATTTAAGCTTTCATAATCCCATCCTAACCGCATTTTCATAGTTACAGGAATTTTTACCGCTTTAACTGTGGCTTCCATAACCTTCATTGCAAGGTCTTCATCTCGCATCATAGCACTTCCTGCGTGTTGACCCTTTGTAACTTTTTTTACAGGGCAACCAAAATTTATATCGATTATATTTGCACCTCTTGCCTCGTTAAGTCTGGCGGCTTCTGCCATAAGTTCTGGGTCGCAACCAGCTAATTGTACAGAAGAAGGGTAAGTATCATCATAAATGCCAACCCCTGCTTTCTTATAACTTTGTTGCTCGTGATATATCATTTCCTTGCTAGCTATCATTTCTGAAACCACTAAGGCCGCACCATATTTTTTCTTTACCAGTTTTCGATATGGGGGGTCTGTTACGCCACTCATCGGGGCGAGAATAACATTATTCGCGAGCTCAATATTTCCTATTTTAATTCCCACAATTAACTGTAAAATATTTTAAAAACATAGAATTATATAGCAAAATGACCTCAAAAAGCAAGGTTGCAGTTATGATAGTTGCGGCAGGCAAAGGAGCAAGGCTTGGCTCTGACCTTCCCAAACAATACCTGAAAATTGAGGGTAAAACTATTTTAGAGCATAGTATTGAGGCATTCAGTAAAATTAAAAATATCTCTACAATTCATATAGTTATCTCTAAAGAGTATGAAAAAATCTTTAATTCTAGCATCCAGCACCCAGTTTCCTATTCTTTCGGAGGTGATACCCGTCAGGAGTCTGTTTGCTTAGGGTTAGAAGAATTAAAAAAACATAAGCCGAATAAAGTTCTTATTCACGATGCGGCCAGAATGTTTACATCCGAAGAGCTTATATCGGAAATAATAAAAAAATTAGAAAATCATAAAGCTGTGATACCAGCCCAGAAAATTGCAGACACAGTGAAAAAGATAAAGGGTGAAAATATAGTTGATACAATAGATCGAGAAAATCTAATTTCAGTTCAAACGCCACAGGGTTTTGATTATCAAACGATAATGAAATTACACCGCAAATATAAGGGGAAAAATTTTACTGATGACTCCTCCCTTTTTGAGAAAGAGAATATGAAGGTAAAATATCTTTTAGGCACAGAAGATAACTTTAAAATAACAACCGAAAAAGACCTGATGAAAGCAAAAGAAAAAATAGAAAAGTCAAAACAGAACAGAATAGGTATAGGTTTTGATGTTCACCAGTTTGAAGAAGGTGATGGGGTTATTTTATGTGGAATAAAAATACCTTATAGCAAAAAATTAAAAGGACACTCAGATGCAGATGTTGCGTGGCATGCGCTTACAGATGCAATGTTAGGCGCACTAGCAAAAGGTGATATAGGTGATTTATTTCCTGATAATGATATGAAATGGAAAGGAGCAGACTCAAAAATTTTTTTAAAAAAAGCTGATGAACTGATGAAAAAAATGGGCGGTAGAATAATTAATATTGATATTACAATTATTGCCGAAAGACCAAAGCTTGGTGATTATAAAAAAATTATGGCAGAAAATACTGCAAAAATATTAGATATTTCTGAAACGCAGGTAAATGTTAAAGCTACAACTACTGAAAAACTTGGGTTTGTGGGTAGGGGTGAGGGAATATCATCACAGGCAGTTGTTTCTATTTTGTTGTAATTTAACCTACTTGCAATTTCATCTATGTAATTTATACAAGTTGGTTAATCTAGTAACCAAAAATCAGTTATTGCTCCTTATCTATGAAAATCCAAAATATTGCACTTGTATTGTTAACTTCCATAACGGTATCTTCATGTTCATTCTTTTTTGATGATGAGAATGAAGCTTATTCCTCATCCAATGATCCGCTTATTAATAGGTCAGAGGAGAGTTTACCACTTGATAAGGAGTTAAAAAGGATCACAGAGGATAGTAATGATGCACTTTTAGCAGCAGAACAGCGGGTTGAAGAAAAATTGATTGCTGAACAGCAAAATACCGCAATTAACATTGAGCCAGTAAAGATTGATACTAAAAATCTCAATGATGAACTTAAATCTAGCTTGAAGCAGCTTAACCTTAATCAGGCACAAATGCAGCGCCCAGCTTCACAGAACTATGATGTTAGGGTGACACCAAAAGTTATTCCTGCGGTTAACATACCGCTTGCTACAACAGAAGTTCAGCAAGCAGAAAATCAAAATGCACAACCTGTAATTTCTTCACAATCAGAAAATCTTGTTTCAGAAAATAATTCAGTGCCAGAACCTATTTCTGGTGATGCTCAGGTTGGTCAATGTTATGGTAAGGTAAAAGTTGCTGGAAAATACAAGTCAGTAACTGAAGAAGTTGTCGTTGAGCCTGCAAAAACAAAAACCGAAATAATACCTGCAAAATACGGTTATAAAACCGAAGAGGTAGTTATTAAAGAAGAGTCTTTTAAATATGTTCAGATACCTGCTAGGTATAAAACCATTAGGGAAGAAGTGGTTATTGAGCCAGAAAAAAAACAGATAATAACCATTCCAGCACAATATAAGGCAGTAACGGAAAGGGTTATGGTTAAACCTGCAAGGAAGGTTTGGACAAAGGGCAGAGGCTTGATAGAAAAACCGGGTGAAGATGGTGAGATTATGTGCCTGAAAGAAGAGCCAGCTGTTTATGAAAACGTAACCAAGCAGGTTATGGTAACGCCAGAGCGCACTGAAACTAGGGTAATTCCCGCGGTAAAGGAGTTAATTGAAAAACAAGTTATTGATCAGCCTGCAAGAATTGAAAAAGTTGCAGTACCAGCATCTAAGACTAATATACAGAAAAAAATAGTAATAGAGCCAGAGCAGACCAGAAATGTTGAAATTCCTGCCATTAAAAAGCTTGTAACTAAAAAAGTTCCTATCTCTGAAGACAGGATAGATTGGGCACCTATAGTATGTAATGATAATTTGCGTATGGGTCTGGTGTCGCAAATACAGGCTGCCCTGAATGCCAAAGGATATAATGTGAAGCAGGATGGTAATTTTGGCAAGGAAACCTCGTTAGCACTTGATAAATTCCAAAAATCACTGGGTTATGAATCTTCGGGTATTGCACTCCAAACTCTGAAGGCTCTTGGCATCAACTATTAACGGTTTTTATGCGTTTCAGTATCAAGCCCCTGAAGATTTCAGGGGCTTTTTGTTTTGAAAATTGTAAAAAATAATATAGAACTCTCATAAATATTGTGTTTATGAAATATAAAATATCCATTTTAGGTGCTAGCGGCTACACAGGTGTCGAACTTATAAGGCTGTTACTAACCCACAAAAATGCTGAGATAGTAAGCCTTGGCGCTGAAACTTCTGCAGGGAAGGATATTACCGAAATTTACCCGCATCTTGCATTTTACAAATTGCCAAAATTACAGAAGATAGAGGAAATAGATTACAATAATGCTGATGTTATTTTTCTTTGCCTGCCACACGGAACAACTCAGGAAATTGCCCTAAAACTTCCTAAAAACAAACTGATAATTGACCTTTCAGCAGATTTCAGGTTAGAAAACCCTGTGGATTACAAAACTTGGTACGAACATGAGCACAAAGCTATGGGTATCCAAAAAAATGCGGTTTATGCACTTACAGAGATAAAAAGAAAAGAAATAACCAAAGATAAATTCATTGCAAACCCAGGTTGTTACCCCACTTCAATTTTGCTGCCACTAATTCCTTTGCTGGAAAAAAATTTGATCGAGAAAACTGGTATAATCGCTGATTCAAAATCAGGCATTTCAGGCGCAGGAAGAAAGGCAAACCAAGCTAACTTACTTTCGGAACTGGCAAATAATTTTAAACCTTATGGTATTGCAGGGCACAGGCATATTGCGGAGATAGAGCAAGAGCTTTCACTTGCTGCTAAATCTAAAATGCAAATAACATTTACCCCGCAGGTTATTCCTGTCAGCAGAGGAATTTTGTCCTGTATCTATGTACAGAATGCTTTAGGTGTTACTACAGAAGAGCTAAAAAATACCTTGGTTGAAAAATACAAAAATGAAAATTTTGTTTATATTGCCAAAAGTAATACTGTCCCCACCATTGCAGATGTTGCAACCACTAATAATTGTTATATCAATATATTCGCAGATAGAATTAGTGGCAGGTCAATTATAATCTCAACCATTGATAATCTGGTTAAAGGGGCTTCTGGGCAGGCAGTGCAGAATATGAATGTTGCACTTGGATTAGATGAGACTTTAGGTTTAAAACATTCAGCAATTTTCCCATAATGGAAAGGTTAAATAAAATATTTTCAGAGCTCAAAGCCAAAAATAAAAAGGCTTTTGTCAGTTATATCATGGGTCATGACCCTGATGAAAAAACTTGTCTAAAAATACTTCATGGCTTTGTTGCTGAAGGCGTTGATATACTTGAAATAGGACTGCCATTTTCAGATCCAATGGCCGAAGGACCAATAATTCAAAAAGCAGCGGAACGGGTTTTAGCGCAAAACGTAACTCAGAAAAAAATTCTGGAGTTGGTGATAAGATTCCGTGAAAAAAATTCTGAGACACCAGTTATATTAATGGGCTACTTTAATCCGATATATCATTATGGTATTGAAAATTTTGTAGAAGAAAGCAAAGCCGCAGGCGCAGATGGTTTTATAATAGTTGACCTGCCGCCAGAAGAAGATAGTGAATTTGTAAAGCTAACTCAAACCTTTGGTCTTTCACTGATTAAACTGACCACCCCTACAACGGATAAAATAAGGGCAGAAAAAATACTAAAAACCTCATCAGGTTTTGTTTATCATGTATCAGTTGCTGGTGTTACTGGGCAAAAAGATGCAGACATAAAACAAGCGGAAGAAAAAGTTAAACTCATAAAATCAGTAAAAGACATACCAGTTTGTATTGGGTTTGGCATTAAAACACCAGAGCAGGCAAAGGAAGCCGCAAAAATGGCAGATGGTGTTGTTATAGGCTCAGCTTTTGTAAAAATAATTGAAGAAAACCTCAGTAACACACAAAAAATGGTTGAAAATTGTATTAACCTTGCCAAGTTTGTCAGAGATGTTCTATAAATATAGCTTCTGCTATCCCTCATAATTGCCAAACCAATTTAGGAGCACAGATGAAAAAAGTTAAAAATGATATTGCTTTGGGTTGTGTGTCTTTTGTTATTGAGCAGTTATGCTTTGATAGGCTTAGCAGTAAAAAAAATAATACCCGCCTGCTTACAGAATTTGAATATTTGTTTTTCAGGGAAATAGTTAAATTAGTTAAGATGGCTTATAGGGAAGATGTATTCTCATTTAAGTTCAATAAAACTACATTTCAGTTCTTTGCGTTGCTTTTACTCAGTTACTTTAAACCAGAGAAGTTCCTTACCTTCCTTGATGCTTATGCCGTGGGTATGCCTTATTCAAAACATGCCAGAAGCAAATATTGCCAGAACCAGATAGAAAAAGCGAATGAGCCACTTAATCTAGTTTTTCTTGGCGCTGGGCTTGATATAAAATGGGTCAGTGCCTTTAACTATGATAAAGTTGCAAACAGGCTTATTCATAAAAATTCTCGTTCTGACGCCTTTGAGATAATATTGATAGATAACAGTGAAAAACAGAATGAGATACTGAGGGAAGCATTTAAAAATATCTTTGGTGAGTTACCAGAAAATATAAAGATACAAACCTTAGACTTGAAATCAAGCAACTGGGCTAAAAATCTGCCGCTTAATAATAAAATAAAAACCCGCTTCCATGCAAATGGTTTATTACCATATTTTAATGATGGTGAAACTATTGATGTTATAACCGAATGTTTTTCTTTAGATAATTCATACCAGTTTATATTTACCCTTCTGGTTGAAAGTAAAAATGTTCAGAAAATAACTTCGCAAAGCAGCGCCAGAAAAATTCAAGAAGAATCCTCTAACCAAGGTGAACAATTATTATTTTCTTTTGAAAATATTGATGAACTAAAAATTTTATTAAATAAAGCAAGTCAGAATATAAAAACTAAACTGGATATAACCGCAGAAAGTAATATTATTTTTGATGCAAAAGGGCTGGTAGAAGCTGGCAGAAAAGAAACATACATCTATACACAATCTGAAGTTGCAAAACAATTATCTCAGGTAAATATTGAGCCAGAAGGTGAAGTTCTAGTATTTTTAAAAATGAATTAGTAGGGTAATTATGCCTAATTTTAAGAGAATAATGCATGTTCTCACCACTGCTGCAAGAATGCCTATATAGCTAATAACTAATTTCTCGCTTCTTCAATTACCTGCTTGAATGCCTCATACCCAACAGCGCCTTTAATAAGCTTGCCGTTAATTACAAAAGCTGGTGTACCACGAATTCCAAGCTGCTCAGCTATAGAGCGGTTTTCATTAATATGGTTTTGTACATCAGGGCCTGACATATCTGCCCTAACTGCATCTGCATTTATACCAAGATTGGCAACAACAGCCAGAGTCTGGTCAAGATTCTGAGGCTGTGCCTCTGTAACCTTTACATAATATTCAAGCCATTTTTCTGGTGCAATTCTTGACACAGCAGTTGAAACTTTTGCCTTAACATCTGAAAACTCACCAAGGATAGGTAGGTCTTTCATGACTATTTTAAGGTTGCCATCTTCAGCAACTAAACGTGCAACATCAGGAACCGATTTTTTGCAATAACCACAGTTAAAATCATGAAAAATTACCATGGTAACATCACCATCTTTATTTCCGCCGATTGGGTCTTTAGGAGATTTTTCTAACACATCACGCAACTTTGAAATGCTTTCCTCCGCCTTTCTTGATTCCTCCATTTCACGTTTCATTTGCGCCCTTTGCAAGCCCTGAACTATAATTTCTGGGTTTTCTTCTATAAAAGAAGCTACAAGCTTGCCAACCTCATCCTTGCTTACGGAAGTAGATCCACCTTTCTTCTCAAGATAAAGGGCAGTAAAGGCAGAAGATGCAACAACAGCCAGAATGAATAATATAAGTGTAAGTAACCTTGATGCCATTTGAACCTGTTTTTAGAGTTTTTGAGTTGTATGAGCAATATATAATATAATTTATTTATCAAGCAAGCGGTCTAATTCATTTTTTAATTCAGTGAGTTTTATAAATTCAGGTGATGCTTT
>ERZ761610.776-NODE-776-length-21657-cov-361.302981_pt1 | contig 21657 bp, 26 predicted proteins | sample MGYA00512164_ERZ761610 | MGnify/ENA primary metagenome ERZ761610 (study PRJEB28899, sample SAMN02850038) | bioreactor sludge metagenome | biome: EBPR Sludge; feature: EBPR Bioreactor; material: flocular biomat | place: Australia: Thorneside Wastwater Treatment...
ATGGCCATGGGTCGCCGCGGTGGCCGACAAGGCCGCCGCGGCGACCCATGGTGCAAGCGGTCCCTGACGAGCCCGATCGGATCGTCTTCGTGCGGCCTTTACCAGGCGATGCGCTGATCGAATGGGTAGTCCGGTGCCGGTTGAGCTGGCGGGTCGAACTCGCCCTGCTCGGCATCGGTCATCTCCCACAGCGGCGGGCCCCGGGCCGGCGCGATAGGCGGCGGTGACGTCGGCTCGCCCAAGTGCGAGAGGATCTCGCGCACGGCGCAGGCGTCGGTGATGAAGGCGATGATTCGCATCTCGCCGCCGCAGCGTGGGCAGACGAGCGGAAAGACCTCATAGATCCGCGCGAGCAGCAGCGCCCAAGCGTAACGGGCGGCGCGACGCAGGAGCGCTTCCTCTGCCTGCTCCTCGCTGTCGGACGACGCGCCTGGGGCGGTGATTTGCGCCGCGATTGGCTCAGTCTCCGTCTCAGTCGCTGTAACAAGCGGCGTGGTCGGACTCTCGGATTTGGGAGGCGGGGTCAGGTCTTGCCTCTTGCACACCTGTGCGGGTGCTGGACAGCCAGACCACCGCGGCCAGTCTTGACGCTTACGGCAGCTTGCCGTAACGTCGGTGCCGGAGGTTTTCATGACAACCGAACAGATTGCACGACTTGAGGCCCGCCTGCCGGCCAGCGTCTATGCCCTGCTCAAACGGGCCGCTGAGTTGAAGGGCCGCAGCATTTCCGACTTCGTCGTCAGCGCGGCTCAGGACGCGGCGCATCGGGCGATTGAGAATGAGGGGATCATCCGGTTGTCGGCCGAGGATCAGGCGAACTTCGCCCAGGCGTTGATACATCGGCCGGCACCGAACGCGGCACTCAAGCGCGCCATGCGTCGCCACGCCAAGAGCGTTGATGTGCGGTGACTGCCGCGTTCTTTTCGCAGGCGCTCGCTGATCACGATCGTTCCGCATTCAACTCCGGCAACGAGCGCATCGACCACTACTTTCGGCAGGCTGTTTCCCAGGATGTGAAGCGCAGCTATGCCGCGTGCTATGTCCTCATCGACAAGGCGAGCGACAGGCTCGCCGGCTTCTACACCCTGTCTTCGCACAGCATTGCGCTCACCGAACTCACCGTGGACGTGGCCCGCAAGTTGCCCCGCTATCCCAGCGTGCCGGCAGTGTTGATTGGCTGGCTTGGCCGAGACCTGAGCTTTCGCGGGCAGCATGTGGGCGCCATGTTTCTGGCCGACGCGATCACGCGCCTGGCTGCGGCACCGATTGGCATTCACGCCATCTGCGCCGATGCGATCGACGACGCGGCAGCTACCTTCTACCGTGAGCATCAGTTCGTGCCGTTCGCCAGCCGTCCGAACAGCCTTTACCTGCCGCGTAAAGACGGCAGTTGCGCTGGTGACGACGAAGGCAGGCGCCACGCCACCGCGCCGGTCGCGCTGCGAGTCAACGCACCCGTCGCGAGCCCATCTATCGCGATGACGAAGACCCGAAGACCGGCAAACCCCCTCGGGGTCACAACCCCCCTGTGGCCAAGTCTTGCCTTTTGCCCACTTACCCCACCGCATCGCGTCCGACGACAACTCGCATGCCATTGCACTGCCGACCCAAACGAGCCAAAATACACACGTCAGCGTACACACATTCCTTGAGGTGTTCCCATGGCAGCAGTCATCAGCAGAGTGTTCATGAACGGCAACAGCCAGGCGGTGCGCATTCCGCAGGAGTTCCGGCTCAACGTCAGCCGCGTGCAGGTCAGCCGCAATGAGGTGGGCGATCTGGTGATTCGCCCGTTGCCCTTGAACCGCGGTGTGGCTTTGCTGGCGGCGTTGCAAGACTTCGACGATGAGTTGTTGGACGATTTCCTTGGTAAGGTGAGCGAGGATCACCAGACACAGCCACCGGTGCAGGAGCGTGAGCCGCTGTGAAGTACATGCTCGACACCAACATCCTGATCTACCTCATCAAGAACAAGCCCGAGTCGGTGACGCAGCGGGTCAACGCGCTGGGGGAGGACGACGAGCTGTGCATGTCCTTCGTCACCTACGCTGAATTGCTGAAGGGCGCCGAAGGCAGCACGCGCAAGGCGGATGTGGTGCGGCGCCTCGAGGGCCTGATCCGGCAAGTGCCGGTGCTCTATCCCAGCGGTGCCGGGCTGTGCGAACACTACGCCGAGCAGTCCGTTCGCCTGAAGGCCACCGGTACGCCGATCGGGTCGAACGACTTGTGGATCGCCTGCCATGCCCTGGCTGAAGCGGCGGTGCTGGTGACCAACAACGAGTCGGAGTTCAAGCGGGTCGCGGGGTTGACGGTGGAGAACTGGGTGTAGCTCTGGCCCGCACAGGGGCCTCGGGGGTTAGGTTGCCGCGGACCCGGGGTCACGGAGCCGGAGTCAGGTCTCAATACGGTTCGGTTAGTGAGCGCCGGGCCCCACAAGAACGGTTTTCGCGGAGGTCGGCTCGTTGGTGGCGCGCTGCGCCTGTCAGCGGGGATGGGGAATAGGAGACAGACCACGTTCTAGCGGCGCAATTGGGGCCGGAAACACGGGAACACGGAAGCGAGGACAGCGAGAGGTCAGGCCTCTTTGAACGAGAGGTGTGACGGTGGTTCGACGAGGCGCAGCGATGGTTTGTGGGAGAAACGCTTGGAAGGGTGGACGTCACGCTGCCCGAGGTGACCACTGAGGGAATCGTGCACCGGCCGGTGGTGAGTGGGATGGGAGAGTACATGACGGCGGACGGGCCGGCAAAGGTGTGGCGACATCGGTGCCTGGGGTGGAAAGCAATGGCGAGAGCGAGTGTTGATGCTGGGCCTGGGCCAACTGCGCTTGGTGCAGTACGACAACCGGCGCGATCGGCACGGCGGGACGCTATGGGAATGACGGTTGCGCTCGTGTCTGACCGGAGAAGTGAGTGACCTGCTTTCATGCGTTGCATCGAACTCAATCCGGTGCGAGCCGCGATGCTTTCGCAGCCAGCCGAGTACCGCTGGTCCAGCAACCGGGTCAACACGCAGGGCCAGGCGAACGCTTTGGTGGCGCCGCACGTGCTGCACCCACCATGCCTTGGGCAAGGATGGGGAAGAGCGGCAGGGTGCCTATCGCGAACTGTTCCGTCATGGACTTGATTCCGGCACGGTGGATGCCCGTCGTCGGGCGACCAATTGGAATATCGTCCTGCGAGGGTCCCGCTTCTCGGCGGAGATTGCCAAGGCTGTGGGCTGGCGGGTGATCTTGAGAGTACCAGGCAGGCCGAAGAAGGTAGCGGATCCGGAATCGGGGAGTCTGTTCGAATGGCGCGAGGATGGAGGTGGCCATAAGTCTTTTCTGATTTCGGGAGAGCGCGGAAACTGTGGTCTGTGCTGTTCCCGTTTTTCCTTTCCATTCGCAAGGGGTTTAGCTTATGTTCAAGCCAACCGCAGCGGTTTTCCTTTCTTGTCTTTCCTTTATTGTGGGGTGTAACGTGAAACCTACCGTGCGCCAAATCGCGGAATCGATTCAAATCGACAAGACGTGGACAGAAATCCACCCCAGCCCGCCTTTGGTGGTCAGTGAACAAGTGCAGAGTATCTCGATCAAGGTACCCAATTTACCGGACTGGGACATTCGCCCCGAAACTGCCTCGTTTGTGCAACCCGACGGCACGGTGGTCAAGATCGAAGTCGAACTCGTCGCCACCGGCGGAACTCGCTTCAGCCTGGAATCCGTTGGTCTCGGGCCGGGATTGAAGTTTTCGCCTCGGCCTCAATCTGCAGCCCCCGATTCATCCCGGCTGCCGCAAGGCATGTCATTCAAGACGGTACGCTTTCGCTCAGACCGGCCCATCCAAGGTGGGCATGTCACTTGGATTTGCATCACCAACTATTAGATGGAGGTGAGACCATGTTGTCATTCAACGACCTCAAGCCTGCGGACATTCTACTGTCGACCGGAAGCGCGGCCGCTTCGATAGTCATTCGCAGTGGTACGGTCTCGCGTTACAGCCATGCCGCCCTTTATATCGGCAATGGCCAGATTGTCGAAGCAATCGGCAGCGGGGTCACGCAACAAAGCCTGCACGATGCGATGAGCGACGATACGCTGGTTTCTGTCTATCGCCGCATGCGAATGTCCGATGAACAAGGCTTGCAGGCGATCCGCTACGCCAAGGCACAAGTCGGCAAGAAATACGACTACGCAGGTGCCGCCGGTGGCGGTATCACTTCGGGCCCTGGGTTTGTCATCGGGCTGTTCCTAAGCCCGATCGTCGTTATCGGCGGCGTTGGCGCGGACTTGTACAACCGCAGCAATCCGGAAGCGTCATTCTATTGCTCGGAACTGGTCGCCATCGCCTTCGAAAAAGCCGGCGCCCCGATAGGCTCCGGCGCGGCCAGCACCACTCCCAGCGATGTATCACGCTCGCATGTATTGAATTACATTGGGGATTTGAAAAAGACCTGAGCGCGGGCACGGCAGCCTGAGCGCGGAAACTGTGGTCTGTCCCCCTTTTGCTGCTGCCCCTTTTGCTGCCCCTTTTGATTCCGATGTTCGGAATGCTTGCGCAAGTGGCTTGGGATCTTTTATTCTTGGAACCCTGCACCTTACTTCGGTCCGTCTAAGCGCGGCTGAATCGCTTGAAGACCCGGCGGCGGCGCCCGTCCCAATCAGACCAGGAGAAACACGACGTGAACGTATTCACCGAGGTCTACAACAAGAGCATTGAGTTACTGAGGTCGCCCAGCTTGCACGAGGACTGGAAGACGATCGAGGCCAACCTGAAGGCGCTGCTTCAGCCCGAGGGTCCCGAAATGGACAGGGCCAAGGTGCTGGAAGATCTGCGCGACAAGCTCCGCAAGGCGGCCGACAAGTCCGGCGGCGTGCGCGAGAAGGCTAAGGCCACGGAACTGGTGCGCATCGCGCGCACCGACAAAGAAGGCTTCCAGGCGCGGGCTGCGCTGCTCAAGCAGTTCAAACACTTCTATATGGTGGCCAAGAAGGGCAGCCAAAGCGTGTGGGTGGTGGACCAGCCCAAGAGCTACGGCAAGTGGAACTATGACCTCTTCGACGGCCAGACCCCGGCGCAGGTGACCGATCTGCTCGCCAAGAGCGCCGAGGTTTTCGGTGCAGGCAACCGCCAGATGATGTCCGACTCGCTGCAGCAAGCGCGCAAGTGGAGCGCTGACACCGAGACGCGCTTGGCGGACCCCAACACCGCCACGCTGGCGTCCGTTCGGCGCTGGTTCCACACTGAAGCCGCGACTGAAAGGGACGTGAAGGCTACTTGCCAGACCCTGCTTGATGGCTTCAAGAAGATCACCGCGGCGACCAACTCGGGCAGGGTCATTTTCTCCGATCGTCCTCACTACCGCGCTAGCGGCGACTACAACAACACCTACGCTTCCGTGAACGCGCTCGACAGGATGCCCGTGATCTACATCTACCCGCTCTTCCTGAATACCGGCAAGCGCAACAAGCTCACCGGTCGTATCCCGACCATGTGGCTGTGCGCACTGACCGTGGTGCACGAGCTGAGCCACAAGGTGGTGAACACCGAGGACGTCCGCTACGACTCCGACGGGCTCAAGCCCTCGGACTTGTTCCCCGCCGACAAGGCGATCAAGAACGCCGACAGCTGGGCCTACTTCTGTGCTGACCTGCTGGGCTACGTGCCCAAGGCGGCGATCGAGGACGCGCTGCAATGACCAAACTCGGCCTTCTCGCCGGCACCGCCGCCTTTCTGGCAGCGGCACTGGCCGCGACGAGCCCGTCGCAGGCCGCCCCCGGTGCCGACACTCCCAAGGAGAAGACGATGGAATCCGCTAAGCGCCGTGTCCCGACGGTCAAGCCGCTGCTGTACCAAGGTGTGCGATACGAGCCGCTCAGGCGAGCGCGCGAGCAGGGCTTCGCGCAATCTGGCGGGGTGCTGGCGGCCGCGGACGCGGCCAGCGGCAAGACGCTGTGGACAAGCCAGCTCTACGAGACTAGCTTCGACCCCAACGAGGAGCGCGACGTGCAGGAAGTCTACATCGAGTCGCTCGCACTCGATGCCAATACCGCGAGCTTGGTGGCCACCGACGAACGCAAGCGCCGCTGGCGCGTGCAACTCGTCGACGGCAAGGTCGAGGCGCTACCGCCAGCTGCGCGTGGGAAGGGCAAATAGGAACGGCAAATAGCACGGCAAACAGGGGACGCAAATAGCGCAAATAGGGAACGGTCAGGCGGCCGCCCAGGTGGCGCCGTCTCCGTCCCTGCCGGCAACGATCAGGGTCCCGGTACGCTGCAGGCGACGCACCGCGCCAATGGCGTTCATCCGTATCTGCTCGATCATGACGGTGGTCGCTTCCAGTCCCCGGTGGGCCGTCAGCGCTTCGCCGCTCCGGCGGCTGCTCAGCGTCGCACCTTGGGCCTCGCGGAAGATGTCGAGAACCATGCGCTGGCATTCACCTGGCCGGAAGAAGCGGCTCCGCATCCGATGGGCCTTGATCCGGATCGTTCGCAGGTCGATTTCCGTGGAAAACAGATTGAGGGTCGCGTCCAAGCGGGCCAGATCATCCGCCAGACGTCCCATTTCCTTCCGATGATGCTCGATCAGCCCCGCCAGCTCCGCGCGCTTGGTGATCAGGGCCGCAACGACGTGGCTCTCTGCCATGAGAAATGCTCCCGTTCAGTGAGAACGAGAGGATTCTCTTCGAGCGGGGGGCCAGGTGCTGGGCTAATCCTCGAAAGTCAGCCTATGGTCATTACTTCTTGTAGGTGTGGGAGAGGTGCGGCTTCGGCTGCGGTTTTCGAGGTTGGGAGCGATTGGGGACGAACTTCTGGAGGTTCAACGCGATTTCCTCGAGGAGGGGCTCGAGGCGGCGAGTGTTGGCGCTTGAAGCCAGGAGCCAACCGCCAATCTGTCGCTTGATCTTGTCGATTTCCAAGCTGCGGTTGATCTTGTCGGACGAACCGGGGTCGAGAAGGGCGTTGGTGGCGACATAGGCGGCCAGTGCATTGAGGTTGTCGAAGATCGCCTTGGCGCCGAAATCCTGGCGCCTCGGGCAGGGACGCAGAAGAGCGGCAGGCTGCCTGTCACGAACTATTTTCGACGGCGGTGATTTCGCCCCTGCGCCTCGTGACGCCGCCGAGCGGCCTCCTTCGCGGCCCGTCATGAAGACGGTCAGGGCGTGGCGGCGAGCGGGCTGCCGTTGGGCCATGGCGGTTCAGGCTGTCAAGGAGCGGCGCGTCGCCTGCATGCCGAGGGCACAACTCCGGCGCTGCTTTCTGTCTGTCAGAGCGCCCGGTTCGTTCCGGTCGCCTGCTCGCGAACAGCAGGAAGCCGCTCATCTTCCTCTGGCCAAGCCGTCCGAGCATTGCCCGTGGCTTGACCCGCGGCGCGGGACGCTTACAATTCCCATAAGTGCCGCCGTCGAGGCGCTTCAGTCCAACGAGGTTTATCTGCCGCGGATGCGCCAGCGGCAAGGCCGGACGCTTTCGGCGCGGCAGATAAGCGCTGTTCCTTGGATTGAGGTCAAAGGACCTTGGGGCCAAGTCCTGCAATGAGGCAACCTTACCCAAACGTTCCATGGGACGCTGCGAGATGAGGCCAAGCAGCGTCCAGGAGCCGGTTCTTCATCGTCCCGATCGGCGCGTGGTCGGAGCGATGGTCCGAAGAAGCAGTCGCTTCTCTGACTGATTTTGAGGTTCCTCGAGAGATGCAAATCGCTCGATTCTTGCCATGGGGAGCTAAAGTGAGAATCCTGGATCGACAATCGGCTGCGGCGTTCTTGCGAATGCAGGGGGTGATGCCGGAAGCAGAGGTAGAGAAGGTCTTGAGTGGATTTGATTTCACCAAGCCCGTGTATGAACATGGCTTCTTCCCCGGAGACAAGCTCTATTGTCAGCTTGTTCGACTTCCTTCATTCGATCAGCCGACCCCAATCGCGGGCAACTGGTTTGGGTTGGCAGGATTGACAACCGGCAAGGTGGCGATAAATGATGGTGGCGCTGGCCGTCGTGCTGGCCAGTTCGAGGTTCTGGTGCAATTCTCGGCCCTCGAAGGAACCGCCAAGGAATTCGCCGTTGACCTGCGGATCGGCATCGGTGGCCCGGGTGGTGGCACACAGATCTTCATCCCGCGAACGCTTCTCGGTCGAGTCCGATCGGTTGGTCCAGTCGAGCGCTGGTAAGTACGCGGTCTCACGGCGGAATGATGGCCAAGCATTTCGACCACAACTTCGGACACGGCAAGCGGTTCCTGGCCAACCGGTTCGCCACACTGATCCGCAGTGGTGCTCCATGAAAATGTTTGACGCCAGGGCCCAGCCATGCTGACTCTTTCGCGATCACCGATACCTGTCGTCGTCCAGCAGCACGCGGAGGAATCGGCGATCCTGCGTAACGTCCGTACGGTCCTGGTCAGGGCGCCGCACGTCCAACTGCTCCACCTGCGCCGTCTCGATGACCGGATTGCCGCCCACCTCGACGGCTTGGCGGTGGCCGGTGAGTTCGGAACGAAGCTTTGTCAGGCGGCGCTGGAGACGCCTGGCGTGGGCGAGACGTTCGCGGCGGCAGTTCGGGCGATCGAGGACAAGGACACGCAAGCGCTGGCTCGGCTGTTCGCGATTGCGCAATCGCTGCCGGAAAGCGAACGGGGTTTGGTCTCCGCCTTCGGCTGGGTATCGGCATCACTGCTGCAGGGAACGATCAAGGCGCTGCTCTCGGCAGACGATCCTTATCGCCGCCGGCTGGCCATTGCCGCCTGCGCGAGCCACCAGGTTGACCCCGGCCCTGCGCTCGCTGTGGCGATTGCCGACGGCGATCACGCTCTGCGCGCCCGGGCCTTGCGGGCCGCCGGGGAATGCGGGCGGCGTGACCTTCTTCCGGCTTCGTTGAAGGCGCTTGCAGACGATGATGCCGCCTGCCGCTTCTGGGCCGCCGCCTCGGCCGTGCTTCTCGGCGACCGGGAGGAAGCCTGGCGAGCCTTGCCCAAACATCTCCGCGTCGGCAACCCACACCGCGAGCAAGCACTGCGGCTGCTCCTGATGTTCGCGGATCTACCGGCCGCTCATGTCCTGCTGCAAGCGCTCGCGAGGGACGCTGCGCACAACATGCGTCTGCTGCTCCAAGGCACCGGAATCGTCGGCGATCCCCAATACGTTCCCTGGCTGATCAGGCAGATGGAGTCGCCGGAACTGACGCGCCTTGCCGGCGAGTCGTTTTCCTTGATTACCGGCGTCGACCTGTCGTATCTCGACCTCGATCGCCCGCCGCCGGAAGGTGTGGACTTCGGTCCGAACGACAATCCCGACGACGCGAACGTGGCCATCGACCCGGACGACAGCCTACCGTGGCCGGATGTCGCGAAAGTGCACGACTGGTGGCAGGCGAAGCAGCAGAACTTTCAGCCGCGTCAGCGCTACTTCATGGGCCAACCGCTGAACATCGACCACTGCCGGCGCGTCCTGTGTGAGGGCCAGCAGCGCCAACGCATCGCCGCGGCACTCTATTTGTCCGGGCTGCAGCCCGGCACAAGGCTGTTTCCCACCAACGCACCAGCCTGGCGTCAGCAGCGCTGGTTGGCGAGGAGCGATTGAATGTTCGAGCCAGTCAATCTTTTTCCGTTCATCGCGCTGGCCTTCCTGCTTGCCAGCGCGTTTCGGTGGGCGCGCAACGGCGGCCGGTGGGAGGTTTCGATTCGCATCTGGCTGATGATGGCGGCGATCTTCGCCATCGTCGCCGCTTGGCTCCGATTTCTTCGATGATGCAGCCAGCGTGCAAATCACGCCGTCAGGGGATGAGCCAGGAGGCCGGCCATACTGTAGACGGGCATTTCGAGTTATGGTGACAGTGTAGTTAACTTTTCACCCAAGCGATCTGGCAAGAATGCTCCAGCTTTCCAGCAGCGAGGCGGGCAGGAATTCCGCTGTACGAATACCGGAGAGTCTTGTTCGAGATCGTTGGCGACGAAAGTAATGAACATGGGAGCGCGGTCAGCGCGTGAGGCGAGTTCGAGTCTACAAACAAGCGGCCTGATCCCGATGTCTCCATCGGGCAGTTCTGGCGACTGGCTGTGACAGTCATCCGGGTTCACGAGAGAATTGCCAGGCACGAGACGGAAGGGCTTGGGTTTTCCGATCGCGCCCGAGAAAGGTCCGCAACGGCCAAGAGATTGGTGGAGGAGCAGCAGGGTGACCGGGGAGGAAACACTCGCACTCGTTGCTTGTACACGACGGGAGATCGCCGTTGCAGCGAGGCCGACGATGATGGCACGACGCGGGCCATGCGAAGAATCGTCCGGCGTCGACGCAATGCACCAGGAGGAAGTCACATGACCGGATTTCAGCGAAGTACTTTGTGCTGGACGACGATGGTAGTCGCGCCAAACCGGTTGACTCCGTAGTGGAACCGACGGTTTCGAGCGGCAGGTTGCCTGCAGAAGCAGATCCGCTGAGCATCGCCCTGCTCGACGCCGAGGGGGGCGTCCTTGCTGTTTACACGTTTCGGCAGGCGTTTACGGCTGGACGTGCGCCCGACAACATGATCGTCGTCGACGACGATGGGGTGAGTCGCCATCATGTCGAGGTCCGCCCGGCCGCGGGCCGTTGGCGCATTCGCGACCTGGGCAGCGCAAACGGCGTGTTCATCGACGACAGGCGGATCGAGAATGAGGAGGAACTGGTCCTTCCTGCCCACGTCGCATTGGGCGGCTCCGGTGCATGGCTCAGAATCACTCGACTGCCCACGGCCTCAGCGTCCGCTCCGGCAGAGCGCGCCGGCTCGAGCGCCGTCGGCGCGCCAGCAGGGTATTCCGGCTCCGAGCCGGCGCCACAGCGGCCGTTGACTGCAGATCCGGCGACCGCTTTCAGGGCGGAAGGGGAGGGCTCGGCTGCCACCGCCGGTCGGCGGACCAGCGGTGCGCCCGCAGACCCGGGCAGCGGGATCGTGCAGGCGCACGGCGGGCCATTCGCCGAGATCCTGGCCGTCACCGTCCTTGCGCCCGACGGCAGCCTGATGACGACCTTCGAGCTGACCGGGAGCTTCAGCGTCGGCCGGGCTCCGGACAACACGATCGTTCTCGATGACGCCGCGGTCAGTCGCCGTCATCTCGAGGTCAGCAAGCGTGGCGTCGGCTGGCAGGTCATCGACCTGGGTAGCGCCAATGGCGTGTATCTCAACGATGCGCTGATTGAGCGCGCCGCGGAGCTCCCTTTTCCTGCGGCGATCCTGGTGGGCCGCAGCGGGATTTGTCTCCAGATCACGCGAAGCTCGCCGGCGCAGGAGAGCTCGCAAGTGGCCCTGCCGGCCCCAGTTTCCGCCGTACCACAGAGCGACCACGCGCGACCAGGGAGCGGGAAGGTTCAGAGCCGCGCACCGGAGGATATCAAGGCCAGACTGCTCGACGAGGCCGAAGCGGAGGATTCCGGCGAGTACACTCGCATCGTGCGCCGGATCATCCGGGAAGATCGCGTCATCCGCAAGAAGAGCTACCGAAAGGTCATCTGGGTTCTGGGGGTCCTTTTTGGCCTGTCGATCTGCCTGGCCTCCTATCAGCAGTTTGCGCTCGCCAACACGCGCCGGCTCGCGCTTGAACTGTTCCACGACATCAAGACCCTGGAGGTCAGCCTGGGGCAAGCGGAGATTGGGCTTGAAGAGAGTGCCGATACGCTGGCGAAGACGATCGCGGCGATCAGCAGCGAACGCCTGCGAGTAGCGGATGAGCAGCTCAAGGCCGAGCGAGAGAAGATCGCCGCGGAACAGAAACGCATGGTGCAGGAGCGTCAGAGGCTCGCGGCCATGAAAACCAAGTACAGGCAGTATGTCGAAGAAGCCAATTCTCTCCGCCTTCGCTTCCCGGGCAAGCGTTACGAAGAGGACCTCATCGCCAGGGTCGCTAGCGAGCTCGGTGAGAGCGAACTGGAACTGCCCGATGAATTCGTTTCTGAAGTCAGGAAATACATCAAGTACTGGCAGGGCGGCTCGCGCATGCAGAAGGCGATCGAGAACATGGAACAGAACAACTATCTGCCCGTCGTCGCCGGCGCCCTGAAGAAACACGGCTTGCCACTGTATTTCATCTATCTGCCGCTGCAGGAGAGCAATTACGACACCCAGAGCATCGGGCCGCAGACCCGCTTCGGAATCGCCAAGGGTGCTTGGCAGCTGTTGCCGGCAACGGCCCAGGAATATGGCATTGCGACGGGACCTCTGGCGGATGTGGCGGCCTACGACGACCAGGATGCCCGTTTCGACTTCCGGCAGGCGACGCAGGCCGGAGTGAAATACTTGAAGCGTATCTACAGTCGCGAGGCACAGGCTTCCGGACTGCTGGTGATGGCAAGCTACAACTATGGCGACACCCGTGTCCGGAAAATGATCCGTGAGATGCCCGATGATCCCCGGGAAAGGAATTTCTGGAAGCTCACCAAGCAGTATCAGTTGCCCAAGGAGACGCACGACTATGTCTTCTACATCCTTTCCGCCGCCGTCATCGGCGAGGACCCGCCGCACTTCGGGTTCAAGTTCAGCCCACCGCTCCTGATGGTTGCGGCAGATGGCCAGCAGGAGAGCAACACCGGTCGGCAGAAGGGGCGCCGCCAGTGACCATGGTCGGCAATGGATACTCCGAAAGCGTGTCACAACGAACGGTCATGGCTGTCGAGACAGCCATGATTACGAAGGTCGTGGCCATTGCGCTGCATTCCCGGGCCTTTTTCCGCGCACGCGATCAAGGCATTTCCGCGTCGCTCGTGCGACTCCCATGCCAACGGGTCGCTGCCTCGGGATTCGCTGCGCAACGTGATCGCCCCTGGGGCGCACTGGGGCGCAGCGGGCTTGGCGTTTCACCACGCCGTGCGGCGCGCACTACCCGCCGTTGCCGTTCAGCCAGCGCAGTGCGACGCTGAGGCAGGTGTTGAGCGCTTGTCGATCCAGCTGCCCCGGCAATTGGCCGAGCAGCGCGTCGCAGCCGCTGGCGTCGTCGTTGTCGAAACACTCGAGCAGCGCGAGGATGCTCCCGAGGAGGCCGGCGTGCTCACAGAGCGCGGTGCGCACTTCGTCCTCGACGGCGATCTGCGCGAGGATCTCGTCGATCGGCAGCCCGAGCGCTGCTGGCATCATCGACAGGATGCCGGTCATGAACGCCAGGTCGGCCAGCCTGCCGTTCGCTCCCGACGGGTCGCCAGCGATCAGCAGCTCCATCATGCGTCCGCGCAGGGCAGCCACCTGCAGCAGCGGCGAGTTTGCCGGGTCGCTGCCAACGCTGCCCGGCGCGAGCAGCAGCAGCGACAGCCAGCGCTGCAGATGGCGCCGCCCGAAGAGGTTGATCGCATGGCGCAGCGAGGTCACCGGCTGCGACAGGCGGTTGCCGCGGTGTCCGACCGAGTTGACGATGCGCAGGAGATTGAGCGTCAGCGCCGGTTCGTGTTTGAACGCGTCCTCGATCAGCGCCACATCGACATCGCGTCCGACGAGGTTGATCAGGCGGATCAGCGCCGCCTGCGAAGCTGAAAGGCGGCGGCCGCTGACGATTTCGGCCTGCGCGAAATGGCGCCCCTGAAAGAGCGTGAAGCCGAGGTTGCGGCAACGATCCATCAGCTCGCGGCTGTCGACCCCTTGCGCCAGGAGCTTGATCGGCAGGTTGCGCAACGAGCCGGCGAGGTTGCCGAGCGTGCGCTGGTCCGTCGTGCCGGCGTCGATCTTGATGACATCGACCATCGGCAGCAGCGGCCGGCTGCGATCATCGATGCCGCGGTAGTCGGCGAGTGCCAGCGTGTAGCCGCGTTCGTGCAGGCAGCGGCAACGGATCTGGACCGCCTTGTCCGGCGGGCGGTCGAGCAGCAGTTCAAGGACGACGCCGGCCGCCGGCAGCAGCTCGAGCGCCTCCTGCTGCAGGAAGTCCGGCGTGATGCCGAGGTAGGCGCAGGTGTTGCCGAGGGCGCTCTGCATGCCCAGCTCGAGGTAGGCAGCACAGAGAGCGGCGGTGTTCAGCGTCTGCTGACGCTCATGGGTGTCGGGTTCGGCTCTGCGCAGCAACAGCTGGTAACCGGCGAGTTCCTGCTGCCGGCTGACGATCGGCTGGCGAAAGAGAAAGGCTTTCCGCAAGGCTTGCTCGGTGATCACGATGGCTCCTCCTGGGCGCCGTGCCGGGTCGTTGGCGGCTGCTCAGAACGGCAGGCGCAGGTCGGGTCGCGCCTCGGTGAAGACGCGACGGAAATCCGCCTGGATGCGCGCCAGCGCGGCGGCGGAGTCGGCCTCGAAGCGCAGGACGACGACCGGCGTCGTGTTCGACGGGCGGGCGAGGCCGAAACCGTCGGCATACTCGACGCGCAGGCCGTCGATGGTGATGATCTCGCGCGCGCCGGCGAAGCGGGCGTGCCGCTGCAGCTGCTCGATCAGCGCAAAGGGCTCGCCCTCGCCCATGCCGATGTTGAGTTCGGGTGTCGAGCTGCTGTCGGGCAGGGCGTGCAGCACGGCGTTGGCATCGGCTGCCTGCGAGACGATCTCGAGCAGCCGGGCGCCGGCATAGAGACCGTCGTCAAAGCCGAACCAGCGTTCCTTGAAGAAGATGTGGCCACTCATTTCGCCGGCCAGCGGCGATCCGCTCTCCTTCAGCTTGGCCTTGACCAGCGCATGGCCGGTCTTCCACATCAGGGGTTCGCCACCGTGCTCGCGGATCCAGGGCGCCAGCCGGCGGGTGCACTTGACGTCGTAGATGATCGGTTGCCCGGGACAGCGGCGCAGGACGTCGGCGGCAAAGAGCATCAACTGGCGGTCCGGGTAGATGATCTCGCCGTCACGGGTGACGACGCCGAGACGGTCGCCGTCACCGTCGAAGGCGAGGCCGATCTCGGCCCCGCTGTCGCGCAGCGCCGCGATCAGATCCTGCAGGTTTTCGGGCTTCGACGGGTCGGGATGGTGGTTCGGGAAGCTGCCGTCGACGGCGCAGAACAGTTCGACGAGTTCGCAACCGAGGGCCCGGAAGAGCTGCGGCGCGATGCCACCGGCGACGCCGTTGCCGCAGTCGATGGCGATCTTCATCGGCCGTGCCAGGCGGACGTCGCTGCCGATCCGCGCCAGGTACGCCGGCTGCACGTCGGCGCTGCTGGACTGGCCGGAACCGTGCTGCAGGCGATTGGCGTCGACGCGTTGCCGGATGCCCTGGATCGTCTCGCCGGCCAGCGTCTCGCCGGCGACGACCATCTTCAGTCCGTTGTAGTCGGGCGGGTTGTGGCTGCCGGTGACGGCGACGCAGCTCTGGCAGCCGAGTTCGTGCGCCGCGAAGTAGACCACCGGCGTCGGCACGCAGCCGACGTCGATGGTGTCGATGCCGGCCATGCGGATGCCGGCCATCAAGGCCTCCGCCAGCTGCGGTCCGGACAGGCGCCCGTCACGGCCGACGGCGATCGCTCGCTGGCCGCGTTCGACCGCCAAGGAACCGAGTCCATGGCCGATGCGGCTGACGATGGCGGGTGTCAGCGTGCGGCCGACGATGCCGCGGATGTCGTAGGCCTTGAAGATCTCTTGCGGCAGGGGAGCGTTCATCTCAAACCTCGTTCTGGAAATAGTGCAGGACTCGTTGCGGCAGCCAGACGAGCTGCCCCGGGGGACTGCCGGTGACGAAGCCGACATGGCCGCCCTGGCGCGGGAAGTCGATGCGGACACTGCCGGCGACCTCGTTGGCGGCAGGCAGCGCCCGTGGCGGCAGGAAGGGATCGTTGACGGCGTTGAGCAGCAGCGTCGGCAGCCGGATGCCGCCCAGCCACGGCTTGCTCGACGCCCGTCGCCAGTAGTCTTCGGCACCGGTGAAACCATGCAGCGGCGCCGTGACGACATCGTCGAATTCGTACAGGTTGCGGGCGCTGCGCATCCGTCGTTCGTCGAAGAGCCCCGGGTAGCGGCGCAGCTTGCCCGCCGCGTTGCGCTTCAGGCTGTGCAGGAAGTGCCGGGTGTAGACGCGATTGAAGCCGTGTGCGAGATGATGACCACAGGCGGCGAGATCGACCGGTGCGCTGATCGCCGCCGCTGCCTGCAGGCAGCTGCCGGCAGCGGCTCCGCGTTCGCCCAGCCACTTGAGCAGCGCGTTGCCGCCAAGCGAGACGCCTGCCGCATAGTGCCGCTGCTGCGGGAAAGCGCTCCGCAGCCGGCGCAGGATCCAGTCGATCTCGTCGCTGTCGCCCGAATGGTAGGCGCGCGGCAAGCGATTGCTCTCACCCGAACAGCCGCGGAAGTTGACCGCTACCGCGGCCCAGCCGATCGCCGCCGCAGCTCCCAGCAGCGCCAGCACGTAGTGACTGTTCGAACTGCCTTCAAGACCATGGAAGACCACCAGCAGCGATTGCGTCTGCTCCCTCGCCGGCGCGCTGCCGGGAGCGGCCAGCCAGTCGAGGTCGATGAAGTCGCCGTCCGGGGTCTCCCAGCGCTGCCTATGGTAGGGCATCGGGTCGGGGCGGATGAGCAGCGGATAGAGGGTCTGCAGATGGCCGCCGGGCAGCCAGCCGGGCGCGCGATACGGGATCAATGCAGCGTCCGCGGCGTGTTGCGGTCGCCGCCGCCATCGCCCTCGGTGGCTTCGCGCTCGGCAGCGGTCGACGAGTGGTGCGCCAGCAGCCGCCAGCCGCTGGCGCCACGCTGGAAGACGTTGGTGGCGAGCATCGGGCCATGCGGCTTGCGGTCATCGCCGATGTACAGCATCTCGACGACGGTGTGTACCGACAGCAGCATGCCGCTCCAGCGGACGCCGCGGCTGAGTCGCACCGACAGGCGCGGATTGTTGGCGAAGATGCTGCGCCAGCTGTCACGGATCGCGTCGGCGCCGACCAGGCGCTGGCCCGTCGGGTGAATGCAGACGATTTCCTCGTCTTCGGCCCAGACGCTCATCAGGGCACCCAGGTCGGCGCGGGCGATGGCCTCGTAGAACGCCGCCTCGACATCCTCGGGTGTGGCAAAGATGACGATCATGCGGCGACTCCACCAAGGCAGGCGGCGAGCACGCGCTCGGGCTCGAGCTGCTGCAGGCAGTCGAGGTGGCCGAGCGGACACTGCCGTTTGAAGCAGGGGCTGCAGGCGAGATTGAGGCTGATGATCGTCGCCGTGGCCGACAGGGGCGGCGTGAATTCGGGTGATGACGAGCCGTAGACGGCGACGACCCGGCGGCCGAGGGCGGCAGCCACGTGCATCAGGCCGGAATCGTTGCAGACGACCAGCGAGGCGGCACCGAGGAGGTCGATCGCCTGTGCCAGCGTCGTCGCACCGCACAGATTGAGCGGCAGGCTGCCGGGGCTGGCATGATCGAGGATCTCCTCGCCGACGGGCCGGTCCTTGGCCGACCCGAGCAGCCAGACGGCATGGCCGCGCTGGGCCAGCGCGGCGGCCAGCGCGGCAAAGTGTCGCGCCGGCCAGCGTTTTGCCGGCCCGTATTCGGCGCCCGGACAGAAGACCGCGAGTTTCGCCGGCAGGCTGACGCCGAGCGCGGCCAGCGTCTCGATGCGCTGCGCCGGGCTGGTGCGCAGGCACGGTTGCGGCAGGGGTCGCGGCAGTGGCGTTGCCGGCTCTTCGGCGAGCTGGGCGAAACGCTCCGCCATCTGCGGCAGCAGCTTCTTGTCCAGCGTGTGGCGGTGGTTGATCAGTCCGTAGCGGGTCTCGCCGATGAAGCCGATACGCTCGGGGATGTCGGCGAAGAACGGGATCAGCGCCGACTTGAGCGAGTTGGGCAGGACATAGGCGCGCTGGTAGCCCTCGCGTGCCAGTTCGCGGGCGATGCGGTGGCGGGTGCGCAGCGACAGCTCGCCATGCGCGAATGGGCTGTCGACGATGCGGTTGATCTCGGGCATCCGCTCGAGGACCGGTGCTACCCAGCGCGGCGCGAGCGCATCGAGCTGCAGGCCAGGGGTGCGCTCGTGCAGCCGGGTGAACAGCGGCTGCGCCAGTACCGAGTCACCGATCCACGAAGGGGCGACGACGAGGGCTTTCATCACTGGCTGTGCGGTGTGCGCTACCCGCGTTCGGGTAGCGGAGGCTCAGTGGTGGCCTTTCGGGAGCCCGCCCTGCAGCACATAGTGGGCGCTGCAGTAAGGGCAGGTGGCCTCGCCGCTGTGCGTGATGTCGAGGAAGACGCGCGGGTGCCTGGCCCAGAGCGGTGCGTCCTTCGTCGGGCAGTGCAGCGGCAGGTCGTTGGCGGTGACTGCGATGGGCTTCTGTTGGTCGTTCTGGGACATCTTCTTGATCACCTTGCAGAAGGCGTTTGGACGTAGGCAAGCCAGTTCTCGTGCGCCGGCACGCGGCCATTCACGCAGTCGAAGAACAGGCTCTGGATTTTCGTCGTGATCGGCCCGCGGTGGCCGGCACCGATCTGGCGGTTGTCGAGTTCGCGGATCGGCGTCACTTCGGCGGCAGTGCCGGTGAAGAAGGCCTCGTCGGCGCAGTAGACTTCGTCACGCGTGATGCGCTTCTCGACCACCGGGATGTCGAGTTCGGCGGCAAGCTCGAGGACCGAGGCGCGCGTGATGCCTTCGAGGCAGGACGTCAGATCCGGCGTGTACAGCGTTCCCTTCTTGACGATGAATACGTTCTCGCCGGCACCTTCGGCGACATAACCATCGACATCGAGGAGCAGTGCCTCGTCGTAACCGTCGTGCGCGACTTCCTGGTGGGCGAGGATCGAGTTGGTGTAGGTGCCGACCGATTTCGAGCGGCACATGTTGATGTTCACGTGGTGGCGAGTGAAGGACGAGGTCTTGACACGGATTCCCTTCTCCATTCCCTCGGCACCGAGGTAGGCACCCCACGGCCAGGCGGCGATGGCGACATGCGTGCTGATCGAGGTGGCGGCGATGCCCATCGCTTCCGAGCCGTAGAAGACGATCGGCCGGATGTAGCACGACTCGAGGCCATTCGCGCGCACGACTTCCTTCTGCGCTTCGAGCAGGGTCTCGCGGTCGTAGGGCATCTTCATCTGGAAGATGTAGGCGGAGTTGAACAGCCGCTCGGTATGCTCGGCGAGGCGGAAGATCGCCGTGCCCCTTGCCGCCTTGTAGGCGCGGACGCCCTCGAAGACGCCCATGCCATAATGCAGGGTATGAGTCAGCACATGGGTCGTGGCGTCGCGCCATGGAACCAGCTTGCCATCGTACCAGATGAAGCCGTCGCGATCCGCCATGGACATCGTCTTCTCCCCTCGAGCCGCTAAACCTGAAGCGGAAATTCTAGCCGATTTCGCCCCCCCGTTGGCGCTAAAATGGCGGCTTCGCCGACCCTCTCGGGGCTGCTGCCATGATCTGGAAACCCAACGTCACCGTCGCCGCGGTACTCGAACGCGACGGGCGTTTCCTGCTCGTCGAAGAGGAAACCGAGTACGGCATCCGCTTCAACCAGCCGGCAGGCCACCTCGACTGGGGTGAGTCGCTGCTCGACGCCGCCGTCCGCGAGACGCTCGAGGAGACGGCGTACACCATGCGTCCGCAGTCGCTGGTCGGCGTCTACCTCTACCCGACCGGCGCCGGCGATCTCGCCTACCTTCGCTTTGCCTTTGCCGGCGAGATCGTCGCCCACGATCCCGCGCGGCAGCTCGACGCCGGCATCCTCGCCGCACACTGGCTGACGGTGGACGAAATCCGCGCACGGCAGGCGCAGCACCGCAGTCCGATGGTGCTGCGCTGCATCGACGACTGGCTGGCCGGCAGGCGTTACCCGCTGCAACTTCTGAGCCATTTCCCGTGCGCTGGCTGATCGTCCTGCTGTTGGCGACATCGGCGCAGACGGCGGTGGCCGACGCGACGCTGCGGGTCTGCTACAACTACGGCTGTCTGCAGGAGGCGGAGGTGCGCTACAGCGAGCGGCAGCTGGCGCTCGTCGGAGCCTTTCTCGCGGCCGCCGGCGATGCCGCCGACGAGCGCGACCGGTTGGCGCTGGTGATCGGCTGGCTGCTCGGCTGGGCCGGCGAGCAGAGCGTCATCGCCGCCGACCGTGGCGGCAATGTTGCCGACGACGGGGTCGATGGGCGAATGGACTGCATCGATCATTCGCTGACGACGACGCGGCTGCTGCGCATGCTCGACGATCGCCACTGGTTGCGCTTCCATGAGGTTCGCGAGCCGGTGCTGCGGACGCGCTACCTTTTCGCTGCCCACTTCTCGGCGCAGATCGCGGAAAAGGTTCTGGAACCGACGCCGGACGGCGTCGCTGCGACTGCGAAGCTGCACGTCGTCGACAGCTGGTTTCACGACAATGGCCAGCCGGCAGTGGTCATGTCGCTACCCGAATGGCTCGCCGGCGGCGGTGAAGTGGAGAGTGCGCTGCCTGCGCTGGTCGCTGGCATGCCGGCTTTTGGCCCGTGAGATGATGATGGCTGCGGGGACAGGGAAATGAACGAAGGAAGAACGGTGCTCGTCGGCCTCTCGGGCGGCGTCGACTCGGCGGTTGCCGCGCTGCTGCTCAAGGAGCAGGGATGGCGCGTGGTTGGCCTGTTCATGAAGAACTGGGAGGACGACGATACCGACGAGCATTGCGCGTCGCGCCAGGACCTGATCGACGTCATGAGTGTCGCCGACACGCTCGGCATCGACGTCGAGGTGCTGAACTTCGCCACCGAGTACCGCGAGCGCGTCTTTGCCCATTTCCTGCGCGAGTACGAGGCGGGACGGACACCGAACCCGGATGTCCTGTGCAATTCCGAGATCAAGTTCAGGGCCTTCCTCGAGCACGCGGCGCGAATCGGTGCCGACCGCATCGCCACTGGCCACTATGCCGGCGTGCGCGAGTTCCAGGGCAGGTGGCAGTTGCTCAAGGCCGAGGATGGCACCAAGGACCAGAGTTATTTCCTGCATCGGCTGCAACAGGAGCAACTGGCGACGACGCTGTTCCCGCTCGCCGGACTGTACAAGCGTGACGTGCGCCGGATTGCCGCCGATGCCGGCCTGCATGTCGCGCTCAAGAAGGATTCGACCGGTATCTGCTTCATCGGCGAGCGACCCTTCAAGGAGTTCCTGATGCGCTACCTGCCGCCGCAGAAGGGCGAGATTCGCTGTCTCGACGACGACCGTGTGCTCGGTGAGCACGACGGCGTCGCCTATCACACCATCGGCCAGCGCAAGGGACTGCACATCGGCGGCGTCAAGGGCGGCAAGGGTGGCGCGAGCGGCGACCACGACGCCTGGTTCGTTGCCGGCAAGGACATCGTCGACAACGTCCTGCACGTCGTCCAGGGCCACGATCACCCGGCGTTGCTCAGCGACGAGCTGACGGCGCGCGAGCTCTCCTGGGTGTCCGGCCAGCCGCCGCACACACACTGGGTGTATACGGCGAAAACGCGCTACCGGCAGGCCGATGCGCCGTGCGAGATCGAGTGGGTGGCGGCGGACGCCTGCCACATCCGCTTCGCCGAACCGCAGTGGGCGGTGACTCCGGGGCAGTCGGTCGTGGTATACGAGAGCCGCGTCTGTCTTGGCGGCGGCGTCATCGCCTGAGCGAACGCCGCCACCCTGCACGTCGCTTCAGCCGATGCCCTGGCTGGCGAGGTAGTCTTCGTAGTTGCCGAGGTAGTTGACCAGCGTGCCGTCGGGGCGGATTTCGAGCACGCGCGTCGCCAGTGACGAGACGAACTCGCGGTCGTGCGAGACGAAGATCAGTGTTCCCTTGAACTTCTCGAGCGCGGTATTGAGCGACTCGATCGATTCCATGTCGAGGTGGTTGGTCGGTTCGTCCAT
>ERZ761610.778-NODE-778-length-21521-cov-13.821718_pt1 | contig 21521 bp, 20 predicted proteins | sample MGYA00512164_ERZ761610 | MGnify/ENA primary metagenome ERZ761610 (study PRJEB28899, sample SAMN02850038) | bioreactor sludge metagenome | biome: EBPR Sludge; feature: EBPR Bioreactor; material: flocular biomat | place: Australia: Thorneside Wastwater Treatment...
CAGGCGAAGGCGTGGCCGAGGCCGAAGCCACGCCCGCCACCGACCGGGAAGTCCCGGCGGAGCAGGCAGCCGCAGCCGCAACGGCGCCCGCCAGTGCCGATCCCTGGGCGCCGCTGCTGGCAGCTGGCGCCCAGGTGCTCGGCGAATTGGCCGCAGCGTCGCAAGGCGAGCGTCAATCGAGCTTGGTGCATACCGACCCGGCGACCGGCCAGCGCTATCTCAGACTGCCGGTACCGGACCCGCAGACCGTGCACAGACTCGCCGAAGGACTGCTGGCGCTGCTTGGCAGGCCCAAATAGGGTCGCCGGCCGACCCGGCGCCGGCCGCACGAAGGCGAGGCTCGAGCCCTACAACGCCTGCTTTCCCAGCGCTTTGGCGCGATCCCGATGGCCATTGTCGAGCAGATAGCGGCGGCCGACCTCGAACAGGTCGAAGCCTGGTTTGATGCCGCCATTACCGCGCCGGATATGGCCACCGTGTTCGCCCCGACAGGGTAACTGATTAGCCTCTGGCAAGTGGCGTCCGTATGCCGACGCAGCTGCAGACCGGATGGCCAGACGGGTTGCCGCCATGATTCTCGCGGCGAAACACGGCTCACCCGGAGAGTTTTCGTCGATCGATCAAAGCCAGCGAGCACCGCCAAGCACTGACAGACGAGGTTGTCACTTAGGGCATACACAAGTCCAGACTTGCGAGATGCACACCATGCGCGTCAAGCGATCCGCTTGTGCCCACCGCCGCCACGACCCGGCGCAGCCCTCATAGCTTTTATACAAATTGACGATTCAATCTTCGTTCTGTATAAAACAGACATGATCCCTCGCGCGCTCACGGAGACCCTCCAGCGTTTTGCCCAAAGCTTCCCGGTGGTGGCTATTACCGGGCCACGACAGTCAGGCAAGACAACGCTGGCCCGAACAGTTTTCGCGGACAAGGCCTACGTATCACTCGAAGACCCAATCGAGCGCGCTTTCGCCCTTGAGGACCCGCGCGGTTTTCTCGCCCGCTTCGAACAGGGCGCGGTGTTCGACGAGGCGCAGCGCTGGCCGGATCTTTTTTCCTACCTGCAAGGAATGGTCGATACGAAGCGAGCGCCGGGTCGCTTCGTACTCACCGGATCTCAGCAGTTCGGCCTTCTTGCCGGGGTCACCCAGTCACTGGCCGGGCGCGTTGGCCTCACACGGCTGTTGCCGCTCACATTTGCCGAGATGCCCGAGGTTTCGCGGCAACTTGGCATCGACGCGATGATGATGCAGGGCGGCTATCCATTTCTCCACACCCAGCCGATCATAGCGGCTGACTGGTTCTCCAGCTACATCGCCACCTACGTCGAACGCGATGTGCGCCAAGTGCTGAACATCCAGGACCTCGGCACTTTCCAGCGCTTCCTGCGCTTGTGTGCCGGCCGCAGCGGACAGTTGCTTAACCTGAGTGCGCTGGCAGGCGAAGCCGGAATTTCCCACAACACCGCACGTGCCTGGCTTTCCGTCCTCGAATCGAGTGACCTGGTGTTCCTGCTGCCGCCCTACCACCGCAATTTCGGCAAGCGGCTGGTCAAGACCCCCAAGCTGTATTTCCTGGACAGTGGGCTTGCCTGTTGGCTACTCGGCATTCGCTCACCGGAAGTGCTTTCCCTGCATCCGAGTCGCGGCGCCTTGTTCGAAACCTGGGTCCTTGGTGAGTTCGTCAAGGGCCGCTTCAACCTTGGCCTGCCCACTGATTTGTATTTCTGGCGTGACAATAATGGGCTGGAGGCGGACTTAATATTTGAAGTCGGCGCTCACCTTCAACCTGTAGAGATCAAGTCCGGGCAAACGGTCACCCGCGACTACCTGCAGGCCGGCCAGGCATCAGCACGCTTTGCCCGCAGCGAAGCTCTCCGACCGTGGCTCATCTATGGCGGCAGCGAGTCGTACGAGCGGAGCGGGGTAAGCGTGATCGGGTGGCGCGACATCGCCTCCAGGCTTTCTTCATCCGCGGCGCCCCCCTGATGGTCACCGTCGCCACCCACGTGGCTCAACACCTCGCCGCAGGCGGCCACCGCCACGTCTTCCTCCTCAGCCTCTCAACCCCGCACACGGGCCAGGCGTTCGCGAAGCAATAGGGCTTGTGTCACCTTGGTCTACGCGGCCGTTGCCCCACATGGGCAGCAGAGTATCTGGAAGGCCTGCAACGGGTAATGGCGGCGATATTCCGAATGGAGCACACTCACGACACGGATGACGCGAAACGGGCGATCCGCTATCTTGGCCAGGCCGTCGCCCAATCGCCATTCAAGCAAACGATAGACCGCGCGGTGATGCAGTGGATGCAGTACCGTCTCAGTCGCAAGATGCCCGGACTACCGCTGCCGGAACTGGATGACATGCTGAAAGGAACCGAAATGCTGGAAACGAATATTGATCAATGGAAAGCCAAAGCGGTGGCGGAAGGCATGCTGCTGGGCGAGCAAAAAGGCCTGCAGATCGGCAAGCTCGAAGGCAAGCTCGAAGGCAAGCTCGAAGGCAAGCTCGAAGGCAAAATAGAAGGCGAGGCGCACGCCCTGCAACACCTGCTTTCCCGGCGCTTTGGCGCGATCCCGATGGACATTGTCGAGCGGATAGCCGCGGCCGACCTTGAACAGATCGAAGCCTGGTTCGATACCGCCATTACCGCGCCGGACATTGCCTCCGTGTTCACCCCGACACGGAACTGACCAGCCTCTGAGCCTATCCTCCGCACGCGGACACCGCGGCAGACCATATGGCCAGAAGAGTTGCCACCATGATTGTCGACCTTGACCACACCCTGCCCAATAGCCTGCGCCTCTGCCCGCCTAGCCCTGAACCCAAACCCGCCGATACCATGACCAAGACCAAGACCTCTGGACCAAGCACCGCCTGCGGCAGCTTCGCCGCACGACCCACGCAGCAGGGGGCGGAAGCTTCCCGGAAAAAACTCCCACCTCGCCTTGCCAATGCCGAGAACCTGAACCGACTCGCGTCAATACCCATGACTAAAACGACCGGCACAGCCTCCGCAAGAACAATCCGAGAGACCGCCCGTAGGCCCAACGCACGACGCCTCTCGCCCCTGCGAAGACCAGCCAAACTGCCGGTCGACGCCTGGCAACGGGCGGTGCGCCGACCATTTGGCAGCAAGCACGCCGTCGCTTCTCCTGCTGCTCTTCCGAAACGCGAAAAGGGCGCATGAAAGCCGTCATCCTTGCCGGCGGTACGGGCACGCGCCTAGTGGAAGAAACCATCGTGCGGCCGAAACCGATGCTTGAAATCGGCGGCAAGCCGATCCTCTGGCATATCATGAAAATCTATGCCGGCCACGGCATCAACGACTTCGTGATCTGCCTGGGGTATAAGGGCTACATGATCAAGGAGTACTTCGCCAACTACTTCCTGCATACCTCGGACGTGACCTTCGACATGGCGAGCAACCAGATGCAAGTACACGAGCGTCACGCCGAGCCCTGGCGGGTAACGCTGATCGACACCGGCGACGCGACACAAACCGGTGGGCGGCTGCGCCGCGTGCGTGCGCATCTCGACAAGGACGAAGCATTCTGTTTCACCTACGGCGATGGCGTCGGGAACATCGACGTCAGTGCAGCGATCGCCTTCCATCGCCAGCGCCAGGTGAGCGCCACGGTCACCGCGGTCACCCCGCCTGGGCGTTTTGGTGCCCTTGAGCTGGCGGAGGAGCGTGTCGTCGCCTTTTGCGAGAAGCCGCGCGGCGACGGCGGCTGGATCAACGGCGGCTTCTTCGTTCTCAACCCCAGCGTACTCGACCTGATCGACGGCGATGCCTGCATTTGGGAAGCGGGGCCGGTCGAACGCTTGGCCCAGACCGGCCAACTTGCCGCGTGGCGACACGACGGCTTCTGGCAGGGCATGGACACCTTGCGCGACAAGAACCACCTCGAAAACCTCTGGGCTTCCGGCACGGCCCCTTGGAAAAACTGGTGATTCAGCCCGCATTTTGGAAAGGCAGGCGCGTCCTGATCACCGGACATACCGGCTTCAAGGGTGGCTGGCTTTCCCTGTGGCTACAGACAATGGGTGCCGAAGTCACTGGCTATGCGCTACCGCCGGCAACTCAGCCGAACCTGTTCGAGATCGCTCGCGTCGGCCAGAAGATGAAGTCGATTCTCGCCGACATCAGGGACCCGGACCAGCTGCGCGCAGCCTTTTTCAAGCACCAGCCGGAAATCGTCGTCCATCTCGCGGCGCAGGCCGAGATACTGCCCGCGTACTCCCGCCCCGTTGAGACGTACAGCACCAATGTGATGGGCACTGTCAATGTTCTCGAGACCGTGCGCCAGAGCAATGGCGTGCGTGCCGTCGTCGTCGTCACCAGTGACAAGTGCTATGAGAACCGGGAGTCGGGACAGGCCTACCACGAGAGAGATCCACTCGGCGGCGCCGATCCCTACAGCAGCAGCAAGGGCTGTGCCGAACTGGTCGCCGCCGCCTATCGTTCCTCGTTCTTCAACCCCGTCGATCACGCCAAGCACGGCACGGCGATCGCCACCGCCCGAGCCGGCAACGCCATCGGTGGTGGTGACTGGTCGGCGAACCGTTTGATTCCCGATGCCATTCGCGCTTTTGTCGACAAGCAGCCACTGCAGGTACGCCATCCCGCGGCGATTCGCCCGTGGCAGCACGTTCTCGAACCTCTGGCCGGTTACCTGATGCTCGCCGAGCAACTGGTCCAACAGGGTGCAAGCTTCGCTGAGGCATGGAACTTCGGCCCGGCCGACGACAATGCGCCCAGTGTCGAACAGCTACTCGATGCGCTGGTTAGCCTCTGGGGCGACGGCACTACCTGGGAGCGCGACCACCACCCGCATCCGCATGAAGCGCGGCAGCTTCGACTCGATGCTTGGAAAGCGATCTCAATGCTGCGCTGGCAGCCGCGCTGGTCACTCGGTTCCGCCCTGCGGATGACCGTAGCCTGGCACCGCGCGCATTTGCGCGGCGAAGATATGGCCGCCGTTTCCAGACAACAGATCGACAGCTACTGCCGAGCCACTTCCCGCGCAGGTATGGCATGAACGCTGACCCATTGAGAGAACAGATCCTCGATCTCGTCGAGCGTCACGCCCGCGAGACGCGGCCCACCAGCGCCTTCCGGGCGGGTGCCAGCGCCGTACCGGTAGCCGGCAAGGTGATTGGCGCCGGCGAGCTTCGCAACATGGTCGACGCCGTGCTTGACGGCTGGCTGACCACCGGCCGCTTCAACACCGGGTTCGAGCAGCGCCTAGGCCGCTTCCTCAAGGTCGAGCACGTGCTGACCACCAACTCGGGCTCCTCGGCGAACCTGCTGGCATTCAGTGCGCTCTGCTCACCGAGTCTCGGCGAGCGCGCCATAAAGGCCGGTGACGAAGTGATCACGGTTGCCGCCGGCTTTCCGACCACCATCAATCCAATCCTCCAGAATGGCTGTGTGCCGGTTTTCGTCGACGTCACCCTGCCGACCTACAACATCGACGTGGCCCAGATCGAGAAAGCGATCTCCAGCCGCACGCGAGCGATCATGCTCGCCCACACGCTGGGCAACCCCTTTGATCTGCGCGAGGTCTGCCGGATCGCCAAGAAGCACGACCTGTGGCTGATCGAAGACTGCTGCGACGCGCTCGGCTCGACCTATGAGGGCCGCTCCGTCGGCACTTTCGGGGATGTCGGCACACTCAGCTTTTACCCCGCCCACCACATCACCATGGGCGAAGGCGGTGCAGTCTTCACGCATAATGCGCAGCTGAAGCGCATTATGGAATCGCTGCGCGACTGGGGTCGAGACTGCTATTGCGCGACCGGCTGCGACAACACCTGCGGCAAGCGCTTCGCGCAACAGCATGGCGACCTGCCCTTCGGTTACGACCACAAGTACACCTACTCGCAATTGGGCTACAACCTCAAGATCACCGACATTCAGGCCGCCTGCGCACTGGCACAACTCGACCGGCTGCCCGATTTCATCGCCGCGCGGAAGAGGAACTTCGCCTGGCTGACGCAGCGCTTGGCGCCCCTTGCCGAGTTCCTGGTACTGCCCGAAGCGACCCCCGGCAGCGGCCCGTCGTGGTTCGGGTTTCCGCTGACGCTAAATACGGCAGCCGGCTGTGACCGCGTCGACCTGCTCCGATATCTTGACGAACAGCGCATCGGCACACGCCTGCTCTTCGCCGGCAACGTGACGCGCCAGCCCTACATGCGCGGACGCAATTTCCGCGTTGCCGGCGCGCTGAGCAATACCGATCGGGTGATGAACGACACCTTCTGGATCGGACTGTGGTCGGGGCTGAGTGAGGAAATGCTCGATTTTGTCGCCGACAGGCTCGGTGAATTCCTGGGAATTGGACTGTGAAACAGCAGATCGCGGCCGGAAGCCCTTCTGCGACGCAGGTATAGGCGCTGAAGCCGCATCGCATGCGACCTCTTGAAAAGCCAGTTGCAGGCGTCCCCGCGAGCGATCTGGAGCGAATCCTGGAACTCTGCGAGCCAATCTGGGCGCGGCTGCGCGGCCGTCGTTTGCTGATCACCGGTGGAACCGGCTTCTTCGGAACATGGCTTCTTGAAACCATCGCTGCGGCCAACGCCGCGCTCGACCTCGGTTTGAAAGCAAGCATAGTCAGCCGCGATCCGTCGGCCTACCGCGCACGTTTCGTACACCTTGGGCACGACCCGGCGTTCACCTGGATCGCCGGATCGGCCGCGGACTTCCCTTGTCCGAACATGGATCACGACTTTCTGCTTCACCTCGCGACGGTGACCAGTGCAAGGACGGGGCAAACGGATTCGAGGCTGATGCTCAGCGCCAAGCTCGAAGGCATACGACACGTCATTGACGTGGCGAGAAGATCGGGAATCCGACGGGCGCTGGTGACCAGTTCGGGCGCCATTTATGGCCCGCAACCCCCGCAACTCGCAACGATTCCGGAGACCTACGCCGGGGCCCCCGATCCGACGAAACCGGAATCGGCCTACGGGACCGGCAAACGAATGGTCGAACAATTCTGCGCGGTCAACGACGATATCGATATCGTCATTGCGCGTTGCTTCGCCTTCCTGGGCCCGCACTTGCCGCTTGATGGCCGCTTTGCCGCCGGCAATTTCATCCGTGATGCGCTTGCCGGCGAGCCAATCACCATTCACGGAGACGGCACGGGGATACGCAGCTATCTCTATGTGGGCGACCTGATCGTCTGGCTCTTGAACCTGTTGATCAGCGTCCCCGGCCGGACGGCCTATAACGTCGGCTCAGACGAGCCCATAAGCATCTACGATCTGGCGCAGCGGGTCAGCGCTCTGACCGGACAAACCGAAATCCGAATCCTCAAGGCACCTGGCCGCGCACCTCTCGAAAGCTACGTACCGTGTATTGATCGGGTGCGCAAGCTGACCGGTCTGAATGTGTTCACCAGCCTTGATAGATCGCTCGAAAAAACGCTCGACTGGTACTCGGAAACCACGAGCTCGGTGCGATGAAAACACCGCACGGGGCATCGGAATGTCCACTCAAGGTAGAATCCAGGCGCAGCCACCCTTCCTGCATCCTCGCGACGTTGCGGAATGGGTGCTGGCCGGATATCCGCAAGACGCTCTTCCCGCTCAAGCGATCTGGGGTCCTCCGGCGTAGTCAGGAGTGAACAACGAACCATGGCCATAGAGAAGATCATTTACACACCGGAAGGGCAGTTCGTTGCGGGGCAGCGAGGCTATTTCCTCAAGCTACGCGCGATGGTCAGCGAAGCCATCGGCGCTCGGGAACTGATCTGGCGCTTGTTTCTCCGCGATTTTCGCGGGCGGTATCGTCAATCGGTTCTCGGCATCGCTTGGGCCGTCCTGCTCCCGTTTGCCACGGTTGGAGTATTCGTGGCCATGAATCGATCCGGGGTCTTGACGATTGGCGACGTCGGCGTCCCGTATCCGGCTTACGCACTAACCGGACTGACCTACTGGTCCTTGTTCTCGACCGGACTGACGGCCTGTTCGAGCTCGCTGATCAACGCCGGGAGCATGCTGACCAAGATCAATTTCCCCAAGTCCGCCCTGGTGTTCTCGGCCGGCGCGCAAGGGATTGTCGAGTTCTTGATCCGCGCAGCGCTGACCGCCGGCGTATTGGCGTGGTACGGAATCGCACCGGACTGGCGTGGCATTGCCCTCGGCCTCTTGTGCGTTATCCCGCTTTGCCTGCTGATGTTCGGCCTTGGCTTCATCGTCGCGATCGTCGGCGGAATCTTCAGGGATGTGGTCAACGCGATCAACGCAGTGCTGGCGGGACTGTTGGTTCTGACCCCTATCCTCTACCCCGTCCGTCCGGATTCGCCAGTCGCGATAATGAACGCCTTCAACCCGATCAACCATCTGATTAACTTTCCAAGAGACCTGATTCTCTACGGAGCGAGCGCCACGCATAGCAGCTTCTGGATCACGGCCTTCCTCTCCGCACTACTTCTGGTAACCACTTGGCGCCTGTTCTTCGTCGCCCAGGCCAGAGTCCTTGAGAGAGTCTGATGGCGGAAGAATCGCTCATCAGAGTAGACGGAGTCAGCAAGAAATTCTGCAAGTCACTCAAACACAACATGCTCTACGGCGCGCACGACCTCGCGCGGAATTTTCTCGGGCTGCCGCGAGGTCCAGCGGAACTCAGGGAGAGCGAGTTCTGGTCGCTGGATGACATCAGCTTCGAACTCAAGCGCGGCGAATGCCTGGGTCTCATCGGCCCGAACGGCGCTGGAAAATCGACACTACTGAAGATCCTCAACGGTATCATTGCGCCCGATCGTGGACGGGTCGAGACATCGCGCCGAGTCGGTGCGCTGATCGAAGTGGGCGCAGGCTTCCATCCGATGCTCACCGGACGAGAGAATATCTTCGTCAATAGCGCCATCCTTGGCTTTTCAAAACAGGAAACCACCAGAAAATTCGATGAAATCATCGATTTTGCCGATATCGGCGACTTCATCGACTCGCCGGTAAAGCACTATAGTTCAGGCATGCACGTCCGCCTCGGCTTCGCCATCGCCGCACAAATGCAACCGGACGTGCTACTCATTGACGAGATCCTGGCGGTCGGAGACGCAGGATTCCGGAGCAAGTGCTACAACTGCATCGGGCGCCTGGCCGAACGCAGCGCGGTCGTTTTCGTATCCCACGCCATGCCAGCCGTGAGCCGCCTCTCAACGCGTACGATGGTCCTCGACCACGGAAAAACATCTTTCCATGGCCACCCTGCCGAAGCCATCGCACACTACCATCGCCTGTTCGATAATCAAATGAGACCCACGCGGCAAGGCCTTGGCAGCGCATGCATCCACTCGCTACAGGTACTCGACGCGGCGGGTTGTCCCGTGCGATCGATCGTACAGGGGCAAGGACTCACCGTCCGGTTTGGCGTACGGACCGATGTCGCAATCACCAACACCTGCCTTGATCTTGTATTCGTCAGCATCGCCGATGAAGTCGTAGCCGAATGCAATAACCTCGTCGCAGGGAAGACCATCAATCTGCAGGCTGGCAGTGACATCCATGTCTATGTACACATCGACTCGTTCTCTCTCAACGCCGGGATCTACCGGATTTCGGCGCTTGTACTCTCGGCTGACATGATCATGCACTACGATTGGCAGAAGGACATCGCCTCCATCGAAGTTCGTGCAGACCGGGTCGGGGTCGCCGGGCAGCAGTACCGGGCGCGATGGACACTGACCGACAGCCCCCAGGAGACCAGCAAGTGAAATCCCTCTTCAGACGGTTACTTGTGCGCCCGGAGCCTGCAGAGCCAGCCGTCGACCGCTACGCCTTGTGCAGTGGTGAAAGGCAGATCGGGCGAACGCTTGCCGAGGTGCGGTTCGATCACGTTGCCCGCTATCAGTTGGCTGCGCGACTGATCGAAGAACACTCCGCAGACCGCGAAGCCACCTTTGGTCTCGATGTCTTTTGTGGCACCGGCTACGGCACGCGTCTGGTCGCGGAACGAGTCAATTGCGTGCTATTGGGAATCGATGCCTCGAACGACGCCATTGCCGTCGCGAACGCCGATTACGCGAGTACCCGGACTTTCTTTTCCACCAAGATCTTTCCGTTTTCGCTTCCCGCCCGGTCGTTTGATTTCATCGTCTGCCTCGAGTCAATCGAACATATCGAAGCCGCCAACGCATTTCTCGACATCATGGTCGAAGCCCTAAAGCCGGGCGGTCTGCTGATCCTTTCGACGCCCAATTCAGAACAGTGGTCACTCGCGCTGAATCCAAATCCATTTCACTACCGCCACTACTCACGTACGGATTTGCTCACGCTGGCAGAAGCGGAGAACAAGCTTGAACTGATCGCATCGTTCAGCCAGGACCTGTACCACTTCGAAGGTGGGCGAATCCTTACCTCGCTTGCAGCCGAAGCAATGGGAATTCGGGACGGCGACGACGGGCAGATCCTGCTTTTCCTGTTCAGACGGTTGGCCTGAGCCATGTTCCTGTCGTTCCTGCTGCCATTCCCGGCGCGCGGACTCAACGCCACTTATCTATGCGTTCTCTACAAGCAGATCACGCACTTCACACCGCAAGAAATAGCATTTGTAGGTTCTGCAGAGTACTTTTCTGCGCCCGAGGACTTTGTTCGATCGGGTCGCGTAGACGCTTCAAGGCAATCGGAGGAGTACTTCAAGTTCCGCGTTCCCAGTTGCGATGAAATGGAGCGTTATACGGTGTATCGCCTATCTGACGACCTGTTTGAGTCGTGGCAAGCGATCACTCCGGACGTCGACCAGATGATGCGGCGTATTCTCACCGAGCGCTGTGAACAGCTTGAGGTGGCTTTGCGCGGGGTCCTGATCGAAGCGTCCCGCGATCATCCCTTCGAAGCCATTCTGACCTGGTGCAACGTCCCGAGCCTCAGCGTGGTCGCAGCCGAGTTCGCCCTACCGGTAATCCATGCCGAACTGGGGCCCTTGCGCGAACCGTGGTACCAATGGACCGCCTATTTCGACTTTTCCGGCGTAAATGGCAGAACGGAATCTCGACGCCGGTTCAAAAGCTTTGAGCTGAGCCGACAGAAGGAGGCAGTTCCTCTATTGAGCACCCGAGAACTCCGCGAACTTTTCGTTATCGAACCGGCGCAACGGGAACCACGCTCTGACCCGGAATTCGACATCGGACTGCCACTACAGGTTGAAAACGATACCAACATCATTGCCTTCGCCAACGGCTGGACAAATGACCAGTTAATCGCAGCGGCAAGCGCTATTTACGGCCGCGGCAAGACACTCATTCGGCGACACCCGGGGGGCCTTCGGGATTATACAGGTGTGGCGGCGCAGGTCGACAAGTCGCTGAATTCCATCGCCTTCATTCAGCGCTGCGCTAGGGTCGCAACCATCAACTCCAGTGTGGGGCTCGAATCGCTGCTCTTCGACCGTGAAACGATCATACTTGGCGACAACCCCTGCGCGTTCGCTGCGCTTGACCGTCTCGACGGGCAAGCGAACGCCACGCCCCGGCCCGATCGCTTGCAGGCTTTGAATTTTCTGCTGTTTGGATATCTGGTTCCGTACGAGTTCCTGTTTGATCGGGACTATTTGCGTTGGCGTCTGTCGGAACCGAGCGAAACGGAGATCTATCTATTTCATCTGGAGTACGTACAAGAACGCCAACGTTCCATTCAAGAAGGCCCGCGATTCCGAGCAAGTAACCATCCCCTGCGAAACCGCGGTTTGCTTGCCTTCTGGCGGATGCGCGCAGGCACCTTGGAACATCGGGTGACGACGCTTCGCGGAGAGTACGCTGCCGTTGGCCAAGCTCTCCAGGAAACCTACAATTCCCTGTCGTGGCGCCTCACGAAACCCTTGAGATGGCTTCACCAGAAATGGCGATAACGCCGCAACTCGGCTCATCGATCAACAATGCTTTCCGCGCCTTGCTAACCCTTTTCGTTCTTGAATCAATTATCAATAATTCTTGTTCTTATCATTTCCTGATAGAGGTCAACTCTGCCGTAGACGATTCATTTCTCTGCCATCTCTTGATTATTTATTTCACATTTAAAGACGCAACGGGCAGCGTCACTCTATGCTGAGATTACGTATGCAGTCGGTTCGTGATGTCGCCAACTACTATCGAACACACGGAGGATTGCAGCTTCTGCGGCACGCTTTCGCACAGCTATCGGTGCTGAAACGGCAGGAAAAGAAGCACGATCTTGTCTCGATATTGAGCCAACACTTCCTTGACGGCGGAAGAGAGCTTGCTTTCCCTCACGAGCCACTGGTCTCGATAATAATCTGCAGTAGAGATGGCATACGCCACCTGAGCGCACTGTCCGCGGGCATCGCCGCACAAGCCTATCGCAACTTCGAGCTGATTTTCGTTGACAATGCGTCCGCTGACGGCTCCGCGGATTATTTCATCAGGCGCTTTCCAAATGCAAAAGTAATCAGACTGGACCGCAACCGTGGCTTTGCGGAAGCAAACAATATTGGCTATCTCGCTGCCACTGGCGAGCTGATTGCGCTGCTCAACAACGATACCGTTCCGCAAGACCGTTGGCTGTCGGAGCTCGTTGAGGCACTTCGCGCCAATCGGAAGGCGGCTTGTGCAGTCCCGAAGCTGCTCTTCAACGGCTATTTTTCCAGGATCACTATCGACCGTGCGCCAGACGTTCTCCTGTCAGTCTCTGATCTGCTGAAGAGCCTGGATTACCCGAAGGTATTCATCAATGGCAACGAGCATGGCAACCGACGCGACGTTGAGGTTTTTGAAGAGACCATTCTTCACCTGCCGGCGCAGAGTTCCAGCCTCGTGTTCAGGTTCTCGTCAAGAAGTGATTCGGTCACTCGAGTAGTCATGCGCAGAGACGGCAAAACCATTTTTTCGGGCGACATCGCCGGCAATTCGTCTGCGCGCATCGAAATCGACAACGCCTGGAATGACGCCTGCCACTGGCACCGCATCATTAACAATGCGGGTTCCGTCGAGCGATTTCCCTTCGAACCTGCCGACCGGGGTTACGGCGAGGTTGATCGGGGTCAGTACGATCAGATCAAGACCGTGGACTATCTTTGCGGATGCGCCCCGCTGATCAGGCGAAGCGCTCTTGACTCGGAACTGATTTTCCGACCCGAATTTTTCGCCTATTTCGAAGACAGCGAGCTATCCCTCCGCCTGCGTCGACGCAAGCACACGATCATGTACGTTCCGACTTCGGTGGTTCTGCACACGCACAGCGCAACGGCAAACAGCAACCTTGATCAAAGAACCTACCTCATTGAAAGGAATCGACTGATATTCAAGTATCTCCGCGCGCCAGCACTACTGCGCCGCGTGGTCCTGGCGCGCTCTGCATTTTCTGCCGAGCCGGCGGCAGCTGTAGTTGCCCATCGGTTTTCTCGTCTACGCTCGCTATTTTCGCTTGCGGGAAGCCCGGAGAAACTCGCAGAGGCCTGCCGCTCTGCAGCGACCAGGGATGCTCTCACATTGATCAGCGCGGGTTTGACGCCCATCCGGAAGGAACGCCTGAGAGTATGCATTTATGATGAATATTGGAGTTCCTGCGGCGGCGGCGAGGCGCATGCACTGGAGTTCGCCAGGCACTTTTCCAACAGTCACACGGAATTGACCCTGGCATCGACCAGCGCGATCGACACCAACCGATTGTCACGGCTTTTTGACGTCGATCTCAAGACTGCAATCCTGCTGTGCAAGCCCGACTTCTGTTCCGCGGATACCCGGCAATTCGATCTATTCATCAACTCCACCTACCAGTCTACTCTGGTGTCTCAGGCAAAGCATTCCATATTCATCGTCAGCTTCCCCTCCAGAAACAGCCACGCCGCTTTTCGTAGCTCCTATTTTTTTGCATTCAACTCGGAGTTCACTCGGCAGTGGTCAGCCAAGTATTGGGGAGCGGTCAACGGCATGGTAATTGAACCCGTCGTTCGCCTTCCTTTCGATCCGGTCGATTGCTCGGAGAAAAAAAATCTGATCATCAGTGTTGGTCGTTTCTCGAATAGAGGACACGGGAAAAACCAATTGCGCATTGCGCGAGCATTCATCGAATCAGCAAGTCGAAATCCGGAAAATGACTGGCAGCTCGTTCTTGCTGGCACCCTTGACCAAACCAGTCGTGAAGATGTTGCTTACTACCAGCAGATCGCCACGCTAGCCACCGACCAAGCGATATCGCTTGTTGAGGGAGGGGCGCGAGAAGAAATCTGGTCATTGTACAAGAAGGCGAAAATTTACGTGCATGCGGCAGGTCTTGGCGTTGATTCAGAAAAAAGCCCGGAGCTGAGCGAGCATTTTGGAATGACTGTTGCCGAAGCGATCGAGGCGAAGTGTTTCGTTATTGTGCACGACAGCGGGAATCCTCCAATTCTCGTTCGGAGGCACGGTTTTGGCGCTGCTTACAAGACCGAGGCGGAACTCGTAGAAAATCTACAGACGGCCATGAAGCGTTTCGAAGCTAGCCTGCCAAATGAACTCGATGGTCACGGACATCGGTTTTCCACCAAGGATTTCAACGAGCGACTGTCTTCGGCCCTTGCCGCCATCGGCTTCGACGGATAGCGCATGGCCAGGACAAACGGCAAGCCCACGGAAGACCGGCAGGATTGGCCGCGCGTCTGTGCCATCATCGTTACCTATGGAGCAAGGCACCAGTTCCTTGCCAGGGTTCTTGCTCGGGTAGTCGCTTGCGGTATTGCGCAGGTCGTCGTCGTTTTCAATGGCAATTACGCGGCAAACGTGCTTTTGCCGGAGAACTGCACCATCGTCAACAGCCCCAGAAACCTTGGCAGCGCGGGCGGTTTCAAGGCAGGTATCGAAGCCGCACTGGAACTCGATGCGGAGTACTTCCTCTTGCTCGACGACGATAATCTTCTCGCCAGCGACTGCCTCCAGCGCTTGCTGTCCGCCTGGCAGAAACTGGGGGGCACGTCGCTGACGGCACTCCAGGCATACAGGCCCTCGCAACCGTGGCATCGTATCGCCGTACGCGAAGGCGTGCTGGCGGTCGGCAGGCCAAACACCTATGGCTGGTTTAACGTCAGCAACGAGCCACACCTCCTGCGACGCCAACTGGCCGCAGGGGATTCGTCCTTCGCGCTCGATGTGGAACCGCAAAACGCGCTCGTGAGCATCAGCCTGGCCGCCTATGGCGGCCTGTTCCTCGGCCGCGAAGCCCTGCAACTGCCGGAACGGCCGGATCCGCGCTACTTCTGTTATTACGACGACTTCGACTTCACCGACCGCCTGGTACGCCGCGGCGTGGAGATCCATCTCTGCGCCGATGCGCGGATCGAGGACATCGACAGCTCGTGGCACGCGCTCAACGAGCGCGTTCATCCGACGTTCTCACCGCACACTGCCGACGAGCGCATTTATCTCGACCTGCGCAACGCTTTCATCTTCTATCGCTCACGCATCACCAGTCGCGCCTTTTACGGGCTCAACGCTGTCGGCTTCTGGCTCGGCATGGCTTACCTGGCACTGTTTCGCTCCGCTGACATTGGCACCACCAAGCGCCGATTGGCGCTGATCTGCCGTGCCGTGCGGTTTGGCTCACGCGGCGAGTTCGCGCCATACGACGACGGCCAGGAGTCCCGACCGAAGGGTCAGGGATGACCCTGTTGGGTCGTGGCAATCAGCAAACGGCGAGCAGCCACCCTGCTGTTATACAAATTGCCGAATCTATCGTCGTTCTGTATAAGGCACATATGGCCTCTTGCGCTTCCGCCGTGGACGACCCGCCCCGTTCTCTTGCCGGCTTCGAACAGCGAGCCGTGTTCGATGAGGAACAGCGCCGGCAGGATGCTTTTTCGCGCCTGCCAGGGATAGGCGATAGGCGGCACATGCCGGGCGGCTGCAAGCCTGGACTAGCCGCCGAGTCATGGGTCTGGCGCGACAACGCTGGCCTGGACGCCGACCGGATCTTTGCAGTCGGTACGCGCATTCAGCCAATGAAGATCAGGTCCGGGCAAACGCTCACCCGCGATTACCTGCAGGCCGGCCAGGCTTCCGCAGGCTTTGCCGGAAACGAGGCGCTATCACCATGGCCCATTCATGGCGGTAGCGACTCCAGTGAGCGCAGCGGCGTACGCGTCATGGGCTGGCGAGACCTTGCGCCTGCGTACGTCTCGGCAGAATGGCCGTTGTCATGATTACCGTCGCCACCCACCTGGCGCAACGCCTCGCGGCCAATGGCCATCGCCATGTCTTCCTCGTCACTGGTGGCGGCGCGATGTTCCTCAACGACGCCCTGTGCCATCATCCCGACCTCACGCCAGTCTTCTTCCACCACGAACAGGCCGCCGCCATGGCCGCCGAGGCCTACGCCCGTATCGCCGAGCGGCCGCCGATCCTGAACGTCACCACCGGCCCGGGCGGCATCAATGCCCTGAACGGCGTTTTCGGCGCCTGGACCGATTCGGTGCCGATGATCGTCATCTCGGGCCAGGTCAAGCGGGCCACCTGCCTGGCGGCGACGCCGGTTCCAGGGCTGCGACAACTAGGCGACCAGGAGTGCGCAATCGTGCCGATGGTCCGCGGCATGACCAAATATGCGTGCGTCGTCGAGCAGCCGGAAGACATCGACTGGCATCTCGATCAGGCAACGCACCTGGCAACTTCGGGCCGACCGGGGCCGGTGTGGCTGGATATCCCGATCGACGTGCAAAGCGCGAGCGTCGACCCCAAGGGCTTGCGTCGCTTCATGCCCGAACCTGCGGTGGGAAACAAACCGTCCGCCAGCGATCTGCAGGCGATTGTCGGCCGTCTGCGCGCCGCGCAACGGCCGGTGATTCTCGCCGGCGGTGGCGTACGTGCAGCCAAGGCCACAGCCGAGTTCGAGTCGCTCGTCCGCCGTCTCGGAATTCCGGTCACCACCGCGTGGACCCACGACCTTGTCGCCAGCGACGACCCGCTGTTCTGTGGCCGCCCCGGCACCATCGGAACGCGTGCGGGCAACTTCACGGTGCAGAGTGCCGACCTGTTGCTGATCCTCGGCAGCCGCCTGAACATCCGACAGATCAGCTACAACTGGCAGGGGTTTGCGCCGCGCGCGTTCAAGATTCAGGTCGATATCGACCCAGCGGAGACCGGCAAACCGACGCTGAAACCCGATCTGGCAATCATTGCCGATCTCAAGCAGTTTGTGCCGCGCCTTGCCGCGCAACTCGCTGACTGGCAGCCGACCGACAGGCAGCAGCGCTGGCTGGCCTGGTGCCGCGAGCGCGTGCTGCGCTACCCGAACGTGCTGCCACGCCATCGCGAGAACAACAACGAGAAGATCAACCCCTATCACTTCGTCGAGACACTCTTCGCCGAACTCAATGGACAGGACATCGTCGCCTGCGGCAACGCCAGCGCATGCATCGTTCCTTTTCAGGCAGGCGTCATCAAGCGTGGCATGCGGATGTTTTCCAACTCGGGCAGTGCGTCGATGGGCTACGATCTGCCAGCGGCAATCGGCGCGTATTTCGGCGCGTTAAACGCCAGAGGCACTCAGCAGCGCGTCATCTGCCTGGCCGGTGACGGCAGCATCATGATGAATATCCAGGAGTTGCAGACGGTTGCTCAGCATCGCTTGCCGATCAAGATTTTCGTCCTCGACAACCAGGGCTACCTGTCGATCCGCACCTCGCAGTCGAATTTCTTCGGTCGCCTGGCCGGCGCCGGACCCGAATCTGGCATCGAGCTTCCCGACTTCGTCGCAGTCGCAAAAGCCTTTGGCATTCCTGCGACGCGCCTCGACTCGGCCGACTTCGCCGAGCGGCTGGCGGCGGTCCTGGATGCCCCGGGCCCACACCTGTGCCAGGTCATGCTCGACGAAACCCAGCAATTCGAACCACGGATGGCTTCCCGAAGACTGGACGATGGCAGCATCGTCACGCCGCCACTTGAAGATATGTTTCCCTTCCTCGACAGAAAGGAACTGGCGGCGAACTTGATCGATGATCGTTTGCTCTGACACGCGTACGAGATGAAAAGGTCCATGTATCCGTCCACGCCGAACAAGGGGCAGCCTTACCGGATCGAAGTCCTTTCCTTGCTACTGTCCCTGACCGTAGGCGTATGGGCGCTACAGTTTTTCAACGACGAGCCGGGCGCAGCTGGACCCGGCATATGTAGTGACTCTAGCAAGCGCGAGCGCCGGCTCGCTTTGCACGACACCCACTGGCGCACTGACCACAGGGCCTTCATTGCGCATGCCGGGGGAGGCATCAACGGCGTCACCTACACGAACTCTCTGGAAGCGATCACGTCATCGATCGCAAGAGGCTACCGACTGATCGAACTTGATCTACTGGTAAGCAGCGACGGCTACATCGTCGCCGCCCATGACTGGAAAACATTCAGGCAACGCACTGGCCGCGAAGTGCTAGCGGCCGAAGATCAAGCCTTGAGCCTGTCGGATTTCAGGGCAAGAAAAATCGATGACCTGTTCACACCGGTCGACGAACAGATGATTCGTGGCTTGCTCCTGCAGCATCCGGATCTGATCATCGTCACCGACAAGATCACAGACTTTCCTACGCTGGCCCGCGCACTTCCACTTCCCGAGAGGCTGGTTGTTGAGGTGTTTTCTCCCAAGGACTTCGTTGCGGCGAAACTGGCCGGCATCACACATCCAATGCTCTCAGTTGGCGATCTTGCAGGCTCCTTTGATTTCATACGTTCCAACGCAGTCGGCCATCTCGCAGTCAGCACTAGGGAATTGTTGCGCTGCCCCGGTGCAGCGGCAAGACTGATCGAATCTGGTGTCGTGGTGTTCTCATTCACGAGCAACGATGCGGACTTCATGGCCAAATACCTGCGCTCACATGTCAGCGCCTTCTATACAGACTTCTGGAACGTCAGTACTGGCCGATGCGACCATGGATCCTGCGCACCGCCTACGGCGGGAAAGACGAGTACGACAGGTGCCCAATAACAATCACCGTCTGGATTCTGAGGCGGCAGACGCTGCCCTGCCAGCATGGCGAAAGGAGTCATGGCGAGTCGCAGCCAGTTACCTGATTCCTTTACTGGTAATTGCGTTGGCTCAGGCAGGCGGCTTTAATCATGTCGTAATCATGGCGACAGCACTGACGGTCGCCTTGACACACTGGGCACTTCCACCGATTTCAACGACCCTCTTCTGTATCGCAATCGGACATTCTATCGAGCTTGCAAATTCTGAAAAAACGAGAATCAACGGTGACGGAATTCTATGGCAAGACATTATTTACGTTCTGCCAAACATCCAGTCAAATATCGGAACAACGCTCCAGTACATAGGCTACACGGGCCTGGCCATAGGCGCAGGAATAGCATTTTGTTTGGCATTAACACTCAAGCTTGAACGAAAGCATCTACGAAGATCTTTACTGCTTGGACTTGCGTTTTCTATAGCACTGACTCTTCTTTATACACACTCCACAGGCGCTTACATCGACGACGTCCGACAAGATCTCGGGCGTATTGCCGATAGTCCGAGGGCGTTCGCTGGCCAACCGCAGCGATCGTCGGTCGCCAGATTTATACATTCGATTTCCCTCCCCCCGGCCGACTTTCAGACCAATAAAACAGAGTCATCGGTCTTCCGCCACGCAGCCGACAAACTGCCCGGCTTTGTTGGCGCGCCCACAGCCGGGACGCCGCCTGACATCTTCGTGCTACTGAACGAGTCGCAATTGGATCCCATGCAGCTTGCCGCATGCGTCGGGCGAAATGACTGCCGCCTATCACTGTACGAGAAAGGGCCCCACAGCGTAATGTACGGGCCACTCAGGGTACACACGCATGGCTGGGGAACATGGAATGCAGAATTCACGCTGATGACTGGCGTCCCTTATCACTGGTTTGGAGAAAACGGCTTTTACTCGCCCTATACCGTTGCGCCACGCGTTCGACTCGCGCTGGCAAAGCATCTATCGGCCCTCGGCTATCGTACGATAGCGGTCTATCCGACACAAAAAGGCATGCTGAATGCCGCAAGAGCATACCGAACTTACGGGATTCAGGACTTCTTCGGCGCCGAAGACCTCGGCCTCTCATTGGACTGGTGCAAAATCCCCGACAGTCTGATGTACGAGAAGTTGATGCAGCGTTATCGTGGGGCAAAAGCCGACGATAACCGACCCATTTTCATGGTAATGCTGACAATTTTCAATCATGGCCCGCATGGAGAAAAATGTGCGGCGCCGGAGCTGCTAGCGGGCCTTCGAAATAACGCTTCTCAGGAAACCTTGAAGCTGGAAGATTACTTGCAGCGTTCGCACGCGTCTGATACCGCGGCGAAACAATTCCGCGACACCATTCTTGAGTCGACGGAGAAAGCCCTGATTTTGTTTGCGGGTGACCATCAGCCCGGCTTTGAAGGCCTTCACAAAGCCTACCCGAGAAAGATGCATCGAGAAATGCATACCGACGAGGCATTCTTCTTTACGGGCTATCAGTTCTTCGCCAACTACCCGATTTTGCCGCGCAAAGATCCGGAAATGCCGCGTGAAATGGATATCGCATTTCTCGGCTCAACCTTGCTAGAGCTTGCCGCGCTTCCGCTGGGGCCACTTTTCCTCCCCAACAGTGAATTGCGGGATCTATGCGCCGGGCGGCTGGATCAGTGCCCGAACGGCAACCTTATCGACAGCTACAAGACAACGCTCCTGGAAAACGGCTTCCTCTAAGCCAGGGCGAAGCGCGGTAGTATTCTCGTTTTTTCATCACCGGGCACCTCTGCTCACAACAGGCCACCATGAATCCTGATCGCGTCTTCGAAGACCTTTTCGTTCTGGAGCTCGCCAACAACCACGGCGGGCGAGTTGATCGCGGCCTGCGCATCGTCAGGGACTTCTCGCGCATCGTCCGCTTCAACAACGTCAAGGCGGCGATCAAGCTGCAGTTGCGCGACGTCGATGCCTTCATCCACCAGGATTTCCGCGAGCGGGCCGACATCCGCTACATCAAGCGGACCCTGGAAACCCGCCTGACGAAAGCCGAGTACGCGACGCTGACGACCGCCATCCGGCAAGCCGGCTGCATCACCATGGCGACGCCTTTCGACGAGGTCTCGGTGGATCTCTGCGTCGAGCTTGGCGTCGAAATCATCAAAATTGCCAGTTCCGACCTCAACGACTGGATCCTGATCGAGAAGATCGCCAGCACCAGGAAACCGGTCATCGTCTCCACCGGTGGCTCGTCGCTGAAGGATATCGACGATCTGGTCAAGTTCTTCAACCGCCGCGCCATTGCGCTGGCGATCAACCACTGCGTCTCGCTCTATCCCTCGGAAGATCACGAAATCGACCTCAACCAGATCGATTTTCTTCGTCGCCGCTACCCGCAAAACGTCATCGGCTTCTCGACGCACGAATACAGCGACTGGCAGACCTCGATCGCCATTGCCTACGCCAAGGGCGCACGCAGCTTCGAACGGCATGTCGACATCGCCGCCGACGGCCTGCCGGTTGCCCCGTACTGCAGCCTGCCGCATCAGATCGACCAGTGGTTCAAGGCCCATCGCAAGGCGGTCGAGATGTGCGGCGCGCCCGGCACC
>ERZ761610.785-NODE-785-length-21365-cov-17.129282_pt1 | contig 21365 bp, 14 predicted proteins | sample MGYA00512164_ERZ761610 | MGnify/ENA primary metagenome ERZ761610 (study PRJEB28899, sample SAMN02850038) | bioreactor sludge metagenome | biome: EBPR Sludge; feature: EBPR Bioreactor; material: flocular biomat | place: Australia: Thorneside Wastwater Treatment...
AATTCTCAACGAACGTGTGAAATCAGATTTTAGTCGTGCACGCTTCAAATCATTTATCAATCAAGTATTTTCTGTCATTTCAGGCAAGAAAAACAATTTACTGTCGTATGATGAAATTAAAGAAAAACTTCACATCGGCGGTCCTATTTATCGTGGTGTAAAAACAGTCCGCGTGGCAGATATTGTCGGTAGTTTGAATCGCTACCATGAATTTGACCGCGCCTTTTTACCCAAAGAAGACCAACTCGCAAGCCGTTGGCAAAAAGTTGACCGCGCTTTTTATCAAGATGTTCACTTACCACCTGTGGTGTTATACAAAGTTGCACAAATTTACTTTGTCGTGGATGGTCATCATCGCGTATCGGTAGCGCGAGAACAAGGCACAGAATATATCGAAGCCGAAGTGCGTGAATGTGCTTCACGCATCAACATCTCAGCTGATATTCAACCCGAAGACCTTGAAATACTCGGCTCTAAAATAAATTTTCTTGAACGCACATCCCTTGATAAACTTCGCCCCGAGTCAAACATCTTTCTCAACATTCCTGATGGCTTTGATAGAATGCTTGAACACATTGCTGTTCATAAATATTTTATGGGCATCAACTTAAAACGTGATATTACAGACCAAGAAGCCATCGAATCTTGGTACGACACTGTGTACATGCCCATCATCGAAGTCATTCGCAAAAGCGACGTGTTAAAAGATTTCCCCAACAAAAGCGAAAGCGATTTATATTTGTGGATTCTTGACCATCAACATTATCTCGCTGAAGCACATGGTCAGCCATTGTTGCCACCCAAAGAAGCCGCCAAAAAATTTCTCAAAACAAAGAGTAAAAAGAAAACTAAAAAATAATTGTTCGCTCTTGCGCCGTCCTCGGCGCAAAGATTTTTTCAACAACATCGCCGCCGAGGACGGCGGCTTGAGCATCTTATTTTAGGAAATAGATTATGACATCTGACCTTCACCCACTAGCAGGAATCTACGCCGCGGCTGTGACTCCGATTAAATACAACGCCTCAACCATTGACTTCGAGTCGGTCGGCAAGTTTATGCATTTTCTTCACGGACGCGGATGCACTGGCGCATTACTCTTCGGCACCACTGGCGAAGGTCCATCCTTTTCACCAAAAGAAAGAGAAGCCTATCTGCGAGCCGTGCGTGTGATTCGCCAACAAATTCGCGGATTTAAATTGTTAGCAGGTACAGGCACGCCAAGTTTGTCAGAAACTATTGAATTAACAAAATTAGCATTTGAATTAAATTATGATGGCGTTGTGGTGTTACCGCCGTATTATTTCCGCAAAGTAAGTGATGATGGTCTATTCCGCTGGTTTAGTGAAGTGATTGATAATGCTGTTCCGCAAAATAAATATTTACTCGGTTATCACATTCCACCCATGACAGGCATTGGCTTTTCGTTGGAATTGCTGGAAAGATTGAAAGAAAAATATCCTGTGCAATTTGCGGGGATTAAAGACTCGTCACACGATAAAGATTTTGCTACGGCAGTTGGTCAAAAATTTGGTAAAGATTTATTCGTCTTAAACGGAACGGATACATATCTTCATCATGCGTTAAAAAATAATGCGCAAGGTGCAATTACTGCGCCTGCCAATTTAATTTCAGATAATTTGCGAAAAGTTTGGGACGCGTACAATGAAGGCAAAGACCCAGCTGAAATTCAAAATAAAGTAAACGATCAAAGACATTTCCTCGAAAAATTTTCACCTGTTGCACCGATTCTGAAAGGCTTACTTCATAAGATACATGGATTGCCACAGTGGAGTGTTCGCTCTCCGCTGGAAGATGCAAGCCAAACCGTAGTCGAAGAAGCGATGGAAGAATTCTTAAAATTGTAACGACACGGCAGCGCCGTGTCCCTACCAAAAATGATTTGGCGATTCATCAAAACTCCCCCATCCACTGGCGCATGGAACATGGCAGTGGACGAAGCGATTCTTGAACATATTTATCGCGGTGAAGCAAAACCGACGTTGCGTTTGTATGCGTGGAATCCGCCGTGTTTATCTTTGGGACATGCACAACCATTCAAAGATGTTGATATAGAAAGACTCAAATCATATGGCTGGGATGTGGTGCGGCGTGTAACGGGTGGGCGTGCAATTTTGCACACGGATGAAATTACATATTCAGTGACGGGAAATGCTGACGATGAAATTTTATCGGGCGGAGTGATGGAATCATATAATCGTTTGTCGAAAGCATTGTTGTATGCAGTGCAATCGTTGAGTTTGCCTGTGCAAGTGGAAGAGGCGAATCATAAAACGGCTTCACAAAATTTGAATCCTGTTTGTTTTGAAGTGCCTTCGAGTTATGAAATCACAGTGGATGGAAAAAAGTTAATCGGCTCGGCACAAGCTCGTAAAAAAGAAGGCGCGCTTCAACATGGCTCGCTTCCTTTAACAGGTGACTTGACTCGTATATGTGATGCGTTGGTTTTTGAAAATGAATCTGCACGACAAGAAGCAAAAGATAGATTGCTTGCTAGAGCAACTACGGTTGAATCAGTTTTAGGAATCAATATTTCTTGGGATACTGCCGCAAATGCATTGAAGCAAGGCTTTGAAAAAGAATTAGGGATTGAGTTTGAAGTTGGAGAGTTATCTCAATCTGAATTAAAACGGGCAGAGGAGCTGGTCCATGAGAAGTATAATCACTGCTTATAATTAATGTAGAAGAATTTAAGCATCTAATTGTTATCTTTTTACTTTGCCACTAAACATTTTAGGATTTCTCACTAGAACATTTGCGATCTGTATATTTTTTTCGATTTTTTTTCTTAAAGGATGATTATGAGGAAGCAATTTCTGTATTATTATTTGAGCTTGGCGTAAATAATTTATTCCAGAAGTATTTCCAAGCTCAATCATTGCTAACCCCAAATTATTAAGCAACTCCCCAGTTTCATAGGTTGAACCATATGTTTTTTGGAATATTGGCAACGCACGCTTAAAAGCAACTCTTGCTCCTTGAAGATCACCTAAATCACGTAATACTATCCCAAGATTATTGACAGCACGAGCAACCTCAGGATGCTCGGATCCAAAAACTGCTTCATTAATCTTCAATGCTCGTTCATGGGCAGATTTTGCTCCCTGAAGATCACCTAAATCATGCAACACACTCCCAAGATTATTGACAGTTCGAGCAACATCAGGATGCTCGGATCCAAAAACTGATTCATCAATCTTCAACGCTCGCTCATAGGCAGATTTTGCCCCTTGAAGATCACCTAAATCAAGTAATATTGCCCCAAGATTATTGACAGCTTTAGCAACCTCAGGATGCTCGGATCCAAAAACTGCTTCATTAATCTTCAACGCTCGCTCATAGGCAGATTTTGCTCCCTGAAGATCACCTAAATCACGTAATATTACCCCAAGATTATTGCCAGTTTTAGCAACCTCAGGATGCTCGGATCCAAAAACTGATTCATCAATCTTCAACGCTCGCTCATAGGCAGATTTTGCCCCTTGAAGATCACCTAAATCACGTAATATTACCCCAAGATTATTGACAACACGAGCAACATCCGGATGCTCGGATCCAAAAACTGATTCAGCAATCTTCAACGCACGCTCATAGGCAGATTTTGCTCCTTGAAGATCACCTAAATCACGTAATACTATCCCAAGATTATTGACAGTTTTAGCAACCTCAGGATGCTCGGATGCAAAAATTGCTTCATAAATTTTCAATGCTCGCTCATAGGCAGATTTTGCTTCCTGAAGATCACCTAAATCATGCAACACCATTCCAAGATTATTGACAGCTTTAGCAACATCCGGATGCTCAAATCCAAAAACTGCTTCATTAATCTTCAACGCTCGCTCATAGGCATCCTTTGCTCCCGGATAATCAGCTAATTCTCTGAGGCAAAAACCAAGAAAAGACCATAAGGTTGCACTATTTTGAACGTTAGCGGACTCTGCATTTTCAGCTATTAACTTTATATGTGAAATAAATGGCAAAAATGATTTATAGGTTTCTAATGGACGAATAGTTTGATTATGTTTCTCATTGATACTTTTTAATCCATTAACAAGTAAAACAAGATATGTATTGTCTTGATCTAAATGTTGAGCATAATCTGCGAGAAGGGGGTGAATAGAAACATTTTCCTTTATTAAACCCAAACCAGTCAGTAAACTTATCGCTGCATCAGATAATATTGGGTCAATGTTCAGTGATTTTTCAAATAGCTCAAAGGGAATAGCAATATTTGGAGCGCAATATCCTGCAACTAAAAATACCTTTTTCGCTGTTTCATCTTGTATTTGCTGCCAAGATAATGCAAACGTAGCAAGTAAATCAAGGTCATGTCCAGTAGGGTTTGGAAGGTCTATTCTGAAACCACGCATAGATGGGTGGTCAAGAGCATCAGTAATATTGTTAAGATATTCATCAACTAAAAGTCGGGGGTGTTGCTCTAAGTATCTTCCAGCGAGTTCTAGTGCCAATGGAAGTTCACCTAGTCGCTCTGATATCTTATAAAGTTCTAAATCTGTGAACCGTTCTTTTGTATACTTCTTAAGAAAATTCTTGCCCTCTTCAACAGTAAATACATCTAATGGCAAACGTTGAAGTCCCAGCGTTGTAGGCCAATCAGAATGGCGAGATGTGATAATGAGTCTTAAGTTTGGATTTTGAAATCGCGCTAAAACAATAGAAGCATCTGATATGCTTTCAAAGTTGTCAAGAATAATCAAACGAGGTCCATCAGTTTGCCAAGTTTTAAAAGTCAATGAAACTTGCTCTGCCTCTCCTTTCGGCCAATATCGAAAATTCATTTTTTCGCCACACAAAGCAATTTGGCTGTCCAATAAATTTGTGTCCCGGATATCAAGCCAATGTACTCCCTTGAATAAATAACCGTATTGATATGCAAATTCTACAGCCAGTTGGGTTTTTCCAATACCGCCCATTCCACTTATAGTTTGAGAAACTAAGGTAGTCATATTAGTTTCATCAGGTGTTGTAAGAAATGCTCTTAACATTTCTAAATCTTGATCTCTACCTGTAAATAAAGCATTCCTTGGAAATGGTATATAAGAACCAACAGGAAGTGTATGTGACAATCCCTTTGCAACCGTTTTTCCAAGTTGATTCGCTCGAACCCTTAGCGATTCATTTATTCTGTTGTATCCTTTTAATTCATAATATTTTCCCCATTGTATTTCCTGTAAGCGAGTAGGGATATCACATGCTTCAAGTTGAACAGGTATCAAGAAAATGGTTCCTTCAGGTTTTTCTTTCTGAATTTCCTGTGCATATTTAATTTCTTTTTGAACATATCCCTCTTTCAAAACGGAGATTGACGACAAACAAATTATTACAATGTCACTGGCATTCATCGCTTTTTGAATTTCTAAATCCCAATCCATACCGGGAAGAATATGCTCTGAATCAAGCCAAGGGTTAAACCCGTCTATTTTTAGACGCTCGAATAATTCCTTCACAACTGGCTTATTTTCGCTTGCATGGCAAAGGAAGACTTTCAGTTTTTCAGTCATGTGAGATTCCCAAGACTATAGCATAAAACTCTGAGTATGTTAATTATACATCGAAGGAAGAATTCTTTTTAGATTCCTAAATTTATCTTAAAATTCTCTCGCAAACCCTCTCGCCGCCTCTACTGGATTTTCACTTCGACCAATAGTCCGCACACAAGCCGTTCCCACAATCACACCATCCGCCATCTCCCCAACTTCTTTAGCTTGTTCAGGTGTGCTGATTCCAAACCCAACACAAACGGGGATATTTGTATGCTTGCGAACATCCGCAATTAAATCTGATAAACCTGCTGAAATTGTTTTTCGTTCTCCTGTGATTCCAGTGACTGAAACTAAATAAATAAATCCTTTTGCATTTCGTGCAATCTTTTCCATTCGTTCTGATGATGATGTTGGTGCAAGCATTCTAATCAAAGGTAGGGGCGACGGGCCCGTCGCCCTTACGAATTCATCCGATTCTTCCACAGGCAAATCAGGGATGATGAATCCATCCGCACCTGCATCTTTCGCATCGCGGACAAATTTCTCAAGTCCATACGCCAACATTGGGTTGTAATATCCCATCAAAATCAATGGAATCTCCACGCCTCGTTTGCGTAATTCTTTCACAGCCTCCAAAGACTTTTTGATTGTGATTCCCTGTTCTAAGGCGACTTGTGTCGCTTGTTGAATGACAGGTCCATCGGCGAGTGGGTCAGAGAAAGATAGACCTACTTCAATTAAGTCCGCGCCATTTTTGGCAAGTGCTTCAATCACATCAATGGATGTATTCAAGTCAGGATAGCCCAATGGAAAATATGGCATGAAAATTGGTTTGTTTTTGAAAGCATTTTGGATTCGGTTCATAAATCCTCGTTATTTGGGAATCGGGATTCGGAAGTCAATTTCCAACTCCCGATTCCCAATTTCCTGTTCTCTACTATCTATTCTCTTTCATTTCATTAATAACTGTATTCAAATCCTTATCTCCCCTTCCAGATAAATTCACCAAAATAATTTCATCTTTTTTCATCATAGGAGCACGCTTAATCACCTCCGCTATTGCGTGAGATGATTCCAACGCAGGAATAATTCCTTCGGTATGACATAACGTATGAAATCCATTTAATGCTTCTGCATCTGTAGAGGATGTATAAAATGCACGTTCGTTATCGCGCATCATGGCATGTTCAGGACCCACTGCCGCATAATCCAAACCTGCGGAAACAGAATGAGTCTCAGCAATTTGACCATCTTCATCTTGCAACACATACGTTCGCGTTCCGTGAATCACACCGACGCGTGCTTTTTTCTCATCACCAAATCTCGCGGCATGTTTGCCTGATTCAATTCCACTACCACCTGCTTCAACGCCGATTAATTCAACTTGGTCATCATCCACAAATCCGCTGAACACTCCAATTGCATTTGATCCGCCACCTACACATGCAATCACAGTATTAGGCAATCTTCCAACTTCCAATAAAATTTGTTCGCGTGCTTCACTTCCAATCACAGATTGAAATTCGCGCACAATTGTCGGGTATGGATGTGGTCCCAACGCAGAGCCTAATAAATAATGTGTATCGCGCACATTTGTTACCCAATCACGAATCGCTTCGTTGATTGCATCTTTCAAAGTTTTTGTTCCTGAATTAACTGGCTTCACTTCCGCGCCTAATAATTTCATGCGAAACACATTTGGTTCTTGTCGTGCAATGTCCACTGAGCCCATGTACACAACGCATTCCAATCCAAGCAACGCCGCCGCTGTCGCAGATGCCACGCCATGTTGACCTGCTCCTGTTTCGGCAACGATTCTTTTCTTCCCCATTTTTTTTACTAACAATGCTTGTCCCAACGCGTTGTTAATTTTATGTGCGCCTGTGTGCGCTAAGTCTTCACGCTTTAAATAAATTTGTGCGCCGCCTAATTTTTCGGATAATCGTTTTGCATACGTCAATGGCGTGGGTCTGCCAACAAACGATGCCATCAATTTGTTAAATTCTTTTTGAAATTCAACATCCGCTTTTGCGTTTACAAATGCTTCTTCCAATTCAATCAACGCGGGCATCAATGTTTCAGGCACGAACTGCCCGCCATAGATTCCAAATTTTGATGGTAATAAAGTCATGATATGTCATTGCGAGCCGCGCTTTTGTTTTTTGCGGCGAAGCAATCTCCTTCTTTTAGATAATTCTTAACTTTGATTTTCAACTGCTCGAACAGCTTTGATAAACTCAATCATTTTCGCTTCATCTTTCACGCCCGGGCTTGATTCAACACCCGAAGCTACATCCACTCCCCAAGGTTTGACCTGCTTCACTGCATCCGTAACATTTTCTAGAGTGAGCCCGCCTGCCAATAAAAATTTATATTTTGTTGCTAACTCACTTGCATAATTCCAATCCGCTTTGATACCTGTCCCGCCATAAGAATCTTTGACAGAAGCATCTAACAAAAATTGAATCTCATTTTTTACAATTAACTTTTCATCAACCAAGCCACGAAAGGCTTTGAATGATTTATCTCTTAATTCATTTAGCATTTCAAAAGTCTCATCACCATGCAATTGAGCCAAATCTAATGAACAAGTTTGCAAAATATTTTTGACTTCATCCATTGATGAATTAACAAACACGCCCACAAGTTTTATATGTGGATATTCTTCCTTCAAAACAGATGTAATCTCAGCGCAATTATTTTTCTCAATGTATCTCGGACTTTTCGGGTAGAAATTAAATCCAAGCATATCTGCACCTGCTTCAATCGCAGACGTTGCATCTTTCAATGTTTTGATTCCACAGATTTTTATTTTTGTCATAGTTTGAATGTTTGAAGTTTTAAAGGTTTGAACGTTCCAACTTTTCAACTTGTAAACCTGATAACTCCCGTACTTTCTTGCCAATACCTTCGGAAGTAACCAATGCCTCACCAACCAAAATCGCATCCACATTTGACTTTGATAATCTCTCAACATCGCTTGCAGTAAAAATTCCAGACTCAGCAACAACTGCAATATCATTTGAAATCATGGAGCGGAGTTTTTCTGTGGTTTCAAGTGACACTTCAAATGTTGCAAGATTGCGATTGTTGATTCCGATTAGTTTAATATCTTTTAATTTCAAAGCTCGTTCGGTCTCTGCTTCATCATGCACTTCGACTAATGCGGTTAATCCAAGTTCTAAAGCACAAGCATGTAAATCTGCAAAATGTTTGTCATCTGTCAATGCGGCGGCGATTAAGAGAATCGCATCCGCGCCGTTAGCTTTAGCTTCGTAGAGTTGCACTTCGTCAATGATGAAATCTTTTCTTAGCAAAGGCACTTCTGATTTTTTAGTAAAACGTAATTCGTAAAGTGTTTCAAGTTTGCCCATGAAAAATTTTTCGTCGGTCAATACTGACATTGCAGATGCACCATTTTGAGTGTATATGTCTGCCACTTGAAACAAATCAAGATGCGGAGCGAGAATCCCTTTTGAGGGAGATGCCCGTTTGAGTTCAGCAATCAGGCTGGGGCTAGTCCCGAAGCGACGGCGCGTGATGTGAGCAAGAAAATTTCGAGGCGTTGGACTCTGTTCGGCGGAGAGTCTTAAGGCTGAGGCGTTGAGCGCCGCAATCTCAATCTTTTTTTGTTCGATAATTTTTTCAAGAATGTTCATTGTGCAAAACTTTGTGAATACTCAATGAGTGTGTTTAATTTATTCAACGCCTGACCACTATCAATAGAAGCAGTTGCTTCATTCAATGCAGATTTGAAATCGCCAGTTTCGGCGGCGAGCGCGGCGGCGGCGTTTAATAAAATCGCATCACGGCGCGCGCCTTGCAATTTATTGGAAAGAATCGCTTTCATCATCACAGCGGATTCATCAGGCGTGCCACCGCGTAAATCTTGCACAGTGGATGATGCGAAACCTAACTCATTTGGATTCAAATCATACGTTTTGACTGCACCATCTTTGAGATGACTTACGCGATTGATACCTGTTGTATTTAATTCATCAAGTTTATTGGCACCATGAATTACCATCGCGGCTGTTGAACCAAGTTCTTTTAACACATACGCCATCGGTTCAGTAAGATTCGCATCGAAGACTCCAGTGAGTTGAATGTTTGCGCCCGCTGGGTTTGTAAGCGGACCTAAAATATTGAAAATGGTTCGTTGACCAATTTCTTTACGCGGACCAATAGCATGTTTCATAGCAGGATGAAATTTTGCAGCAAACATAAAACCGATTCCGATTTCTTCAATCGCTTTGGCAATTTGTTCAGGTGTTAACTCAAGACTAATGCCCAATGCTGAAAGCACATCGGCAGAACCACAATGAGACGAAGCGGCGCGATTTCCATGCTTGGCAACTTTTCGTCCAGTACCTGCTAAAACAAATGCGGCGGCAGTTGAAATGTTAAATGTATGTGCGCCATCGCCGCCTGTACCAACAATGTCATAAATATTTTCGTTGGCATTCAATTTAACTTTTACAGAATTAGCACGCATGGCTCGCACTGAACCTGTGATCTCATCAATCGTTTCGCCTTTCATTCTTAATGAAACTAAATACGCACCGATTTGTGCTTGCGTGGCACCACCCGTCATAATCACATTCATGGCTTCTTCAGCTTCGTTTGCAGATAAATCTGTGCGATTGATTGTTTTGGCAATAAAAGGTTTTAACATATCTTCTTCTCGCTTTGCTGGTGCGGGATTCAAATCCAAAAAATTTTTGAGCAATTGTTTTCCGTGTTCCGTCAAAATAGATTCAGGATGAAATTGCACACCATATGTATGATGTTGTTTATGTTTCAATCCCATAATTTCTTCTTCAGGCGTGAAGGCTGTTACTTCCAATTCATCAGGGATGGGATCATAAACAACCAACGAGTGATAACGCATCGCTTCAAATGGTGACGGAATATTTTTGAAAATCCCTTCGCCATTGTGATTCACTTTCGATGTTTTGCCATGCATGAGACGTTGTGCGCGATCTACTTTTCCGCCGAAGACTGCACCCAATGCTTGATGTCCCAAACAAACGCCTAGCACTGGAATTTTTCCTGTGAAATGTTTAATCGCTTCGGATGAAATGCCATCATCTTTGAGTGGTTCGCCTGGACCTGGTGATATGACTAAGTGTGATGGATTCAATCGCATCAATTCACTAAGGGACACCTGGTCATTGCGAAAGACGCGGATGTCTGCGCCAAGCTCACCGAAGTATTGCACGAGGTTGTATGTAAATGAGTCGTAATTGTCTATAAGTACCAACATAGTTAATTTCCTTTTTGGTTTGAAAGTTTAAAAGTTTGCAAGTTGAAAACCTGTAAACCTTCTAACTTGTAACTTTCAAACTAACCATCGTATTCTCCAAAAATATCCACTTCATCGGCAAACAAATCAAGTGAATACGATAAACCTGTGACTTCACGCACGAGTTCCATTGTAGATTTTGCTTCGGTTTGCATGCGTTTGATTCCACTTGCTAACACATCGCGTGGAATGGTTGGATGTGCAAGGAAGTAACTTCGTTTTTCACGAATCGGTTCAAGGAAGTTGTTAATCACAACTGCCAGTTTTTGCTTCACTTCCACATCACCCACTTTGCCTTGCCTGTATCTTTCTTTTAAATCATCCACTTCCGCTTTGGATGGATTAAACGCATCGTGATACACAAAAACTGGATTACCTTCTACAGTTCCGGGGTCAGTGGCTTTGAGTCGTTTCGGGTCGGTGTACATGTTCTTTACTTTTTCTTCGACGGTTTTTGAGTCATCAGATAAATAAATCGCGTTACCTAATGACTTGCTCATTTTGCTTTGACCATCTATACCAACCAACAAAGGAACATCGCCGATAATTGAATCAGGTTCAGGGAAAACTTCGCCATATAAATTATTAAATCTTCTTGCCATTTCACGAGCCAATTCAACATGCGATTGATTATCTCGTCCAACGGGAACAACTTGTGCGCGTGGCAATAAAATATCAACTGCTTGTAAAACTGGATAACCCAATAAACCAAACGGCATAGTGTCCATATTTGCATCACGTGCCATATCTTTAAGTGAAGGGATTCTTTCCAAACGTGGGACTGTCACCAACATTTCAAAGAGAAGATTTAATTGATAGGTTTCAGGAATTGCTGATTGTACAAAAATCGTGCTGACATCTGGATCAATTCCGACGGCAAGATAATCTAAAACGGTTTCGCGAATGAAAGTTGGAATTTCTCTGATGTAATTCGGTTCAGGCTTTGTTGTGAGTGTATGCAAATCAGCAATGATGAAAAATGATTCATATTGATTCTGCAAACGCACACGATTCTCCAATGAGCCAACATAATGACCGAGATGTAAGCGTCCTGTAGGTCTATCGCCTGTGAGAAGTCGTGGCTTATTAGTGGAAGTTGTCATTTTGTGTTCCTTTCGTTTTGAAAGAGTAATTCAGAAGGCAGAATGCGAAAAGCAGATTCGGTTTCTGCCTTCTACTTTCTGTTCAACTGTTTGTTTCTGCCATATCAATCGCACGTAACATTGCACTTGCTTTATTGACTGTCTCTTGAAATTCAGTGGTCGGATCTGAATCCGCGACGATGCCTGCACCTGCTTGAACAGTAAATGTATTTCCACGCGCAATCATGGTACGGAGTGCTAAACATGTATCCATATTACCGTCAAAACCAAAATAACCAATCATGCCTGCATAAATGTTTCGTGCATCAGGTTCTAAATCAGAAATAATTTCTAATGCACGAACTTTCGGTGCTCCACTGACTGTACCCGCAGGAAATGCCGCGCGCACTAAATCAAATGCAGTTAAATCATTTTTTAATTTTCCTTCTACATGTGAAACAATGTGCATGACATGTGAATATTTTTCAACGGTAAAAAAATCTGAAACTTTTACGGTTCCATATTCACACACGCGACCTAAATCATTGCGACCCAAATCCACTAACATGACATGCTCGGCGCGTTCTTTTGCATCCGCAAGTAATTCTTGCGCCAACAATGCGTCAGCGTTTGCATCCAAGCCACGTGGACGAGTCCCAGCTATGGGGCGGAGTGAAGCGGTTCTTCCTTCCAAACGCACAAACATTTCAGGTGATGAACCCACAATAAAAAGCGGCTCATCATCAACGATTCCAAAATCAAAGAAAAACATATATGGTGATGGATTCAAACGACGCACAGCACGATAGACATCAAACGGCTCAACATTTGTTTCGCGCGTGAAGCGTTGCGAAAGCACCACTTGAAAAATATCGCCCGCGCCAATATGTTCTTTGGCATCGCGCACTATGTCTTCATATTTTCCTTGCGTCATGTTCGATTTTGTTTTTGAATTTTTTATTTCATGCTTTGGTGTTGACGGAATAGAATTTTGAATCAATGATTCAATTTCATCAAGTTTACGATTTGCAGATTCGACATCACCATCCAAAACATTTGCGATTAAAGATAAACTGCGACGAGCATGGTCAAACGCGATAACCGTATCTGCTAATAAATAAATTCCATCTGGAAGTGAACCACGCTTCATTTTTTGATTTAGAGTTGGTTCAAAAAATCGAACAGACTCATAGCCTAAATATCCCACCAACCCACCGATGAAACGTGGCACACCTGTTTGACTCTTGAAATTAAATTTATTCATTTCTTCTTGCAAGAAAAATGTTGGATCGCCTTCGTGATTTATGATTTGCGATTTATCATCGCTGATAATTTCAATTTGATTATCACGGATAATATATTGCGCTTTGGGTTTGATTCCGATAAACGAATAACGCGCAATGCGTTCGCCACCTTCAACAGACTCCAACAAAAACGATGGACCCTCTCCGCGCAGTTTCATATACACGCTGATGGGTGTTTCGAGGTCTGCACTGATTTCGCGAATAATTGTTTGACTAGTAGTTTCAATTAACATACGTTCTCCTTAGTGACCGTAGACGGTGGACGGTAAACGGTGATTTACGGTCTACGGTCAATTGTCCATCGTCTGACTTAAATTAAATACCTCTCCGTCCGTTGGGACGAGAGAGGTCTCGTGGTGCCACCCAAGTTAAACGCATTGCTATAAAAAAAATTCTCTGTGTGATACAGAGAATTTAGCCAGCGTCACTTTGTAGTTTGCTAGTTGGATAGTTTGCTAGTGTTCTAGTTTTATCCTTCTAAGAAACTCTGCTTTGTAACGGGTGCAGTTCCCGTCTCTGGTACTCATTACTATGTTTAGTAACTTTCACTTCGCAACTCGGAGGTCCATTCGGTTTCTGCGCTTCTGTTATGCTTGCACCGTCTTCTGCATAACTCTCTGGAAATCGCTTTGAAACGTACTCGTCCTCGTCAGCGTTTTTGTATTTGATTGGGCGCGATTGTATGACTAATAGAGAAGGTTGTCAAGAGTGAAAAATATTATTTAGTTATAGAGTTATACAAAAGACGAGCTACTTCATCTAACCCTTTTGACCAATGGATAGCAACTGTATCAGCAAGACTAGGAGAATATTCATAAACTTCTTGTACAGTTACATTATTCCAAATTGGAACGACTACATCTTTTCTCTCTAAAATTTCACGAGTGAAAATAGAATTAAATTCTGTTTTTGTCCATCCTGTATTTGCTAAAAAATTTGGAGTCAAAATCAATACACATTTTTTACATTCTTTCAATCCTGTTTCAATACTTTGTCTAAGACTAGTTCCAGGCTTCAAAGAAAACTCGTCATACCAAACAGGGCACATCATAGTTGTTAAACGAACAGCAAGAGGTCTCGCAATTTCATCTTTATCCCTTGTGTCGTGAGAAATAAAAGCTAAAGGGCGTTCTAAATTAGAACGAAAGCTTGCATAAGATTGTGATCTGAAATCAACTGTGCGTTTAAGGTTTTTAGCGGTTACTTTTATACTATCTCGCTCAGTAGAACTTAATTCGGTTTCTGAGTATATAAATACTCGTCCTGAAAAATTTAAGTCAGTAGAAGTTATTGGTTCATCGCCTATCGAACCTCTATGAACTATTGTTTCTTTTATGATTTTATCTGCCCAACTTAAATCATTAATCAATTTTAGGCACAAATCTTTTGTTCTACCAAAATCAGGTACATAATAAGAAATATAAAATACAGCAGCATCAAAATCAAGATGTATTCTGCAAATCACTTCAACAGATGTTTCTTGACTTGCCCCGTACTTAAAAGGTTGATTGACAGAAAGAATTCTATTGAAATCAGTATCGAAGTATTGTTTTAGTGTAGCCATTTATTCTGCATCCCGAAATCTTCATCATCCAACACTGCCATTATAAAAGAAAAGACCTAACATGTCTCATTGTGACGAATGTTAATCAAAACTCTTGCGTGGACATAGATCACGATTTATCAAACTTTCTCGGAGACATGTCAGGTCTATAGCATATCGTCCACCGTCTACGGTCTATCGTCTAATTACCCATTATCCCGATAATCTTCATCATCCAAAACACGGCCATACGGATACACAGGTCTTTCGTTTTTTTCGCCACCGAAGTTAAAAAAATTATACAACAAAATAAATGTTGAGACCCGGCAATCAAGCAAAAATCAAGAAAGAGGCGTGTAGAAATTCAGCACCAACTCAAAGGTTTGGGGTTAACATCTAAGAATTAAATCGCTTGCGGAGCAGAAGATGAAATTTGACATCAAAAAATTTTTGCCAATCGTAAGTTTGGGTGTGGTGATGGGGGCAATGGGTTTGACAACGGTTCTTTCGTTTGCAATTTTGGTGTATTCAACAAATGAACTCGGCGCATTGGCTGGCACAGGGATTGGTATTTTATTGTTCGGCGGCATGATTACGCAAATTTTATTGGCATTACTTAGTTCAATTTCTGGCGTGGTAGGCGGACCACAAGATAGCCCGATTGCCATTATGGGTTTGGTGACGGTTACTCTGCTGGCACAAATGGCAGACTCAACTGTTGAGGCAAAGTTTATAACGATACTTGCGGGAATGATGTTAACCACAATCATCTCTGGCGGATTTTTCTTGACGATGGGAATTTTCAAACTCGGCAGACTGGTGCGCTTCATCCCCTACCCCGTAGTGGGTGGCTTCATTGCAGGCACTGGATTTTTATTGATACAAGGTGGCTTTAGCGTCATGATGGGCGTGAGTCCGTCACTTGATAATTTCAATTTATTTTTTTCAGCGCAGGGCTTGTTGCGTTGGTTACCAAGTTTTCTCTTCGGTTTTATTTTGGTTTTAGGTGCAAGGTTTTATCCACATTTCTTAACGCTTCCAATTTTATTAATCACAGCCATTGCTGTATTTTATGGTGTCGCTTTTTTCAATGGGCAAACCATCGAAAGTTTACGTGCAGATCATTGGTTGTTAGGTCCGTTCCCTGAAGGCAGTTTGTTAAAACCAATTGACCTAAACTTATTTTCACAAGTCAATTGGGCGTTTCTGGCAGAACAATCTAGCAACATTGCCGCAATCGTGCTTATCAGCATGGTGGCGATGTTATTAAATTCAAATGCCATTGAGTTGATTGCAAAAAAAGATGTAGACCTCAGCCGTGAATTGGTGGCAACAGGAATCGCAAATATTGCTGGAGGTTTTTTAGGCACTTCCACTGGATATCATTATTTGGGATACACCGCCATCCCAATGCGTATGAATATTCATAGCCGCTGGATTGCAATCATCTCCGCTTCCGTTACGCTGTTCGTCCTGCTCTTTGGTGCGGGAGCATTATCCTTAATCCCAATCTTGATTTCGGGCGGCATTCTCTTTTTCCTCGGCATCGGCTTTCTTGTAGATTGGTTATATGATGCTTGGTTTCAATTGCCAAGAATTGATTACATACTTGTCGTTGTCATTTTAGCCGTCGTGGCTGGCTTCGGATTTTTACAAGGTGTTGGCGCGGGCATTGCCATTGCGATTGTTTTATTTGTGATTAATTACAGCCGCATTGATATCGTCAAAGACACATTAACAGGAAAAGTGTATCAAAGCAAAGCCGAACGCCCATACGACCATCGTCAATTGATTCGTCTGTTCGGAGACCGAATCCTCATTCTGCGTTTACAAGGGTTTGTGTTCTTCGGCACAGCGCAAGCATTATTGCAAAAAGTGCAAAACCGTATCAAGGAGAAAGAAAAAGAGCCTTTACGCTATTTGATTTTAGATTTTCACTACATCACCAATGTAGATTCATCGGCTGTATTTAGTTTTGTGCGCCTCAAACAACTAGCCGAAGCCGATAACTTCAACTTAATTTTGGCAGATGTAAATGCAGATACAAAAAACAAACTCTTTCGAGCTGGGCTTACACAAGAATCCTCAGTCATCCATTACACAGAGAATCTAGACTTCGCCATGGATTGGAGCGAAACCCAATTGTTAATGGATGATATTGGTTCTACCATCATTCAAGCAAGTTCATTATCAAAACAACTGAAAAAGATATTTGGCTCTGATGAATCTGTCTCACAGTTTATGAAATATTTGGAAAAACAAGAAATTGAAGCAGGCGCAGTGCTTATCCGCCGGAATGACCCACCCAATGGCATGTACTTTATTGATTCAGGAGAAGTAGACACTATCCTTGAAACTTCCACTGGAAAAAACATCCGCTTAAAAAATCAAAGCGGCGGAACGATGATTGGAGAAATTGGCTTATTCCTCAAGCAATCTCGTACCGCTACTGTCGTTGCAAAACAAGCAAGCATAGTCTATTGGCTTTCGCATCAAAACTACGAACGCATGATGAAAGACGACCCAGATTTATCTTTCAAATTACATCAGTGGATCGGGCGGGTGCTGTCTGTGAGGCTGGCAGAAAATAATCACACGTTAGAGGCATTGCTAGGGTAAGAGAATCAAGCCCGGGCGTAAGAAGCGAAGCGGTCTTTCATCTTTATAAAAGGTTGTTCTAATAGATAGTAGCTTAAAGAAGCAATAAATATTGTTGCAACAAAGGAAATTAACACAATACTTTCAAAAGATGCATTTACAAAAGATGGGATATCTCGGATGCGGGTTGAAAACCATATGATTGGAAAATGATAGATGTATAAACCGTAGGAAATTTTCCCTAAATATCTTAATGGTGGCAACTCTAGGAAGGTAATAAATAATTTTTCTTTAACAACACAATAAATTAAAAGAGCAAACCAATAATTTATTAATGTGTATGCCCACAAGAATTGATAGGCGTTTGGTAAAGTGACAGGATATCCTAATGAGGATAGGACACCTATATTTCCAGTAGCAATGTATTGCGTACCAAAACCAAGCAATGGCAAAAGGATACCTAGATACGCTAATTGTTTTTTAGGGTTAGGAATTGTAAAGCGTGAAATAAATGCACCAAAGGCAAATGCATCTATATGTGTAAAAGGTAATGGATAGAGTGCTAACGAGACAGGTTCTAGCAAAAAGCGGATGTCTGCTAATTCATAGACGAGAAAGAATGAAATTCGGAATAAAGGTCCTAAGATAATACCTGCGAGAAATAAATTTTTTATAAATTTCGTAGGAGTCAAAAATACTAAAAGGGGCCAGAAGATATAAAATTGTTCTTCTACAGAAAGTGACCATAAATGGTCCATCAGGCGTGAGGGTTGAAATTCCATATAAGCCGAAAGGAAGTTATAAAGATAAAAAAAGGCATAACCCGCTTGGTCTATAAAAACCTGCATGATATTTGTTTTGTAGCCAATGGAAATAAAATACACAGAAATGCCTAGCATAGCAAGTAGGAAAAAATAATATAAGGGAAAAATTCTTAAAAAACGACGAATATAAAATTTAACTAGATATTGCTTGAAAGATAGGTTTTCTTTCATTCTCAAGAGAATATCTGTTATCAAGAAACCCGATAGTACAAAGAATAACTGCACGCCCATCCAACCAAATTGCAAGTAATCAACATGCAAACCAAATAAAATCAAAAATGCTATAGCGCGTAATCCATCTAAGCCTGGAATCATAAATTTACCTCTACCCTATTTTATTAGAATTCTTTGAAAAGTCTATAAACATTTTCAGAATATATAAGGAAAAGAAAACAAACCTGCCGTGAAAGCATAAGGCAGGTTTGTTTAGGGATATTCTGTAGCAAAATTATGCTACAGCAACTTGGTCATATAACTTTTGTCTAATTGCAGTAATATCTTGTTCGAGCTTTCTATCTGACGGGATTTGCTCTTTGATTTTTTCATAAGCAGACATGACCGTAGAATGGTCACGACCGCCTAAGACATCACCAATTTGTGGGAAAGAGATTTTTGCTTCTTCACGTAAGAGATACATGGCTATTTGACGAGAACGAGCGACATCTTTGGTACGGTCACGCCCTAATAAGGTTTGAGTTGTAACATCTAATACTTTAGAAACAGCATCTAAGACGCTTTCAGGTTTAATATCACCACGTGAAGGTGTAATGTCGGCTAATGCCATTTCAACAAGATTCGGCGTAAGTGAAGCACCACTTAAATCAGCATAGGCAATGATTCGATTTAATGCACCTTCTAACTCACGAATATTGGATTGCACTCGTTCAGCAATGCTTTGTAAGATTTCATCTGAAATTTGTCTGCCAGTGCGTTCGGCTTTGGAACGGAGAATGGCAAGGCGAGTTTCTAAATCTGGAGCCTGAATGTCGGCGGTTAAGCCCCATTCAAAGCGAGAACGCAGGCGTTCTTCTAATGTAACTAAGGATTTGGGTGGTCTATCAGATGAGACAATGATTTGTTTGTCTTGTCCGTGTAAAGTATTGAAGGTATGAAAGAATTCTTCTTGCGTGGATTCTTTACCAGCAATGAATTGAATATCGTCAATCAACAACACATCAGCAGAACGATATTTTTCACGGAAGGCTTGGGTGGTGTGTGTACGAATGGCAGTAATCATGTCATTCGTGAATTCTTCAGAAGAAACGTATAAAACGTTGAGTCCACTAGCGTGACAAGCATTTCCAATGGCATGAAGTAAGTGAGTCTTGCCTAAACCCACGCCCCCATATAAGAATAATGGATTGTATGCTCTAGCAGGTTTCTCTGCTACGGCTTGACATGCCGCATGTGCAAGGCGATTCCCTGAACCAACGACGTATGTATCAAATGTATAACGTGGATTCAATGTAATATGGCGTGGTTTTGGCTCAGGCGGAGTAATCTGTATAGATGCAGGAGCAGGTTCAACGTCGGTAGATGAAGCGATTTGTTCATCTGCATTGGAAACAATGAACTTTACTGCCACATTTGAGTTTAAAACGTCAATCAGCAAGCGGTTTACAGTCGTCGCAAGTCGGCTTTCAAGCCAATCACGGGCATATGCATTGCGGACTCCAACAGTAATGAGTCCGTTATCATACGCCATAGGGCGTGTATCGCGCACCCAAGTGTCGTATGATGCGCGGGGCATATCCATTTGAAGTTGTGCGAGAACTGATTGCCAAGCCTGCTCTGCGTTCATAAGCATTCCTCAATGTAAGTTTTTATAGTATTTCTAGCGATATTGAACTAACCCGCCTGAAAGCGGCTTCTTTTGTTACTTTATTTTTGTTTTGTATTTGGTCTTTCAGGGTTTTGGATGGTTATGGGCAAACATCCGTTATATCAGCGTGGCGTTATTGTAGCAGATAATTAAAAATATAATAGTCGTTATACCTACGTTAAGTTAAAAGAATTTGTTTTTTTAAGGTTGATGAATCTTAAAGAATCATAATGCATTCAATCAAAAAAATATTTTATATTAGAACAAGTGTATCAGCCAAAAACGACCTTTAACCTACCGTTACCCCCCATATATGGGCATTAAGAGGCATTTTTCAATACACACGGCATATCTATCTTAAAAAATTCAAAATCAAAAATTTTTTATATATTGATGATGAGTCTCTGATTCTTGTGATTCATTTTGAATTTATATTTTGAATCATCATTATATATTTTATTTTTATGTTTATCATAAAAAAATTTAGTCAATGATATGATATTGAAGCATAAAAAAATTTTTTTATTGCTGAATCATTGCATAAAAATAAAAATATTTATCACATATAACACTTAGTAAACATAATTTTGATGGCAAAGAAGCCAAACTATACTTTATTTGATAGAATTTGCAAGCAACTTCACCTTATATTACGATACATCTTATGACAAATTCACGTATTTCTGGCTTTTATAACTTGAATCTGGATGAAAGACGCAAAAAAATTGCTGATTCATCATCGCTTCATGACTTCGGGACACTTGATTCTGCTCTTACACATGGTCTTTCACTTGAAACAGCCATGCACATGGTCGAAAATGTGATTGGATTATATGCATTACCATTAGGTATTGGTCTAAATTTCCAAGTAAATGGTCGTGATGTACTTGTTCCAATGGTAATAGAAGAGCCTTCAGTCGTTGCTGGTGCATCATTTATGGCAAAACTTGCACGTGCTAAAGGTGGATTCATTGCAGAATCAACTGAACCATTGATGATTGGTCAGTTACAAGTGCTTGAAATTAAAAATCTATACGAAGCAAAACAAAAAATATTAGATAACAAGCAAGAATTAATTGAATATATAGATACATTCCCTTCATCTATAAAGAAATTAGGCGGCGGTGCAAGAGATATTGAAGTTCGAATTATCGAATCATCGCCTATCGGGTCTTTTCTTGTCGTTCATCTCATCTATGATGTGCGCGATGCGATGGGAGCAAATGCAATTAACACGGCTTGCGAACAACTTTCCCCTAAGATTGAAGCGTTGACAGGTGGAAAAGTCCATTTGAAGATATTGTCAAACCTATCAGATAGGCGAATCACAAAGTCAAAATGTGTGATTCCAGTCAAAGAATTGG
>ERZ761610.793-NODE-793-length-21223-cov-220.326294_pt1 | contig 21223 bp, 16 predicted proteins | sample MGYA00512164_ERZ761610 | MGnify/ENA primary metagenome ERZ761610 (study PRJEB28899, sample SAMN02850038) | bioreactor sludge metagenome | biome: EBPR Sludge; feature: EBPR Bioreactor; material: flocular biomat | place: Australia: Thorneside Wastwater Treatment...
GGCGGCAACGGCGGCCGTCGCGCCTTGGCCAGCGGTCGCTGAGAGCCCACGGCGGGCCGCGGCCGGGCCCGCCTCTGCATGCAGCACCTTCCTGCAGGAGGCTGCACGCCTTCGGCGGCCGCTCAGGACTCCGAGCGACGATGCGTTGCCGGCAGCCGCTCCGGTTGCCACAACGCCTCGCGTCTGCACCCGCCCCGAAAGGGACTCAGAAGCTTCCCGGCCGACGCGCCGGCAGCGCAGCGCCCGTCCTTTCGAGCCGGTCCTCGAGTTCACCCACACATGCAGCAAGGCTGTTGGCCGACTGCTCCAGAGCCGTCAGCAGTTCCTTTTCCAGCCGATCCAGCCGATCCAGGATCGCCGCGTCGCTCGCCGCGGGACCGGTGGCACCGCGGCTCGCCAGCTTCTGCAACTCCGCTTCGAGAAAGGAACGGAGTTCGGTGAAACGTGACGCTTCGGCCTTGTCCGCCAGTTCGCGGTTGAGCTGCAGCTCCTGCGCGTGACGACGCGAGTCGAAAAGGGCCGAGGCCTGCACATAGACGACGAAGACCAGGAAGAAGGCCGTCAGCAAGCCGGTGACACCGAGCATGATCACCCCGAGCGGCGCTTCCACGTCAGCCACCGCCAGCGACAGCGTCGTCGGAGTCGTGAAGGCGTGCCAGTTGAGCGCGGCGAAGGCGCCAACGAGGCTGCAGATGAGCAGCAGGAAAACGGTGCGAAGCTTCATGGTTCGATGCCTCCTAACGGTCATGACTTTCGAGACACCCCTGATGATGAAAGTCATGACCGTTTCCCTCATCCCCGGCCCTTCTCCCGCGCCTGGGAGAAGGGAGATTCGCGAGTCGCAGGTGCGACTTTCACATTAAAGGTATCCGGACCCGACGATCGTGCCAGCGGCGACAGGTGCATAGTATCGCAGGCTTGCCGATCACCGGCCACTGCGGCAGCGGCCGACAACTGGCTGACCGCCGGTCAGGGAAGGTCGGCGGACGGCATGCGGGCGAGAATGATCGCTGTTTTTCTCGCCAGGCCCGGCGCGTTGCGATTGCGGTCGTAATAGCGCGGGCTGGGAACCATTCCCGCGAGTCGCGCCGCCTGCTCGCGCGACAGCTGTGCGGCGGAGACACCGTAGTAATGGCGGGCAGCCGCTTCGGCGCCGAACACGCCATTGCCCCATTCGATGACGTTGAGGTAGACCTCGAGGATTCGCTCCTTGCTCCACGCGACCTCGAGCATCAGCGTGATGACGGCCTCCTCGGCCTTGCGCCAGGACGTCCGGGCCGGGGTCAGAAAGAGATTCTTGGCCAGCTGCTGTGAAATGGTCGAGCCGCCGGCGACGACCCGCCCCGTTCTCTGGTTCTTCTCGATCGCGTACTGGATGCCGTCCCAGTCGAAACCCTCGTGATCGACGAACCTCGCATCTTCGGCAGCGACGATCGCCCGCTTCAGGTTCAGCGATATGCGGTCGTACGGCACCCACTGCTTCCTGAGTTGCGCCTCGGGTTGCTGTCGACGCAGTTCCTCGAGGCGAATCTCCATGAAGCGGCTAAGGTCCGGGTTGGCCCAGTTCCACCAGAGGACCCAGCCAAACAGCCAGAACTGATAGAGCAGCAGCAGCCCGATGCCGGCAAGAAGCAGGCGCTTCGCCCAGAGCAGCGGCTTCATCGGCTGCCGCATTCGTTGCGGTCGGCGCGCAGCATCGCCATCACCGGCGCCGTCGCTGGCCGGATGCCACGCCAGAGATGAAAGGCCTCGGCAGCCTGCTCGACGAGCATGCCGAGCCCGTCAGCCAAGCGCGTCGCACCGTGACTGGCTGCAAGTAGCAGGAACGGGGTCTGTCCCTGCCCGTACATCATGTCGTAGGCCAGGCTGCCGGGGGCGAAGATGCCGTCCGGCAAGGCTAACGGCTCGCCGGCAAGGCTGGCGGAAGTGGCGTTGATCACCAGGTCGAAACTCTCGCCGGCGAGTTGCGGATAGGAACAGGCGCCGAGCTTGCCAGCACCCGTCATCCGCTCTGCCAGCTCATGCGCACTGGCCGGGGTCCGGTTGGCTATCACGAGTCGGCTCGGTGCCGCCTCGAGAAGCGGACCGAGCACCCCGCGCGCCGCGCCACCGGCGCCGAGCAGCAGGACACGCGTCCCGCTGATCGTGCAACCCAGATTGTTCGTCAGGTCACGCAGGAGCCCGGCGCCGTCGGTATTGTCACCAAGCCAGCCGGTGCTGTCGAAGGACAGGGTATTGACCGCGCCAGCGAGCCGCGCCCGCGGTGTCAGTCGCGTCGCCAGCCGGCAAGCCTCCTGCTTGAACGGCACGGTGACATTGGCGCCGCAACCGCCCGCTGCGACAAAGACGCGCACACAGTCGGCAAAGCCGTCTCGGGGCGCGAGGATTGCCTCGTACGCGAGATCCTGATTGCATGCGGCGGCGAAGGCGGCGTGAATCGCTGGTGACTTGCTGTGGTTGACCGGATTGCCGAAGACACCGTATCGCTCGCTCATCGCTTCGCGGCCCTTGTTTCCAGGCTGTCGCGCTGGGTGAAATTCCAAGTGCGAGTGATCACCAGGCTATCGGTGTCGTGCCGGATGGCAGGAGGAAAGGCGGCGAAGGGCGATGCCATGACGACGATTCGCCGAGCGGCATCGTCGAGGACCTTGTGGCCCGACGAGCGATTGATCTCTACCGAGTCGACCGAGCCGTCGCTCCTGACCGTCACCGTCAGAACCAGGCTGCCGTACAGCTTGCCGCGTGCTTCGGCCGGGTAGTTGAGGGTGCCGACGCGTTCGACCTTCTGCCGCCACTCCTCGAAGTACTGCGCGAAACGGTACTCCATTGCACTGCTGCCGAGAAACTGCTTGCGCGGCCGCTTGCTGTACTCGTCGAGTTCCTTGGCAATCTCGCCTTCGAGGCGCGCCATCGCCAGGGCGCTTTGCGCCAGGTCACGGCCACTGACATTCGGCACCGGATCCGGCTGCGCTTCCTGCGCCGCTGTCGGTGGCACCGGATTCCTGCTCCGCGTCTGCGCCGCCAGCCGCTGCTGATGCGCTTCGAGTGCCTGGATCCGCTTCTGCGAGTGTTCGAGGTCGTCACCGTCCTGCTGCCGCGGTGCCGCCGGCAGGGGTGTCTTCGCGCGGCGCTCGTACTCGGTGTTGCCGCCACTGTCAAGATTGGCCTGCGCCTGCACGGTCGCTTCCTCCGGTGCACGCGCGGAGCGGCGATTGACCAGAACGACATCGAGCGGCCGCTCCCTGACGGCACGCGACGCGTCGGGGAACCTGAAATGGAGCGACAAAAGCAGACCATGCAGCAGCAGGGAAAAACCGACCGCCAACGCCAACCGGTGGTTGGCCGACCATCGCTCGAGCAGATGCAACGATCCCCGCCTCACCTCAATCGACAGCCTCCGGTAGCGTGTCGACCACCGCCTCGTCAGCTGCTGTCACCGGCGACAGCGTCTCGAGGTAGCGACAGCCGAGGGTAAGGCTCAGGTAGTCCATGGATTCCACCTGCAGAAGAACTCGCTGCCCCGGCTTGAGTTCCGGCGCCGACGGTACGCGCTGCACGAGGGGCAGGCCATCGAGCCGCGCGAGGCTGTCGCGACCAATGGTCGCCGCAATGCGCTCGATTCCCTGCTGCCGCAACCAGCGAAGACACCAGTACCGCTCCATGCCACGCTGAAACTCCGCGTAAGCCGCATACGTCAGCTCGAAATCACGCAGCGCAGCGAACAGGGCGTCCGAGCGGGCAGCAAAGGGCGGCGTGTCGGCTTTCAGACAGGCGATCAGCTGCCACTGGTTGAGCAGGTCCACATAGCGGCGCAGGGGCGACGACAACCAGGCGTACTGCTTCACGCCCAGTCCTTCGTGAGCCTGCGGTGCGGTACTCATGCGCACCTTGCCTGCGCCCTGCACACGATAGATCGCCGCCACCCCACGGCTCGCGAGCAGGGCGCCCCAGGTGCTGTTGGCGACGATCATCAGTTCGGCAACCAGCTTGTCGAGCGGACTGCCGCGACGGCGCACGGTGATGTCGACGCGACAGTTCTCCGCGTCGGCAAGATCACCCTCGATGCGAAAGTTGAAGTCCCTGTTGTCGGGGGTCGCCGATGGTTTGCCGCGCCGACCCTCACAGGCGTTGGCGAGCTGCCAGAGCGTCAGCAACTCGTCGCGAAACGGAAAGTCTGCCAGTCTGCCGGCAAGGCTCTGCTCATTGAACAGCGGTTCGATGTCGTGATGACGCAGGTTCGCGACGACCGGCACGATCTCGATCCGCGACTCGTCGCCGACGATCTCGAGTTCCGACGTCACCGTGAGGTAGAGCGAAACGGCCGGGACCTCACGCCCGCTGGCCAGGGTGTAGCGCTCGACGACCGCATCCGGCAGCATCGTGAACTTGCTGCCCGGCATGTAGACCGTCGACAGACGTGCGCGCGCGATCTCGTCAAGCGGCGAGCCAGGAATGATGCCGAAGCCCGGCGCCGCAATGTGGATGCCGACGCGCCAGCCGACACCGGGCAGCGACTGCAGTGAAAACGCGTCATCGATCTCTGTCGTCGTCGCATCGTCGATCGAGAAAGCCTGCACATCGGCACGCGGCAGATCGAGTGGCAGCAGCGGCGCCGCGACGTCCGGAAAGGCTGTCCCGCGCGGAAACTGCTCGAGCAGGAAGCGCTGCAGATGATAGTCGTAGGGTGAGCGGATGGCGCCGCAGCGGTGCAGCAGATGCGCTGCGCTGAGGCCGGTTTCGCTGCACGCGGCCTCCAGCGCCTTGGTCTCGCCGCGGTTGCGATCCGGCTTGTAGAGCAACTGCCCGAGCAACGGCGGGAACTCGGGCGGCAGGGTGAACGATGTCAGCTGAGTCACCATCCGCTCGATCGCCAGGGCCTGCTGCCGCTTCTTCTCGAGACCGGCAAGCGCGGCCTGGAGGATCTCGGGTGGTGCCTTGCGAAAACGCCCGCGGCCCTTGCGGTGAAAGTAGATCGGTGCTGCGTGCAGCGCCAGCAGAAGCGCTGCGGCCTCGGCCGCGGTGGCGTCGTGACCGAAGTACTCGTCGGCAAAATCGGCAAAATGAAACTCCGCGTCACCGACGCACTCCCAGAGAAAGTCGGCTTCGATGCCGGGCAGCAGAAGATCGGCCTGCTCGAGCAGCGCCACCGGCGCTGGATCAGCATAACGCAGCAGGACGCTGGCAGCCTTGATCTTGCTGCGCTTGCCGGATGCCGTCTCGACCTGCAACGAACTGTCGTTATCGACCAGTATGGTCGCCGCCCGAAAAGCCCCGTCTTCTTCGAATAGCACATGCATCGGGGTCATTATAGGCCACAGAATTCAAGGATTTGCGGCAGCAGGCGGGGAAAACTGAGGAAGCTGTGATCGCCGCCCTCGACGACGACCTGCCGGCTGCCGGCATAGCGCGACACCGCCTGGCGATAGTCGAGGACCTCGTCACCGGTTTCGACCAGTAGCAGGTAGCGCGCCGCCGTGACCTGCCGCGTTTCGAGCCGACGCAGTTCGGCGACGTGCTCGTTGCCAAACTCGAAGCTCTCGCCCGTATGGAAATTGGTGTGCCTGCCGACCAGCCCACCGAGAAGCGCCGGCGCCATCACCGCCGGATTGATGAGGACGGCCCGCAGATCGTGCTTCTCGGCCAACCAGCTCGCATAGTAGCCGCCCAGAGAGCTGCCAACCAGCGTCGTCTCGCCGTCGCCGCCGATCAGCAAGCTCTCGGCGCTGGCGATAGCTGCCAGCGGGGCAGGCGGCAGCACAGGGCACGCGAAACGATCGCCAAGGCCGCGAGCCGTCAGGCACTCGCCGAGCAGGCGCGCCTTCCACGAGGCCGGCGACGAGCAGAAGCCGTGCAGGTAGAGGATGCGCGCTGCCGCCGCCATCTCAGCCTCCGGCCCACGAGATCAGGTCGTAGTGCCAAGTCAGCAGGACGACGATGCCGAAAGCGATCCGGTACCAGGCGAAGATCGAAAAGTCGTGCGTGCTGATGTAGCGCAACAGACCGCGCACCGCCCAGAACGCCGAGATGAACGAGGTGAGGAAACCAACCACCCACATCCCCAAGTCGTCGAAGGACAACAGCGCACGTTCCTTGTAGAGCTGGTAGATGCTGGCGCCGATCAGGGTCGGCATGGCCAGAAAGAAGGAAAACTCGGTCGCCGCCCGCCGGGACAGGCCAAAGAAGAGACCGCCGATGATCGTTGCCCCCGAGCGTGAAGTGCCGGGAATCAGCGCCAGCGCCTGCGCGAGACCGAGCTTGAGGGCATCACCAAGGGACAGGTCGTCGATCGACTCGATGCGAACGCGGTGCTGCCGGCGCTCGGCCCAGAGGATCACCAGACCGCCGACGATGAAGGCCGTAGCCACCACCGGCGCGTTGAAGAGGTGGGTCTTGATCGTCTTGCCAAACAGCAGGCCGATGACCGCCAGCGGCAGGAAGGCGACCAAGATGTTGAGCGCGAAGCGCTGCGCGGCGGGCTCGCTCGGCAATCCGCGGACGACGCTGCCGATCTTTGCCCGATACTCCCAGCAGACCGCCAGCATCGCTCCCGACTGGATGACGATCTCGAACAACTTGCCGCGCTCGTCGTTGAAGTCAAGCAGAGCTCCGGCGAGAATCAGGTGGCCGGTGGAGGATACCGGCAGGAACTCGGTGACCCCTTCAACGATACCCAGAATCAGGGCTTTCAGCAGAAGCAGAAGATCCACACCAAACTTTCGGAAAAATCGGCATTCTAGCACTCAGGGCCGGGTTACCCGTTCGAGCGCCGTCAACCAGGCGATCGCCTGCTGTCGATCGTTACCGCACATTTCTTCCGACGGTTGCAGCCCGTTGCAGAAGGAGGGCCGCTCCGGAGTACTCCACAGGCGACAGCGGTAGTCGGGAGCGAGGTTGGCGCAGCGCGCACCGGCCACCTTGCCTCGCGGGTGGCCGGGCATCGGCGTGTTGATCGACGGCGCGATGCAACAGGCGCCACAGCCGGGGCGACAATCACGCGCGCGCTGCATCGCTGCCTGCCGCCGCGTCGCCGCTGACCGACGACCCCGCGCCCGCGGCCGCCTCGAGACCACCATGCCCAAGCCTGCGCGACAGGGCTGCCGCAGCTTCGCGCGTCAGCTGCGCCGTCGGGCTGTCCCAGTCCATGTCGAAGCTGCCGATGGTGCCGAGCAGGGTCATCGCCGCCACCATGCGGCCGGCGTGATTGAATACCGGCGCACTGAAGCCATTGACCCCGGGCGTGACGCTACCTGCGGCGCGGGCGATACCGTGCCGCCGGACCTCGTCGAGTTGCACCGCCAGCGCTGCACGCAATGCTGCCGGCGGCGCGTTCCTCACCGCTGCTGCCACCTCGATCTCTGCATCGAGCATCCTGCGCAGATAGGGCGAGCGGTAGAAGGCCGCAAAGGCGAGACCGGTAGCCGAAGAGAGCAGTGGCAGCACGACACCGGTGCGCAGAGTCACGGTCACCGGTCCACCAGCCTCCAGCCAGCGAACACAGGTGGCGCCGCAATTGCCCCACATGGCGAGCGCAACGGTCTCGCCGGTGCGCTCGCAGAGATCATCGAGCACCGGCCCGGCCAGGCGCACGGGGTCCAGCCTCGCCAGACTGGCCAGCCCCAGTTCGAGCGCGAAGCCGCCAAGGTCGTAGCGGCCGGTATTGGCGTCCTGCTCGACGAGTCCCATGCGCATGAAGCTGACCAGGTAGCGACGCGCCTTGGCTGCCGGCATGCCGGCGCTGCGCGACAGGTCGCGCAACAGCATCGATCGACCACTGCTCGCCAGCGCCTGCAGCAGCCGGGTACCAATCTCGACCGACTGGATACCCTGGCGCTGCCTGACGGGATCGCTGACCTCGACTTCCGGCACGTCCCTGTCGACCGTGTCAGGCCAGCGCCTGCAGGGCCGCCGCGTAGTCGGGCTCGTCCTTGATCTCGGCAACGAGCTGGCTGTGGAGCACGCGATCGTCGGCGTCGAGAACGACAACGGCGCGCGCAGCAAGGCCAGCCAATGGCCCCTCGCCAAGGGCGACGCCGTAATCGGTGAGAAACTCCCGGCCACGCATGGTGGACAGCGTCACCACCTTGTCGAGGCCCTCGGCACCGCAGAAGCGGCTCTGGGCAAACGGCAGATCGGCAGAAATGCAAAGCACGACCACTCCCGACAGCGCACTCGCCTGCTGGTTGAACTTGCGTACCGACGTCGCGCAGGTGGGCGTGTCGATACTCGGAAAGATGTTGAGAATTTTGCGCTGGCCAGCAAAGCTCTCCAGCGCAACGTCGGCAAGGTTCTTGCCAACCAGCGAAAAAGCCGGCGCCACCTGGCCCGGCTGCGGAAAACTGCCCTTGAGCTGAAACGGCTTGCCACCGAGAGTCACTGTGCTTGTCATGTCGGATCCTGATCGGGATTGAAGGTTGAAGGGACAGGAGGGGGCTGGCCGCAGCCCCCTGCGCGTCTTGGTCATTATGGCATGCGCGAAGTTCAGCGACCATGGCGAAAAAGAGATGCCGTGGCCGCGCGACACGCGAATCAGCGACTTGCGCGCAGTCGCTTCTCGGCACCCACCACGAGGTAGGCAACGACGCCGACGGCAGCGATTTCCAGCCACTCGTGCCAGCCGATCGGCGCGGTTGCAAACAGACGGTTCAGCAGCGGCAGGTAGGTCAGCGCGACCTGCAGCAGCGCCATCACCAGGATGCCGTACCAGATCGCCGGGTTTGAGAAGAGTCCCAAACGCAGCGCCGAGAACTTCAGTGAGCGACAATTGAAGAGGTACGTTCCCTCGACGACGACGAAGACGTTGACCGCGACCGTACGCGCCTCGGCGAGCGAATTGCCCTGTGCCAGCGCACGCAGGAAGAGCCCGAAGGAACCGGCAAGCAGCAGCAGACTGACGAGAACGATTCGCCAGATCAGCGCGGCGTCGAGAATCGGCGTCCCCGGTGGGCGCGGCGGGCGGCGCATGACGGCGTGCTCGATTGGCTCGAAGGCCAGCATCAAGCCGAGAAAAACCGCCGTCGTCATGTTGATCCACAGAATCTGCAGCGGCGTGATCGGCAGCGTTGCCCCGGCAAGAATCGCTGCCACGATCACCAGGCCCTCGCCGAAGTTGGTCGGCAGCGTCCAGGTGATGAACTTCACCAGGTTGTCGTATACGCCCCTGCCCTCCTCAACGGCAGCCTCGATGGCGGCGAAGTCGTCGTCAGTGAGCACCATCTCGGCGGCATCCTTCGCCACTTCGGTCCCGCCCAGGCCCATGGCGATGCCAATGTCGGCCTGCTTCAGGGCTGGCGCGTCGTTGACTCCGTCACCAGTCATCGCCACCACCTCGCCACTGGCCTGCAGCGCCTGCACCAGTCGCAGTTTCTGCGCCGGCTCGACGCGCGCAAAGACGCTGATCCTGCGCACCACCTGCCGCAGCGCGGCATCATCGAGCGACGCCAGTTCGCGGCCGGTGATCGCCATGTCGCCGGTCCTGGCGATTCCCATCTGCCTGGCGATCGACAGCGCGGTGACAGCGTGATCACCGGTGATCATCTTGACCGTGATGCCGGCAGCGTGACAGGTCCTGACCGCGGCGATGGCCTTCGGTCGCGGCGGGTCAACCATGCCTACCAGGCCAATGAACTCCAGACCGCTGTCGACGCTGACGGGGGTCAGCGCGCTTGCCGAGCCAGCGGCAAGGCGAGCCACGGCCAGTACCCGCAGACCCTCTGCCGCCATCGTCGCGGCAGCACTCTCGATCTCGTCGCGGCGCAGCGATACGTTCCGCCCGTTCCAGTCGCGCATGCTCAGCGAACGCGGCAGCAACTGCTCGAGCGCCCCCTTGAAGTAGGCAACCCGCGTCCCGTCGATGTCGTGCAGGGTCGCCATGTACTGCCGTGTCGAGTCGAAGGGGATCTCGTCCAGGCGCGGAAACATCTTCTGCAGGGTCCGCTCGTCGAGCCCCGCCTTGCGTGCGACGACCAGCAGCGCGCCCTCGGTCGGGTCGCCGACGACCTCCCAGTGGCGGTTGCTCCTGCTCAGGCCGGCGTCGTTGCAGAGTGCTCCGGCCAGTAGGCACTCGCGCAGGGCACCGGCGACGTCGCCACCATCGCCGATCCTGCCGTTCGGCGAATAGCCGCTGCCGCTGACCGCAACCCTGGTGCCACCGGCATGGATCTCGCGTACCGTCATCTGGTTCTCGGTCAGGGTCCCCGTCTTGTCCGAACAGATGACCGTCGTGCTGCCCAGGGTCTCGACAGCAGGTAGCTTGCGAATGATCGCTCGTCGCCTGGCCATGCGCGAAACGCCAATGGCCAGGGTGATCGTCATCGCTGCCGGCAGTCCTTCCGGAATCGCGCCCACCGCCAACGCAACCGCTGCCATGAACATGGCAAAAGCCGATTCCCCCCGCCAGATGCCGACTGCAAAGGTCAGCCCGGCAAGCAGGCCGATGGCCATCAGCAGCCAGTTGCTGAAGACCGCCATACGGCGAGTCAGCGGCGTCGTCAGATCAGGGGCCTCGGAGATCAGCCTCGAGATGCGGCCGGTCTCGGTCTGATCGCCGGTTGCGACGACCACCCCGGCTCCCTGGCCGCTGATCATCACCGTGCCGGCATACGCCATGTTGCAGCGCTCAGCGAGCAGCGTGTCCTCCGGCAGCGCCTCGCCATGTTTGGCAACTGCCGACGACTCGCCAGTCAGCGCCGATTCGATGGCTTGCAGATCCCTGGTCCGGAACAGCCGCAGGTCGGCTGGCACCTTGTCGCCGGCCGCCAGCAGCACAACGTCGCCAGGAACGAGCTCGGTCGACGCCAAGCGTTGCTTGCAGCCACCGCGCAAGACCGTGACTTCACTGGTGACCGAGCGGGCCAGTGCAGCCAAAGCACTCTCGGCCCGACCTTCCTGGATGAAGCCAATCACCGCATTGACCAGGGTCACACCGAAGATGACGGTCGCGTCCACCCATTCGCCGAGTATCGCCGTCACCACCCCGGCCAGCAGGAGCACGAGTACCAGCGGCTGGACGAACTGCAGAACGAAGCGCAGGACCGGCCCGCGGCCGGGATCCGGTGTCAACCGGTTCTCACCATGCTGCGAACGGCGGCAGGCCGCTTCGCCGTCGTCCAGTCCCAGCTCGAAACTGGCAGTCAGACGCTCTGCCGCCTCGTGTGCAGGCATGCAGTGCCACGCGACATCCGGCACGACCGGCTTGTTGCTCATGCGAACGGTCATGACTTTCGACACACCCCTGATGATGAAAGTCATGACCGTTGCCCTCATCCCCGGCCCTTCTCCCGCGCACGGGAGAAGGGAGATTCGCGAGTCGCCGACGCGACTTTCACGTTAATGTGATTCTCCAGGGGAAACGTCGGGCCCCGAGGTTCCTGTAGTATTCTAGCATTCGCGCTCCGACAGTCAGCGCGACTCGATGGAGAAGCCGGGCCAGCCACGCGTCGGACGCAGGAAACCTGGAGACAGACATTGCTATCCTGATGCGCACGCCGCGGTGGCTTTCCCGGTGATGACAGGTGTTCGGCTGCGCCGCCGCTGGCGGATACCGGTCGGCTTGGCCGTTTCGCTTGCGCTGGCCGGCAATGCGTTTCCCCACAGCCTCACCGACGACGACCTCGCTGCGGGCGCCCCGGCTGCTGCCGCGCTGCGGGCAGGCCCTGCGCACGCCATCTCACTGCCTTCGCCGGAGCCTGCAGGCGACCCAGCCGAACAGGAGATCTCGCCTCCCTGGCAGCAGCAAGCCCCGTTGCTGCTGCCTGCGAACCCCACACTTTACATGGACGAATCCGCTCCTCGCTTCGCGACGGCATCGCGGACGCCGCTGACGAGGGCAGGCAGACAGGTGGCGCCGGGCACGGCAGCCCGCTCTGCCGTGCTGTCGATCCCGGGCACCGCGGGCAACACGCTGCCAGGCGACGAGATCTTGACGACACTCAACGATCTGCAGCAGACGATTGCCGAACTGATCGTCGAAACCACCGAGGCGCGCCAGGGCCCGGGAGGACGCGTCAGCTTCTCTCTGGGCGGCGTCGAAGGCTTTCACTACAGTGCGCGCGACGGCCAGACCGCGATCGGACATGGCGACATTGCGCTGACCGTCGCCGAACAAGGCAGCGAGCGGCAGCAGCCGGTCGCAGGCGCTCGCGCTGCGGTCGCGATTCCCGCCAGCCACGATGGCAGCCCATCGCTAAAGGTCATCGAGTTGCTCAAGGAGGCGCTCGCCTATCCGCTGGTCTGGGTCATCGTCCTGCTACTGCTCGTCGCCAAGCTCGCGCTGCTGGTCGCCAGCCGGCGTGCCCGGAAACGCCGCCACGGAAGACGCCCGCAGAGCAGCCAGCAGATGGCACCGCAGAGGGTGCGCAAGCGAATCCGCATCCGTGTCCGGCAACGACAGCCGATCGTCGGCCTGCAGCAGCGCCGCTAATCACCGCAGCGCCCTCCCCACGGCTCGCGGCTGCCCCGGAGGGCCTGGCGAGCAACGTGCAAGTAACCGTTTTCAAACAGGATTCTTTGTTCGGCGACGGCCTTCGGCTTGCGGTATACTGGCGCCGACGCCGCTGCTTTCCGATCCCCGGCGGCCTTCGTTGCCCATTCTCAACTTCCCCAGGAATCCATCATGTTGCAGAAATCTGCCTCCTTCCCCGGAATTCAGGGCCCTGTTGTCACGATCATCATGGACGGCTACGGCATCGCCAGGTCGGATGTCGGCAGCGCCATCGCCGCGGCCAGGAAGCCCACCTTGGACCGCCTCCTGGCCACCTGCCCGAACATCAGCCTGCGCGCCCATGGCACCGCTGTCGGAATGCCTTCCGACGAGGACATGGGCAACTCCGAAGTCGGTCACAACGCCATCGGCGCCGGCCAAGTCTACAGCCAGGGCGCCGCGCTGGTCGCCGATGCCATCGCCGTGGGCTCGATCTGGCAAGGCACGGCCTGGCAGCAGATCGTCGCCGGTGCCAGGGCCGGCCGCGGCGTCATCCACTTTCTCGGTCTCTTCTCGGATGGCAACGTCCACAGCCACATCGACCACCTGCGCGCGATGATCCAGCGCGCGAAAGAGGAATGCGTGCCGACCGTGCGGGTTCATATCCTGCTGGACGGCCGCGACGTTCCCGAGACCAGCGCCCTCGACTATATCCTGCCGTTCGAAGCCTTCCTGGCAGAGATCAGTGACGCCAGCTTCGACGCCCGCATCGCCTCCGGCGGTGGCCGCATGTGCATCACCATGGACCGTTACGAGGCAAACTGGAACATGGTCGAGCGCGGCTGGCAGACGCACGTCCTCGGCCAGGGCGAGCAGCACGAGAGCGCATCGCAGGCGATCAATTCGCTGCGCGCGCGCTTTCCGGCAACGATCGATCAGGATCTGCCGCCTTTCGTGATCGCCAGCGGCGGGTGCCCGGTCGGCACGATCGAGGATGGTGACTCGGTCGTCTTCTTCAACTTCCGCGGTGACCGCGCGATCGAAATCACGCGCGCCTTCGAGGAACCGGACTTCGACAAGTTCGACCGCGTCCGCGTACCACGGGTGACCTACGCCGGAATGCTGCAGTACGATGGCGACCTCAAGCTGCCAAAACGCTTCCTCGTCGATCCGCCGGCGATTCTCGACACCATGGGCGAGTGGTTTGCCAAGTCGGGAATCACCCAGTTCGCCTGTTCCGAAACGCAGAAGTTCGGCCACGTGACCTACTTCTGGAACGGCAACCGCTCGAACAAGTTCGATGGCGAGACCTACGAAGAGGTCCTCAGCGACGTCGTCCCCTTCGAGCAGCGGCCGTGGATGAAAGCCGCCGAGATCGCCGACGCGATGATCGCTGCCCTCAAGAGCGGGCGTTACCGCACCCTGCGCTGCAACTTCGCGAATGGCGACATGGTCGGCCACACCGGCAACTTCCGCGCCGCAACAATGGCGATCGAAGCGGTCGACCTGCAACTGGCACGCATCCTGCCCGTGATCGACGCCATGGGAGGCGTGGCCCTGATCACTGCCGACCATGGCAATGCGGACGAGATGTACGAGATCGACAAGAAGAGCGGACGGCCCGCCACGAATGCGGACGGATCGTTCAAGAGCAAGACCTCGCACACGCTGAATCCGGTGCCGCTGGTCCTCTACGACAATGTGAGCGGCGGCCGGCTCGGTCTGGCGCAGACCGCCACGGCAGGTCTGTCAAACATCGCCGCGACGATCGCCAACCTGCTTGGTTTCGAGAAGCATGCCAAGTGGGACGAGAGCCTGCTGACCGTCCGTCAGGCTTAGAAACGCGAGCGGCGATCGGCCCGGCAACGGGTCGATCGCCGCGCGGGACGGCCGTCGCGCAGAACCCACGTCGCGGGTGCGACTGATCCTCGGTCCTGGACAGCCAGCAGGGAGGCGGCAACCGGGTCGCAGTTGCCGCCTCGCTTGCGTTGCGGCCGTTGCTACTTGCTGAGTCCCTCACCCGGCGTGATGATGCCGAGGAAGCTGTCTGCTTTCAATGCCGCACCACCGATCAGCCCCCCGTCGATGTCCTTCTGCGCCAGCAGACCGGCTGCGTTCTCGGGTTTCATCGAACCGCCGTACTGAATGCTGATCGACTGGGCGACGCTGTCGCCGTAGAGCTTGGCCAGCAGGCTGCGAACGAAGGCGTGCGCCTCCTGTGCTTCGTCGTCCGTAGCGGTAACACCCGTGCCGATGGCCCAGACAGGCTCGTAGGCGATGACCGTCGACAGCGCTTCATCGGCGGACAGGCCGGCGTAGGCACCGTTGACCTGTGTCGTCAGCACGCTTTCGAGTCGGCCCTCCTTGCGCTCGGCGAGCGTCTCGCCAATGCAGATGATCGGCGTCATGGCGAGCGACAGCACCTTCCTGACCTTCTTGTTGACCGTCGCGTCGGTCTCGCCGAAGTAGCTGCGCTGCTCGGAGTGACCAATGATCACGTAGTCGACACCGATCTCTTTCAGCATGTCGGCGCTGACCTTGCCGGTGAACGCACCCTGGTTTTCCCAGTGCACGTCCTGCGCGGCGAGCTTGACGTTGCTTCCCTGTACCACTTCGGCCACCTTGGCCAGAGCAAGATAGGTCGGCGCGATCGCGACGACCACCTGCCTGATGCCCTTGGCAGCGGCAACCAATTCTCCAGCCAGCTTTACTGACTCGGCAACGGTCTTGTTCATTTTCCAGTTGCCGGCGATGACGATTTTGCGCATGGTATTCCTCGATGTTGTATTGCGGGGATGACTGGCAGAGCATTCGGCCCCGGCAGCGCCGGGGCCATCGGCACTATTTCTCGGAGAGTGCGGCAACGCCCGGAAGAACCTTGCCCTCCAGATATTCGAGCGAGGCGCCACCACCGGTGGAGCTGTGGGTGACCTTCCTGTCCGCACCATACTTCTTCGCTGCGGTGGCCGTATCACCGCCGCCGATGACGGTGATGGCACCCGCCGCTGTCGCCTCGACGACCGCATCCGCCATCGCTCGCGTGCCGGCTTCGAACTTCTCGAACTCGAAAACGCCAGCCGGACCGTTCCAGATGATGGTTTTCGCCTTCCTGATGGCGTCGCTGAAGATCCGCGTCGACTCGGGGCCGCAGTCGAGGCCAAGCCAGCCGTCGGGTATCCCTTCTACGTCACTGGCAGTGCCGGTGTTGGCATTGGCGTCAAACTTGTCGGCGATGACGAAATCGACCGGCAGCAGGATCTCCTTTCCCTTCTCGCGCGCCTTGTCCATCAGGCCGGGGACGAGCTTGGCGCCCTCTTCGTCGAACAGCGAGTTGCCGATCGGCATTCCCGAGAGCACTTTCTTGAAGGTGAACGCCATGCCACCACCGATGATGATCTGGTCGGCCTTGTCGAGCAGATTGTTGATCAACTGGATCTTGTCGGCGACCTTGGCACCGCCGAGGATCGCCAGCAGCGGCCGCTGCGGCGACTCGAGCACCGCCGAGAACGCGGCCAGTTCCTTGTTCATCAGGTAACCCGAGGCACGCTCCGGGAGTTGCACACCGGTCATCGACGAGTGGTCGCGATGCGCTGTGCCGAAGGCATCATTGATATAGACGTCGGCAAGCCTGGTGAGCGAAGCGCGGAAAGCCTTGACGTCCTCCGGATTGGCCTTCAGCTTGGTCACCGTCCCGTCGGCGTTGCTGACGCTTGCCTTGCCCTCCTCCTCGATGTGGAAGCGCAGGTTCTCGAGCAGGATGACTTCGCCCGGCTTGATCTGGGCACAGGCAGCCTCGACTTCGGGGCCGACGCAATCGGGCAGGAACTTGACCGGCCGCCCGAGCAGGTCACCGAGGGCGACGGCAACCGGTGCCAGGCTGAACTTGGGATTGGCCTTGCCGTCCGGACGGCCGAGGTGTGACATCAGGATGACGGCAGCCCCCTTGTCCAGAGCATACCTGATCGTTGGCAGCGCCGCCTCGATGCGTTTGGTGTTGGTGATGGCGCCGGTGACCTTATCCTGGGGAACGTTGAAATCGACGCGAATCAGGGCGCGCTTGCCTTCGAGGGCGAGATCTTCGATGAACAGTTTGGACATGATTTCCTCGAGAGTGAGTTGGTGTTGAGAAAAGCTGGAATCAGGATCGCAAAGGGCATGGTGTCTCCGTATTGGCTGTCGGACGACTCGACGCTCCGCCGTCTCTTGGCCACCGCGTTGAGAAAATGCAACCTGTGGGAAGGCGTTTCAACCACGCAGACGAAGTATCCTTGGCGCCGCTCCTGGAGTCAATTATCAGTTGTCAGCTCGGCAAATCCAGCGCTCAGTAGTAGATTCTGAACAGCCGCTGGATCTGTTCGAACTCGTGCAGATAGGCTTTCGCCACCTCGCGATGGGTGGCAAGAACCAGCAGGTCGTGCGAGAAGACCGACGTGTTGTACCAGTTGAAGCTGCCCTCGATGACCGTCGCCTCGTCAATGATGCAGTACTTGGAATGGATCGGCGAGTACGGTACCGGGTGGTCGGTCTGCCCGTAGACCAGCCCGACGGCGATGCCGGCGGTGCGCAAGCCCTGCACTGCGGGAAGCAGTGGACGGTTCAGCTCCTCGGCCATCGATCGCTCGATGCCGACACGGCCCTGCCGCGCCAAGTGCCCGTTGAGCAGGATGTGTACGTGCACACCACGGTTCCTGGCGTGGATCAGGGCATCGACGACGCTATCCCCATGCTCTCCCAGCAGATTGCCAATCAGGAACAGCGTCAGCTTGATCGAACGCTTTGCCCGATGGATCTCGGCCAGGATCGCATGGTGCGGGCGGTAATACCTGCCGTCGAGCAGGGTCTGCCGGCCAAAGGTGTAGAGCAGGTTGAAGGAGCTCAGCGGATCGACCCCGTAGCGCTGATTGACGCCACCGCGCTCGCTCTGGAAAACATTGTCGAGCAGGCGGCAGATCCCCTTCGAGTGGAAGCTCATTCCCGACTCCCAGTTCGCCCACCAGCGGTCGAAGGTGATGTTGAACGAACCCAGAATGCAGTCCTCGTCGTTGAAGATGATGAACTTGGTATGCATGTCCGGATCGACTTCGATCAGGTGGTGGTGCGGCGTGCAGAAGACGCCCAGCAGCTCGACGCCGGCACGCTTGAGGCGGGCGTAGTTGTCGCTGTTGGTCAGCGTCATTTTCCGCCAGTCGACGATGCACTGCACCCACACGCCCTGCTCGCTGGCGTGCACCAGGTGGCGGGTGAAGTCGTGGTCATCGATGCAGTCCACACTCACCTTGATCGTGCAGAAGCGGTCGGGGTGCCTGTGCTTGCTGCGGATCACCTTGTCGATGTGATCATGGATGAAACGCTTCGGATGGTAGGGATGGTGCTGCTGCCCCTTGGTAAACTTGGGAATCAGGTGCAGCGAGTCGAAGTGGTGGTTGTACCAGTCGGCATCGCTCTGCAGTTGCCAGGCGCTGCATTCATGGCTGCGATAGCTGTTGTGCGTTGCCCACTCGGGGGTGATCCTCCGGTACTGCGGGTGTTCGCTGCGCAACTGCTGCCAGTCCATGAAGATGTACTCAAGCTGCGATGGCAGCGAGTGTTCGTCGCGGTGGACGATGAAGGCGAACTTGACACAGTTGGCCTGGCCGAAGCTGCGCGAGTTCGGGTGGATGTAGAAGTCACGCGTTCGCCGCTTGTGGTGATTCCAGTGGATGTCGTAGGGATCGGTATCGACGACATAGGTCTCGCAGATGCTGTTGTCCCGGTAAACCCGCAGGACCACCTTGACGTTGACTTGGACGCCGAAGGAGACGTCGAAAATGATCTTGCCCCAGCGAAGATGAAACTTCTCGTTGAAGTCGTTGCTGCGCACGAAGGAACCGCCGAGGTTGCCGTGCACCGGTACTGCGTATTTCTCTGCCGTATCCATGTCGAGATTGACTGCCTGTCCTGTGTGACGCCCGCCCGCTACCCGGGGCAGCGAGGCGAGCCGTGAGAATTCGTTCGGCTCATGTTGGTTCGAAGGTCATCAGATAGCCGAGATGGTCGGACACCCTGCCATAGTCCTGCTCGCTGAAGACGCTCCTGGCGGAAGTGACGCGCAGGTGACTGCCCTGGCGAAGAAAAACGTAGTCGATCCGATGATCGTCATCGAGGTAGCGCGGCCAGCCGGACTCCCTGGCTTCGAAAACGCTCTCGAACACCCGCGGTGAGGTCGCTGCAAGGTACTGATCCTGATACTCGCGCGAGTCGGCGACCAGCTGATAGCCAAGTGAGCCGGCCTTGATGTTGAAGTCGCCACAGAGCATGCTGGCCGCGATCTCGTCACCGTGCTCCTCGCTCGCCCAGCGGCGCAGATTCCCGAATTGCTCGGCAAAGCCGTCCTCCCACCAGCTCAGATGCGACGAGAAAACGTTGATCAGGCCAAAGCGCGGCACGCGGACCCGCGCCAGGACGACCTTGCGCGAGTGGATGCTGTAGGGATCCGTGCTGCGCGAGACGTAACGCGCCCGGCTGTTCTCGATCGGGAAGCGACTGAGTACCGCCACCCCCTCGCGATAACGGCCAAAACCCAGATGCGACCAGTCGGTCACCAGCTGATATGGCGAATCGAGCCGCTCGTTGATGATCCTCGCCGTATTCGTCTGCCAGTCACCCTGACCGTCATTCCAGAGTTCGGCGACCTCCTGCAGACAGGCGATGTCCACCCCGAGTTCATCGATCGCCCGAGCGATCTGCGACAGCTTGCGATCCTGCTGCTCCTCCTGACAACAATGGAGGTTGAGGATCAGCACCGACAGCGGCCGTCGCTCGACGACATAGTCACGGCCGAACGCGTCGTCCCGGAGAAGTCCGTGCTGCCTGGTTTCACAGACGAGACGGTAGCGCAGACGAAAGGCGTCGCCGACCTTGAGCCCGGCCTGCCAGATCTGGCAACCGTAGTGGTTCGGGTTGCGCGCGTTGCTGAGAAACTCGTTATCCCAGTAATTGCGGCGGTAGCGGCAGGCGGACTGCTGCGTGCTCTGCCAGTCGTCAGTGCTCCATTCGATGCCAACGCGGCGTGCACCGAGGCCACTGTCGACGGCCACGACTACCGGCAGGAACTGCTGCTTGTCGGTCAGACGAGTTTCGAACTCGACGTTCAGCAGCGCACAGCCGGCACCCAGCATGATCCCCGAGTCGGCCTGAATCCTGTGGTTAACGCCGCCGTTGTTGTCCCAGTACTCGCTGCCGGCAACGCGGTAGCGAACAGCGAACTGGACGTTGCCAGGAAGCATCTGGTCGTCGGCAAGCGCGCAACTCGTCTTCGCCAACCAGTATTCCTTCTCGTCGATGGTACGCTGGTGGGCAGCCGGCAAGGTCTGCCAGATCCCGTTCTCGCCAGCCCAGCGCACTTCGACGATCTTTTCGAAGGCCAGGTTATGCACCAGCAGGAGGAACGCCAGCTCCTGCTGCCCCGATCTCCTGCTGATGATGTTCTTCGCGTAGAGCAGTTTGACTTTATTCATTTTTCCTGCGTGTCGATCAGCTTCCGGTCGGCCCCGTCCTTGACCACCAGGACATCCTCCATCACCAGGTACTGCAGGTCCGAGCCGAAAAACATGTTGAGTGCATCGGTCGGCGAGCAGATCATCGGCTCACCGCGGCGGTTGAGCGAGGTATTCAGCACGACACCGTTGCCGGTGAGTCTCTCGAGTTCCAGCATCAGGTCGTAGTAACGCGGATTGAACTCGCGCCGCAGAACATGGGCGCGCGAGGTGCCGTCTTCATGCACGACCTCGGGCACCCGTTCCTTCCAGCCTTTCGCCACTTCGAAAGTGAAGGTCATGAACGGCGCCGGATGCGCGCTGCCGAGCATCTGCGGCCCTACGGTATCGAGCATGCTCGGGCAGAACGGGCGCCAGCGCTCGCGAAACTTGATCTGCGCGTTGATCCGGTCGGCGACACCGGCAATGCTTGGGCAGCCAAGGATCGACCGGCCACCCAGCGCGCGCGGCCCGAACTCCATTCTCCCCTGGAACCAGGCCACCGGATGGCCGGCTGCCAGGAGGCGGGCGACGCGCAGCGGGACAGCGTCGACCCGCTGCCATGCCGGTTTGGCTCGATGGCGCGCGCAGGCAGCGATGACGTCCTCGTTGCTGTATGCCGGGCCGAGATAGACATGCTCCATTTTCTCGACCGCAACGCCGCGCTGCACCGAAACGTAGGCCGCGGCACCCACCGCCGTGCCGGCGTCGCCGGAAGCCGGCTGGACAAAAAGCTCGCGCACGTCCGAACGGGCAATGATCTTCTGATTGAGCTTGACGTTCAGCGCCCCGCCGCCGGAGAAGGCGAGGCGGCCGGTTTCCCGCAGGATGTCCCCCAGATAGTAGTCGAGCATCTGCAGCGACAGATCCTCGAACAGCTTTTGCATGCTCGCCGCGTAATGAACATAGGGATCATCGGCGACATCTCCAGCACGCTTCGGTCCCAGCCAGTCCACGAGCTTCGGCGAGAAGTAGTACCCCTTGCCGTCTTCCTTGTAGCGGCGGAAGCCGACTACGTTTGCATAACGGGTATCTACCTGCAGCTCGCCGTTCTCGAAGCGGGCCAGCCGTGCGAAGTCGTAACGGCCCGGATCGCCATAAGGCGCCATGCCCATCACCTTGTACTCACCGTCGAGCATCTCGAAACCGAGATACTCCGTCAGCGCACCGTACAACCCGCCCAGCGAATCCGGGTCGAAGAACTCCTTGATCTTGTGAATCCTGCCATTCTCGCCGTAGCCGAAAAAGGTCGTCGCGTACTCGCCCTTGCCGTCGATGCCGAGGATCGCCG
>ERZ761610.794-NODE-794-length-21173-cov-37.030685_pt1 | contig 21173 bp, 18 predicted proteins | sample MGYA00512164_ERZ761610 | MGnify/ENA primary metagenome ERZ761610 (study PRJEB28899, sample SAMN02850038) | bioreactor sludge metagenome | biome: EBPR Sludge; feature: EBPR Bioreactor; material: flocular biomat | place: Australia: Thorneside Wastwater Treatment...
ATTTACTAAAGTAATAGAAAAAATTCGAGAATCGAATTGAATCCCAATACCTTTTATCTATAACCTTATAGAAACTTTTTTTGCTAAATAAACCAATATATAAAATTATTAAAATATTATTTTTGCAATTAAAGTATTGAATAGCTTCGATAGCACTTAGTACTTGATAAGGAGCTGCTATAATAAAAACATTCATTTGGTTATTTCGAATAAATAATTTTCTAATACGTTACAGGACTTTAAAATCCATATTAGTGATAATTAAATTAATGAAAACTTTAGTAAGGTCTAAAATCGTTTCATCTAAATTTATAATCCGAAACTGTTATTTCTATATCTTCCTAATTACTAAAAACTGAGCGAATACTGAATCCATAAATCTAGATTACATCATTATCTATTATGGGTAATAATTTAATGTCTACTTTTTCAGAAAGAGCACATTATCCCAACTACTCTTCGCCGCTTCTTGAGCCCATATTTGAATTTTGTTTCTCAATTCGACTCCTTGATCGATATAGGCAATAAGCTGATCTCCTATACTTTTTTGTTCGCTCTTTAAATTTAATGAATCAAATGTCATACAAGGTAATCCAGCCATTGCAACCAGTGCTTGCATTTTAAAAGTCTTTGAAGAAAGCGAGATAATCGGAGTACCGCCTCGTAGCGCGAAAATACTGGGATGCCACCTGCCCCCAATATAAGCTTCTGCATTACCAATAATATCAACCGCCTGTTGTACAGACGTCGTCAAGCCGACCAACGGCAATTTAAAATCTTTAGCAAGTGCTCGGAAAATTGGTTGATCTACTACATCCGAGACTGTTAAAACTAGTTGTCCCGAGTAGATGGACTGAATATATGTAATTAGAGAAGAATAATCATCTATAATTTCCGATGGAAATTTGTCATAAGAAAAAATTGAAGATCCGCCCAAACATATATAAGGCGTCATAGGATCAAATTGAGCTGTATCAGGCCAAACATCAAAATAGGTAGATCGGCAAGCTACAGTTTTCCAAATCTCTGACGACATCGGCTCGAACAAAAAAGCCGAATCAGGAACAAAGCGCCCGTGACAAAATGCTCTGCATCGCTCCTCTGAAATAGGATCACGAAAAACCACGTCATCAAATAAAGGATAAATTTTTTGAGCTATATTAAGAAGATTAGGATGATCAAAATCAGCAGTATGATTTGTAATAATGACTGGTTTCTTAAAAAACCTCTTAATTAGGAAAGTTAAAAAAAGCTCAGTTCGAGGAAGCACTCCATTTCCAACCATACAGCCATCACCATGAATAACGGCTACATCCATTTTTTCTATAGCGCTTAAGAAGCGTTGATAGAGGTGTTTATTTTCATTTAATCGCTTCGTCGAACTTCCAAAATCGTCCCAAGACTCCGGAATCAAATGGAACTTTTGTCTCGAACTAAATTTAGAACTGATTTTTTCTTTAACTCTAGAGACAATAGGTGGAGAAAAAAGTTTTATTTTTTCCGCTAGAAAGCTGGAATTTTTTTGTTCTATAAAATTAGATTGATAACTAAAAAAAGATGAGGATTTAAGCTCATTTTCTGAGAATGTATCTATTATATTGCCACCTACCATCGTTATCATCTTCTTCAATGAAACAGCAGCTGCTCGATCCCCCCAGTTAGGATTACTCGTTGAGTCATTTATTAGTAGTACATTCATAATTGTGTTCTAATTTTAGCTTTTATATTTTTAATATCCTAAATTAAGAATAATTCATTTTATATAAAAATGACAATTAATTTTGGTTTCATTTGTAGATCCATACGTTCATGGATTTGAACCAAGTTATGAATTAGATTCAGATGTTTTCCTCAATTTCAGTTATTAATGCAGCAGACTGAAGTTTATCAACAACCTCGTAGAGTTCATTAATCGGTACCTGCAGCATATTACTAATCGCAATCAAATCATGAACACCATCCGAATAGGCTATAAAATCTAATAATAATCTCACCGATTTTTGTAGATTTCGCGTACCCACGCAAGGATACAATCCTCGTTTACTCAATTGAGGCTCACCTAAACACGTTGCTCTGTAAAACTTATTTTTCTCAAGCCCCTCTAGGCAATTTTTCAATACAGTATACCCACCTTGTAATCCTGCAGGAGTTACCAAATCTAAGTCATCAAGAGAAGTATGATATTCAGGATAAGTTCCATATTTGGAACGCATTACTGAGACAACTGGAAGATCAACCCCAGGACTACAATATTGACGCTCGTCACTGCCTCTTTCTAAAAATGAATATTTTTTAAAGTCAGGATATAAAAAATGTAAAATATTTAATGCCGCCCTGTCAGCAAGAGTCTCTCCATCGCGGGATGGAAGAAAAGAATACTGACGTTCATCGCCTATACATGTCACATTGAATCCAGCCACAATATGCTGTTTCATATAGGGTAAATTCTTACTTAAATAAGTAATAGCGCCTATCGTTTCTGGAATAAAGATGATTCGGTACGTATAGCGTCGTGGCTCACTTAATAGCCACTTTACCAAAGCCGTTGTTACAACCGGGCCTGATAATTCATTATTTGCCATTGAAGGATGACAAATATAAGTCGACAAAAAAATTTCTTGATCTGTATGACCCGGTATAACCAGCTCACCATAAGTTAGTGAGCCTTGCTTCAATTCACTATCAATAAAAACGTGATAAAGACCCTGGTTTAACTCTGATCGCTGAGTATGAGTAAGACAGAAACCCCAATGCCTTTTGTAATAAGAAGTGATATAAGGAATGGCTTCCGGTTGCCCTTCCAAGGAGTAAAGATGCTTTTGCAGCTCATCTAATGTAATTTTTTGGTTTACGGGTGTTGAATAGCTAACAACATGTAGATTATTTTTTTTGAAATCGATTATTTTCTCTGCTTGCTCATTGAGAATATAGCCGTCTCGAATGTTCCATTCTGGCGGCACCTCCCAATCAAAAACCTGAGTACCGCTTGGCACTTCGACAATATCTAGAGGAATATGCGCTTTAATAATATTAAGTGTTTTACGCACACCATCGCCAGTAATACTTCGGCAAATGGGGAACAATTCAGCCATCAGCTGGTGCATAAACTGTCCGCAATTCTCCCAGCTTTGGTATAAATCGACTTGCGGCGTTGACAAAGGCATACTAGGAAGCAATCTTTACTCTTTTATAACAGTAATGACTCTATCTAAATCACATTCAGAAAGCCCGACTGAACAAGGCAAGCTTAAACCTTGATGATAGAGCTGTTCCGCTATCGGCAATTGACCAACATAGCTTTCGGCATGAGCGGGAGATTGATGGATGGGTTGCCATAGTGGACGACTTTGAATTTTTTTTATATCAAGCTTATTTAGCAGACCGCGCGCGTCCAATCCGAATTTTTTCTCATCAACGAGGACAGTATATAGCCAAAAACTGCTTGAAGCCCAAATCGCCTCTTTCATGGGAGTGATCCCAGCTATACCTTGTAGCGCTTTGCCATATCGAGCGGCTATCCTCCGTTTGGTTTCCACATAAACTGCTAATTGCTCCATCTGCGCACAGCCTACCGCAGCCTGTAGATTTGTCAGACGGTAATTATAACCGACCATGCCATGAATATATTCAATCGGATGATCTTTGGCTTGAGTCGTTAGATATTTAGCTTTGCATGCTAAAGCCTCATGATTGGTTACAATCATTCCCCCGCCGCCGGTGGTAATCATTTTGTTGCCATTAAAGCTAAAGCAACCTATATCGCCCAGACTGCCGAGATTTTTTCCTTTATAGGTAGCCCCCAAACCTTCGGTTGCATCTTCAATCACTTTAAGGCCAAACGTGTTAGCCATTTCCAAAACAGGCTGTAAATCGACAGGATGGCCAAGAATATGGACTGGGATAATAGCTGTAACCCGACGCCTAGAGCGCTTATTGTAAAGTGCTCCCTCACGCCAGTAGCATCCATTCTCTAAAAAATCTCTAACCTTCTCCGAATCCATCTGCCAATAATCAGGTTCAGCATCGATGAAAACGGGCCAAGCGCCCACATACCGAATCGCGTTAACCGGAGCAATGAAGGTTAAAGTTGAAACCAATACTTCTTCATCTTCCTTGACCCCCGCAACTAATAGCGCAATATGTAGAGCCGCAGTTCCATTAGCAGTTGCCACGGCATAGCGAGTACCTACATACTCCGCTGTCATTTGCTCGAAACGATCAACGAACGGCCCTACGGAAGAGACGAAATTAGTATCTAGACATTCCTTTAGAAAAGCCCATTCATTGCCGCGAATTTCCGGCACACAAAGCGGAATAGATTCGAAGGCCGTCACGCTTCACCCCTAAATGACATAGAGACCTGGCCGGTATCGATCCAAATGTTGTTGCATCCATTCGATAGTCAATTTTAACCCCTCTTCCAAATTCACGCGCGGCTGCCAACCTAAAATCTGCTGAGCCAATGTATTATCGGCGATTAAACGTTCGACTTCACTATTCTCTGGCCGTAACCGCATCTCGTCAGTCTGAATAGAGAAATCGCGACCAATCAACCGGCCGATCAAATCAGCCAAATCGCCGATACTGATTTCCCGACCGCTACCGAGATTAATCGATTTACCCACTGCTTCAGCAGAAGAGGCTGCCATCAGAAAGCCTTCAACTGTATTTGCAACAAAATTCAAATCACGTGTCGGACGTAAATTTCCCAGACGCACGACTTGATCGGCCAAGCATTGAGCGATAATCGTTGGAATAACCGCGCGAGCGGATTGGCGAGGTCCAAAAGTATTAAACGGACGCACGGTAACCACTGGCACTTCAAACGACAAATTAAAGGCTTCCGCGATTTTATCCGCGCCGATTTTCGTGGCGGAATACGGCGATTGGCCCTGTAGTGGATGTTTTTCATCGATTGGCGCATAACGAGCTGTACCGTATACCTCGCTGGTTGAGGTATGAATCACTCGCGCCACATCATGATTGCGACAAGCTTGCAGTACATTTAGAGTCCCTTCAATATTAGTTCTGACATAACTATAAGGAGCTTGATAGGAGTAAGGGATTGCGATCAACGCGGCCAAATGAAATACAATTTCACAACCCTTAACCGCTTCGTTGACTGAATCGCGGTCGCTGATATCCCCCGTAATAATCTGCATCTCACTTTTGGCGGATGAATTATTTAACCAACCATAACTACCTAAAGCATTATAATGTACTAATGCACGAGTTTCTGCTCCTAAAGCCACAAGCTTTTCTGTGAGATGGCTTCCTATAAAGCCACCGGCACCAGTCACTAATACTTTCTTCCCCGTCAATGAAAGCATTGATTAATCACCTTAAAGGCTTTGAAAGGCGTTCACCACCACAAGCTTCTTAACTTTTTAAGATGGATTTTATATTTTCCCATTCCGAACATCTTCCTGCGCTTTCAAGTAATCCTCAGGCCGACCAACATCCAACCAATATTCCATGATCGGAAAACTTACGACCGGTCGTCCAGCCTCCAATAATTTTTGGATCAAATCGGTCATATCAAAGCGCTGCCCATCTGGGATATAGTCACAGACTGAAGGTTGGAGCAGATAAACTCCCGCATTGACAAATAAATTCAATGTGGGTTTTTCCTGAAGCTGGGTAACGCGAACATCATTACATTCGACGACCCCAAAGGGTACCTTGACTTCATACTTACGGACACCCACCGTCAATTCAGCACCGTGCTTTCGATGATAATCCAGCATCTCTTGAAAGGAGACACCGGTCAGGATATCGCCGTTAATCACTAAAAACGGCCCATTGGCTCGCTTGAGTAACTTTAAACCACCAGCGGTTCCCAAAGGATGGTCTTCCTTGGCGTAATTCAGAGTCACTCCAAACGCCGCGCCATCACCAAAATGACTGATGATGTTTTCGGGTAAATAATGAGTGGTCAAATTCACTTCCCGAATACCGGATCGGCGCAATTGCTGAATCGTTAATTCCAGTAGGGGACGATTTCCAACCGGGAGCATCGGTTTGGGAATTTGTTCGGTCAGCGGCAACAACCGCTTGCCAAAACCACCTGCCATGACAACCGCCGACAATCCCAATGACTGCTCGTTCGCCAAGTCTCTGCGCAGTAGGAACTGAACGATTCTCCCGTCGGCATCTACCACTGGTAAATGATTGATATCCTGTTGATTCATCAAATGTAGAGCTTCGCTCGGCGCAACCGAACCGCAGACGCAAACCGGCTTGCGAGACGCAATTTTTTCACAGGCGGTTTCCAAGGAAATACCTTGCAAAATTGCCCGGCGAATATCGCCATCCGTCAGTAATCCTTCGAGCATCCGCATCCCAGAACAAAGTGCCAACGCACCGGTGCCTGCTTCGTTCAAGCGTGCAATCGCCTCGGCAATCGAGGTGGATGGATTGATGATCACGCTGTCAAGCCGGTCGTTCGCCTTGATTGCAAACTCGTCCTCCGTGATCAAATCCCTGCGCAATAGGAAGTCTTGGAGTTCTCCTCGATCATCAATCACCGGCAGATGATCGATATCGTGTTGATTCAGTAAATGGAGCGCCTCGGCGGCTGAAAGCGGAAATGGAGCAAAGATAGGATTGCGGTTAGCAATAGTTCCGCAGGGTTGTTCGAGGTTCAATGGCTTTAAGAGCGCGCGGCGGATATCTCCATCGGTCAATAACCCCCATAACTTCCAATCGGTCCCACAGAGGACTAAGGCGCCAGTGCCCGCCTTATCCAATTGGCTGATGGCTTCGTTGATCGATGCGCTCGGCGAGATAACCACCTTTTCGAGATGTTGTCTGACCTTAGCTTCTATCAAGGCGCGCCTCGGCTCACCAAGAACTGGAATTTTGCAACGCCGTGATGGTTCTTGAATGAAGGGAAGCACAAACAGACAACAGATTTTTCAAACATGATATGGAGGCAAAAACACCGAGTCAGGATCATCCAAAAACAGGTCGATCTAGCCATTCCAATGGTGTTTGGAAACTTTTCCAGTCAACGGATTCAATACCGACACCGTCGTAATGCCAAACGCATTGTTGCCCGCAACACCGATAGCCACCAGCGCGGCTAGAGGAAAAGTTTCCTCGTCGAAAACGTACTGCCACTTATGAAAGGGAATTTCGATATCAAAATTGTCGTAATGATAGGTCCCGCCCGCCGTCTTCAACGCCAACCAAGGTTGTGGTCCAAAAGTCGGCGTTTTCGAGTTGACCTCCAACACATGCGCGGAATCACCAACAGTTTTAAGCGTCAAATCGAGTTCACAGGGCGGCTCAGCCGTCAGTTCAAGCGCACCGCGCATTGCTTCGATCGCCTCGGCGAATTTGAAGGAAACGTCTGGAAAATCCACCGCAACGTTCGCCAGCATGGCCCGCACCCGTTCGACATCCGGACGCATATCGCGAAAGTCATGATCGGTAACCGCCAGTATGACCGGCTTTCCCGCTCGCGCCTCGCTAAAGGCTTGTCGGACATCGTTTTCCGATAGAAGTTTGTAGCGGGTGCCGACATTTAAACAGCGCGCTATCCAGCGGCGACAGTTCCCCAAACTTTGATAATCGTCCGGGTCCGGATGATAAGGCTGCCAGTTAACCGGCGCCCGTCGCCAATCACCGAAACGACCGCTTTGCAGACCAAATTGCGCCTGGTCTTCTTCGGTGACCACCACGGCTTGGCTGGCGTAATCGAAAGGCACGAACTGCTCTAAAAACCAGTGACTGTCCGGGCGGATGACGTGAAATCCCGGACGGTGCGCGGCGGGAAACCAGTGTCGGTCGATGACTCGACGAGAAATGATTTGATGGAGGCTATCTGAAGAAGCCCACCAATGCGTCGCGCAGCGATGCGCATCACGGCGAAAATTGTGCGGATGATAATGAAAATGCACGCCATCTTGCGAAGACCGAGTTTCGCGCAACATACCGCGATAGTGATCGTAAACATTGTGATAGCCGATGTCCCGGCGTCGCGGATTGTTTTCGTAATCGACATGATCGAGACAAAACCAGCTATAAATCCACCCCGTCCCGAAGGAATCGCGTACCCGGCCGCGAAACGGTTCGGACAATAGCTCTGCCAGCATGGCGTCCACCTTGTCCCACGTATCGTTATACGCCAACAAATGCGGATCGACGACTTTACGGACCGCGGCTTCTAAACCGCCTAACTTCATCTCGCCGGCTTGCAGGCGACGCAAGGTCTCGACACTCGGTTCCAGATCGAGTTTGAAAATCGCTTTCAACCGTTCGAAGGTCGCGTCAACCGACTCGTGGAGCGGGCCTTCGGTGTCGATGCAATGAACGACATAAACGGTCTTAGCCAATTGATCCTCCAGTTTTATTTGGGGGCGCCATCAATTGATGATCCTTCCGGGCACGCCCACGACGGTAACGTCAGACGGCACATCCTTCACGATCACTGCGCCGGCGCCAATCATGCTGTTAGCGCCAATGACGATACCTTGAATCACGACCGCCCCCGTGCCGATATGCGCGCCGTGCGCGACGCGCACCCCTCCGGAGAGGACAGCGCCGGGTGCGATGTGAACATGGGCTCCAATCTCGCAATCATGATCGATGAGAGCGCCGGTATTGACGATGCTATTTTCTCCCAGCGTGGTTCCTGGCTGTACCACCGCGCCGGCCATGACCTGGACGCCTTCCAACAGGCGCGCATCGGCCGCAACCACGGCGGTCGGATGAACAACCGTTGCAAACCGATAGCCCTTAATCTGGAATTGCTCGAATAGCCGCCGGCGGATGAGCGTGGACTTGATCGACCCGATAGCGTTCACTAAATCGATGGTTTCAGGATCGTAGTCTGCAATCACCCGATCATCGCCGAGCCGGTTCAATGACAAAGCATTCGCGCCCTCGTGATCGAGACTGGTATAACCGAGCACCTTGCGGCCCTGCAATAACAGCGCTTCCATTAAGACCTTGGCATGTCCACCGCCACCGAGCAGAATGGCTGGGAAATCGAATTCCGCCATGCGGGTCCGCTCACTGCAAGTCATTCCAGTGGAGCACTTGATCTTCCGCAAGATCGCAAGCGAGCTTCCGACCGAGTACATAAGGCAGCTCGTTCGGCGAGATGCCCGTCCCCGGGCGCTTGGCGTCGAAATCGTCCTCGCTTAGCAAATGACCTTTCTCCAGAGCCCGCCGGGAAACTAAGCTGCGTCTGAATTTCTTGCGTTTTTCATGCTCGGCTTCGGTCACCACTCGCCGGGTGCTGCCCAACGCCGTGAAAATGTTCTTTCCTTCTTCCACAATGATGCGCAGCTCCACCGGATCGGCCGATATGGCATGATCCCAACCCGGTAGATCTTTATTCAAGGTAAAATGCTTTTCAATGACGCAAGCGCCCAAGGCCACCGCCGCCAGTGGAATCGCAGTCCCTAAAGAGTGGTCGCTGAAACCGACGGGAACCTCCAACGCCTGCTGCAAGGTCAGCAGATTTCGCAAATGAATCATGTCGTAGTCAGGCGGGTAAATCGAAATGCAATGCAGTAACACGATCTGATCGTTGCCTTCACCCCGCACGATTTCAACCGCTCGTTCCATTTCTCCCATCGTGGCCATGCCGGTTGAAATGACCACCGGACGTTGCTTTCGAGCGACGTATCGCAAAAACGGCTCGTGCACGATATCCATCGAGGCTATCTTAAAAAATGGGACGTCTAGCTGTCCGAGCAAATCGGCTTCTTCTTTTGAAAAGGGGCTCGAACAAAACGCAATACCTCGACTCTTACAATAATCCCGCGCCTCGTGATGTTGATCGACAGTGAATTGATAGGCTTTCACCATGTCTCGCAACGAACCAAAATGTTTCTTTTTGTCCGAGTACTCCGTATTGCGTTCGTATTCTTCCTTGGCGATGAGCGATGTTTCAGTCCAGGACTGAAACTTCACCGCATGAGCGCCCGCCTCGGCGGCGGCATCGATCAGCTGACGGCACAGCGTCATATCGCCATTATGGTTCGATCCGATTTCCGCAATGACGTAAGGCGGATGGTCTGGCCCGACGGCGACTTCGCCAAAATGCATGGTTTTAACTTTCATAAAAGGCTATTGCTCTAGAAGACCCACAGGTCGCGTAAGGCCGGATGCGCCACGCTCGACCACCACACAGCCGCTGGCTTGAGCGCGTTTAGCGTTTGAACATAAGACTGTAGTCGAGTTGGCTCTAGCACAACCCGTTGGTAAAACCGATCAACCTCGGCGGCGGTTTCCTCTAATTCGGCCCAGCGCCGCATCTTATGATTTTCACTGCGTCCCAGCGCGCGCAGGTGCTGGAAATGAACGCGCGCGCGCGCGGTATCCTGAACGATTTGTTGCGTGCCCAATGGATAACGCACTTGCACCATATTGCGACCGTGTTGCCGGTAGTCCATTCGGGCTGTCCGATCAAAACTCAAGCAAGCCCCGCAAAGCCAAGCGCGAGTGGCTAAAAACCAATCGACCAATTCGATCTCAGCCGGGATCGGCAAGCATCGCCGAAGCAAATCCGATCGAAAAGCCGTATTGGACAAGCCAAAAATATTATTGCGAGGCAGCACGAACTCAGCTTCCTGCCCTAAAGGTAACTCAAAATCCAAGCCAAGATAGTGGCCCTGCTGGTCAACCAGCCGCAAAGCGCAGGCGTTGAGATCGCTTTGCGCAAGCGCGGCGCGGGCGGCGGCCACGCGAGTCGAATGCAAGATATCGTCGCTATCGACTAACACCACGCCATCATAAACTGCCGTGATCTGTTCGAACGCTCGCTGGCGGATTTGCGCTGGCGTTTCTCCCGGTTCGGCCATCACCCACGTCGCCTTGGGCTCGCCACCCATCGCGTTAACGACGGAGCGAATATCCAGCGCGTCCAAGCCTATCCATAACTGATACGTCTGATCCGTCTGGGCCAAGACCGACCGATACCAATCTCGCAAATAACGCTCGACTCCGGGATAAATCGTTGTGTAAAGCGCCAAGGTTCCGCGCGTTTCATCCATGGATCGAATAAGTTCGCTGGGATCGGAAAAACGAGGCTCTTAACGGAGATCAGCTTTACAAGCGGCCCGAGCTAAATTTAATAAAACCTCCGCCATCATCCAATCTTCTTCAGTATCGATATCCAAGCCGCGCTGCCACGGGATTTCCCATCCGGTTCGGTTTGGCACATGATAAGTTTCCTGGCTTCTGAGCGTTTCAGCTTTGGCCCACCACACCGCGCCCGTCGGACAAAATAACGGCGGTAAATCTTGGCTACGTTGCGTTATGAAATCCTTAAAAAGCGGTTCAAGTTCCAGTTGTTCATTGAGCCGCATCGCCCACCAAGGATTTTGCCACCCATAGCGAACGACTGAAATCTGTGAGGCTGAACCTATATCAATCAATTGCTTATAACTAGCGACGATATCATCGGCGATTCTTAGAGGGCAATTTGGCATCAGTTGACAGACATAGCCGAACTGATCTCCATGCTGATCCAATCGTTTTAGCGTAGCGGCTGTGGCGGCTGAAACAGGAGTCAGATCATCAGACAAATTTGCATCCCGTAAAAAGGGAACTTCAGCACCGTAATCGCGGGCTATTTCAGCAATTTCTGGACTGTCGGTACTCACGATCACCCGTTCGAACAGACCGCTTTGACAAGCCGCCTCAATGCTGTAAGCAATGATAGGCTTCCCGCCAAACTCTCTGACGTTCTTGCGGGGTATTCTTTTAGAACCACCGCGAGCGGGTATAACGGCTATCGATGATTTCATTCTATTTAGCGTAAAAATTAAAAGCTGCTCTAATGAAGTCAATCATCTGATTGCTCTAGCTGGATTTCCACAAATTTCAATCCCTGATGGAACGGTTTTTTTAACGACCGAACCCGGCCACACCACCACATCATCACCCAGACTCACGCCTTTACAAACTACACTCCGAGCGCCGATAGACACTCGATTACCAATCACGATACTGCACTTTTCCTTGGTTTCCAGCGGCGGGGATCGATCGGGACTTAGCGTATGAAAATCCGTATCCATAATTCCTGATTCTTCAATCAAAAAATCGTTTCCGATTCTGATTTCAAATTTTGAAGAAATGCGTGCCGCATATAACATTGCATTATCGCCGATAGACACCACTGCTGTTGGATCGTGAGTGTAAATGGTAACGTAATGACGGTTATCACCATTAATACGTGAAACCGTGCAATTGTTACCTATGGAAATCATCCCCTTCCCTTCAACTTCCAGCTTACAATAAAGTTTCAACCCCGAACCAATTTTAATATTTTTTCTCAGTAATCGGCATCTTTGTTTAAAACAATAACCTCGCAGAGCAGCAATCAGAGTGTTCATCCGCTACTTACCATTTTTTCCAGTCTTTCAATGCTCACGCTACTGACTACTGGATTACCAACCGCAAGATGGCTCTTGGCAATCTTGCGGTCAAAACATAAGCTGCCAACACCTAAAACACTTTCATCGCCGATATCGGTACCGGCTAAAAGAATAGTCTGTCCGGTCAACCAAACCCGACTGCCAATCGATAAGCTTGATGAAGTTTTCTCTCGCTCGACTTGATCGGCTCTTTTTAGATTAGGCTGCCTTCTCACAGCAAATAAACTGTCTTGCAAGAGGCAGTTAGCGGACATCACAAAATCCCCAACAGAAATTCTATTGGAACAGCGAATCGTCATGCCGCCTAAATCACACCCTTTACCAATAATAACTTGCGCATGACGAGATAATGTAGTGATCACTAACCCGTCAAATGAATTAGCATAAACCGAACAGCCACGATTGATAAAAACCTTGCCAGGCCCCGAAATTTTTAGTCGATAATAGACAAAAAACGGGAATTTAATAACAATATTAGGCTTAAACAGCCGGAAGTAAGCGATATAACCAAAACCTTTAAGCAGCGCCTTAAAATAGCAAAATAAAAGTCTTGGTTCTGTAAGTAAAATATGAATTAATTTATGAGTTAATTCAAGATAATTCACGGCAAATTAAACAAAAATTAATCAAAAAATAGTTTTAATTTAGAGGCATCGAGGCTAAATATTTGAGCAAATGACTCGCCACCAACTCTCTAGCTTGCTGGTTCAGATGGCCGTCATCATAGGTATAATTAGGATTGAGAACTTCAATTTGACGCTTCTCATACTCATGGGGGCCTACGCCTTCTGATTCGATTTTAGCGAGATCAAAAACTCTATTTTCTTTTGAATAACGCTCTCTAATTAGATCGTTAAATTCCCGACGGCGCAAATTATCCGCTAAACCGCTCGGCGTCCGCCCCAGCAAGCGTTTGACCCAAGCCTTGGGGCCCGTTTGAACGACCGTGAGCGGAGCGGTAACCGCAACAAATCGAGTTTCAGGAAACTTTTGGCTCAAGTGATCCAGAGTACCGCCATACTGTTCCGCAAGCGCCCGCGCGTTAGACTTTTCACTGAAATCAAGATAACAAAACTTCACCAAAGCAACGTCTGCCCCTTTAGCCTTGCCAGATTCGAATGCTTTCGCAAAATCCTGTAATTTAGACGAAGGATCTTCATTCTGGCCAACAAAAAAATGGAAAAATCCCTGATTGTCGGTTCCCGCGGAATCCGCTAATTTGACCACCGGCAATTTGACACCCGCTTGAGAAGCTAAAGTCTGTACGCCTTCCAAGATATTTTGGCCCACTGATTGATGGCCGAATACTACACGTCTTGCAAGCAGCGTCCGCCATTCTTCAGCACTCAGTTGCACCATCGGCATTTTAGTTGACTCCGCTTGATCCACTCTATCGCATCCTAAAAAGCTCGTCGCAATTCCAACCAGAAGCCAACCAGAAAGGATTTTTCCGCTCAGTTTCATTTTCTTCGCTATCCGTAAAGCAACTCTAAGAATTCAATGAAAGACGGGCTGACTGGTTACCGGACCGTTAACGGATTCCATGGGAATAGCAGGCCAGTGTAAAACCGACGTTGTTTTCCGTTTAGTTTCAATATCACGATAAATAAATTCTGCTTGTTCCAGGGAAATATTTAATTCGGACGCCAATGTCGAAGCGGGTTGTTGGGTGTTGTGAGCCAGCAGCGCGATATCCATCTTGTCGTAGGGAAGCGCGAAATAAAACTCATCTTGTCCCTGCGTCATGCTGTAGGTATCGGTCGTCGGCTGGGCGTTGCAGACATCCTCTGGGAGATGTAGATACCGCGCGAGCGCGTAAACTTGAGTTTTATATAAATGCGCGATGGGTTTCAGATCGGCCGCGCCATCGCCGTTTTTGACGAAGAAGCCTTGATCATATTCGAGCCGGTTAGGGGTACCGACCACAGCGTAATTGAGCCGGTCGGCGTGAAAATATTCCAGCGTCTTCCTGACTCGCTGCTTGAAGTTCGTGGCGGCGACGATTTGCAAGTAACGCTTCAAATCGAGTCTTGATTCAAAAATTTGCCCGCTCGGCGATTGCACCACCAAGTTGAAATAATTAAAGTTTCCACCCTGCCCCCCCGCAATGGCGATTTTGTTTTTCCAACCGGCGCCGTAATCTGGAAAAACCGCGCGAATCGCGTCATCCCGCCAGCGGTAACAACCCAAGGCCTCCAGTACCGGCGCAATATCGAATTGCTCGTAAGCAATATTGAGATGTTCGACCATTTGCCGGCCCCGAATCGTGCTTTCACAAGCCGAATCGCGTTCGGGCAGCAGCAGTCCGAACACTCGTTCGGAACCCACGGCCCGCACGGCCAACGCGGCGCAGACCGCGCTGTCGATACCGCCGGAGATCGCCACGATCAACCCGCGACGGCGCAGGTGATCGCGCAACAATTCGCGTATCCGTTCGGCGATTTTGGCGACTTCGGCGGCTTCGTCGAGTTTGAGCGCGGCGGCAAGATCCAGTGACATTAACAAAACTCCTTTCAAAATATTCAGGCTGCTTTAGCGATCAAGGCTCCGTACTGTTGCAGAATCAACTTCCGGGAGAGCTTGCCGTTCAGGGTGCGCGGCAGTTCGGGTAAAATCAGCACGTACTTGGGCACCATGTAGTTTTCCAGCCGTTCGCCGCACGCCCGCTTGATTTGCTGGGCGGTAACCTGAGCGTCGTCGCGCAACGTCACGAAGGCGCACACCGCTTCTCCGAGCACCGGATCGGGAACGCCGACCACCGCCGCCTCGCGCACGGCGGACAGACTGTAAATGGCGTTTTCCACTTCATCGGGGCTGACTTTCTCGCCGCGGCTTTTAATGATTTCGTCGTTGCGCGCCACGAAATACAGATCGCCTTCCGCATCCTGGCGAAACAGATCGCCGCTTTTCAATAACACTTCACCCGCAAGCAGCCCAGGAACCAAAACCTCGGCGGTTTTCTCGGGCTGATTCCAGTAGCCGCGCATCAGATGCGGGCCGCGCACATGTAAGATACCGACTTCGCCCGGCGCCACCGACCGACCGCGCTCATCCAATAACAGCAATTCAGTGCCCGGAATCGCCCGGCCGACCGAATCCGGCTTGATTTCCGCCAAGGCGGGGTCAAGATAGGCGCTGCGGATGCACTCGGTTTGACCGTACATCTTGTAAAGCCGGGCTTGGGGAAACAGGCGCCGGATCCCTGGGATAAATTCCGCAGGCAACGCCGCCGCCGCGTTGGTCACCACGCGCAGGCTAGGAAAACACAAGGGATACTTGGCGTCGTGCGCCAACATCATGGCGTAGATGGTCGGCACGCTGGCGAAGCTGGTAACGCCTTCATCTTGCATCCGCTTGAACACTTGGACCGGGTAAGCGAATGAACGCTCCAGCACCAAGGTCGCGCCGGCTCGCACGGCGGATAGCCATTGAAACAAGCCATAACCGAAGTTCAGCGGCAAGATCGAAAACAGGCGATCTTCCTGAGAAAATTCCAAATACTGGTTGATGCTGTCCAACACGAACAGCAACGACTGGTGGGTGTGCATGACCCCCTTGGGATGGCCCGTGGTGCCGGAGGTGTAGACCAAGGCGGCCAAATCTAAACCGATGGCTGATTGCGCTGGCGGAACGGCAGGTTGATCGGCCAAGATGGCCGCCAAATCTTCCACGCCAGCCGGCAACTCTTCGCCGCCGGCGCACAATACGGTCAGATCGGGCAGCTGCTCCACGGCCGGTTGGAAAACCCGCGCCAAAGCTGGTTCGGCAAGCAGCGCGCGCGCGCCCGAATCGCGCAAGATAAACGCCAGTTTCCGCGCCTTGGTTTGACAGTTGACAGTGACGAAGACGCCGCCCGCCAGCAAGACCCCGAAAATCGCAGCCGCGCACTGCCAACCGTTATCCATAAAAACGACCACCCGGTCGCCGCGCTGAATGCCGCGCGCTCGCAGCGCGTGGGCGAGGCGACAGGCGTAATCCGCTACTTCACGGTAGCTCACCCGCGCATCTGTGCTGACCAATGCAAGGTGTTGCGGGCGGCGGGCGGCGGTGATGAGCAGGATGTCTTGAAGCAGGCGAGGGACGGCGATCACGGTCAATGACTCTCTAAGCCGCCGCCGCCATGGCTGCCTGCTTGCGTTTGACAAACGCAACCAGCTTATCCACGGAATCCAGATTGTCCGGCAGCATTTCCTCATCAAAGACCTTGAGATCGAAGGTTTCTTCAATGAATAGAATAATTTCTAAAATTCCCGTGGAATCGATCAAACCGGCGCCAAGGAACGATGCATCGTTGTTGAGAACCGACTCATCATCGGTAAATAGAAAATTTTCAAGGATGTAACACCGGATTTTTTTTTCGATATTCATAACTATTTCTTAGCAAATGGATGCTTTGGAAATTTCAAAAGCCGATAACGAACAGCGTTCAATAAAATAATAATGGCACAATTGCGTGGAAAGGACACCGACGAGCGCCATATTGTCTTTATAGGATATTTGGCCGCCGCGACGGGCTTTATTCACCAAAAAACCGACCTTTTTCGCATCGAAATAACCGTAGCGCCGCAACGGCTCCTGGCTTAACAACTCGTTGACGTAAGCGGGCGGCGCCGATGAGAAAAACGCCGGAATATCCGGGGCGCGATAAGGCTGTTTGTGGCGTTCGATGATGGTCTTCGGCAAATAAGGCGACATCGCACGCTTGAGCAGAAATTTTTCGTTCAAGGCGCGCATTTTGAAACGCGGGTGCAAGCGGTTGGCGAACTCGATAACGCGGTGATCCAAAAAAGGAAATCGCCCTTCCACGGAATTGGCCATCAACATCCGCTCCCCTTGCGAACACAATAAATAGCCGCCCAATAAGGTCTTGGCTTCCAAATATTGCGCCCGATTGAAAGGATGCCAGCGGCAAAACGCCGGCGGCAGCTGCCGCGTCAATCGCTCCGCCGCATCTTCGCGCAGCGCCTCCGTCAACTCGGCGGCGAAAAAGGCCTTGCACTGGGCGGTGGTGAACCAACGGGTGAGGTGGCTGAAACCCGCTTGCGCCGGGTCTCTCAACCCGATGCCGTAGAAGGTGCGCAGGTAATTTTTTGCTTGAGCGCCCGAGGTTTCCAGATAGGGATACAGGGCTTTTAACAGCAGAGGCCGCCATTCGGAGTCCGGCCGGCGCGCCCAGAACTGGCGGATCTTGGCTTCCTTGAACAGATCGTAGCCGCCCAGCGCTTCATCGGCGCCTTCGCCGGTCAGCACCACCTTGTAACCCGAAGCGCGCGCCAGACCGGACAACCGTCGCATCGGCGTCGGAGCGGTGCGCAAAATGGCGGTTTCCGCGTGGTAGACCGCCGCCGGGAATTCTTCGGCGACATCGGCATTCCGGCAAAAGATCCGACTGTGATCGACGCCTAGATGCTCGACCATCTGCTGCTGGAATGCCGACTCATCCAGCGACTTTTCCTCAAAGCCGATGGAAAAGGTCTTCAGCGGCGCACCGGAATGACGCCGGATCAGCGCCACCAAGGCCGAGGAATCCAGACCGCCGGAAAGATAAGCCCCGACCGGCACATCGGCGCGCAAGCGGATCCGGGTGGCGTCGGCCAGCAGCGCGTACAGCTGTTCGCTCAGTTCGGCGTCAGACCCGCTTAGGTAATCCCCCTGCTCCGGGAAACTCCAATCCCAGTACGCGGACTCGCGCAGCTGGTTATTTTCCACCACCAGGCGATGGCCCGGCGGAATTTCGTAAATGTTTTCAAATAGCGTATTGGGGCTGCGGGTCGCCCAAAACGTAAAGATCTGATCGAGAGAGGCCGGCGAAATCCGGGGAGAGTGGTCGAGAGCCTGAAGCAGCGCCTTGATTTCAGAGGCAAATACCAAGCGGTCGTTTTGCACGGTATAAAACAGCGGCAAGATGCCGACCCGATCCCGGATCAGCAGCAGCCGCTGGCGGCTGGCGTCCCATAACGCGATGGCGAACTGCCCGTTCAGCTGCTGGACAAATTCATCGCCGTACTGCTCGTAGGCATGGACGATCACTTCCGTGTCGCTTCGGCTGTGAAAGCGATGCCCCGCCTTCACCAAAATTTCGCGCAATTCCAGATAATTGAAGATTTCGCCGTTGAACGATACCCAAACGCTTCGATCTTCGTTAGGCAACGGCTGCGCGCCCCCTTCAAGATCGATGATGCTCAGGCGGGTATGTCCCAATCCGACCTTGCCGCGGGGATCGAGGTAGACGCCGCTGCCGTCGGGACCGCGATGGCGCAGCGGCGGCAACATGCGGCGGACGGCCGGCTCATCGACGCGAACGGCCACGGGCGAAAGGGCCGCGATACCCGCTATTCCACACATGGCCGGTCAGGCGTTAGCGAGAACGCTGCTATCGCCGAGCATGGGAATGGCTGATTGCTCCAGCACCTCCTTGACCGGCGCGAACTGAAAATCCCGCAACAACTGTCTCAAACGCTCCTCGCACCGCCCCAGGTTGGTATAGTGCCTGAACGTGGACAGCCAACCCGCCCGGATGCGGGGTTGCTCCGGATCGACTTCCCAAGGGTGCAAGTAAAAAATAAACGGGCGAGCTTCGGCGCGGTTGATGCGCGTCAAGCCAAAGCGCGTCAGCCAATAGGGATAAATCCGGAAGTAACCTCCACCGGCCACCGGCAGCGACTGACGCCCGACTAGCGCGGTGGAGGGTGGGAATTCGATGATGGAGGCCCCGTTCGGCATTTCGAGCCGATAAGGCCAGCGCGGGCTGCCGGGAATGCCGTAACGGTCGTGATGAACCGGAAAAATGCTCGAATCGTAGCTGAAACCGAGTTCGGTCAGAATGTCGAGCGCCCACAGCGATTGCTTGGTGATGGAATAGCTGGCCGCCCGATAGCCCAGCACCGGCTGTCGCGCCTGATCTTCAAGGCAAGCCTTGGAGCGCGCCGTTTCGGCTCGAAACTCCTCGCGGGTCTGGCCGTAAACGAGCTGGTGGGAGTAACCGTGGCAGGCGACTTCATGGCCTTGTTGGGCGATGGCCCGCACCAGATCGGGACAGCGCTCGGCGACCCATCCCAGCACGAAGAAGGTGGCGCGAACACCGCGCTCGGCGAACAAATCCAACAAACGATGGGTATTGCGTTCGACGCGCAGCGGAAAACGATCCCAAGTCGAAGGGTCGATCTGACGCGCGAAGGCCGCGACGTGGAAATAATCCTCGACATCGACCGTCAGGGCATTTTGCATGGGTCGATTCGTTCGTCTCAGCCGTTAAACATCGGTGGGTGGACCCCCATCGGGCACGCTACCGCCCTGCAAAACATCAACGTATTTCGCATCTATTGTTATGACAACCTGAAACCGCGCGCAAAAAAGTCGGACTTTTAATTCCGCACGTCCAATCTTACATCAATCGTGCCAATTCGCATTTTATGCTGGACCAGGCCTAATGCCAGCGCGCAACCCTAAAATTCAGGTTCAAAGCTGACCCTGTGTGACACCGCCCAGCAGGCGGCTGCCCTAACGAGTCTCAAGAAACGTGCAACGTGGTTCATTTTGAAACCGTCTGACGGTGTCAGTTCGCGTTCAAAGCGTCGAAAGGCAGATAATCGATCCGATCACCCGGCGCGACGCGGGCGCAGTCTTCCGGTAATTCCACCAAACCGTGCGCCCAGGACAAGGACGATAACACGCCGGAACTGTTCGTGTGATAAATGCTCGCCACCAGTCCGCGTTCGGCGTCAAAATGTAGCCGCGCGCGCAGCCATTCGCGTCTTCCCGGCTTGCGCCTGAAATCGAAATCCGCCACGGCGGATAACCGCGGCGGATCGCTGGGTTGCGCGCCCATCAATTTCAACAGCAAAGGCCGCGCCAACAACAGAAACGCCACCATGACCGATACCGGATTGCCGGGCAAGCCGACGGTCAGGCAGTCGCTGATGCGCCCGAACATGACCGGTTTGCCGGGCTTGATCGCCAATCGCCAAAATTCGATGGTTCCCAGTTCCGCAATCACATCCTTGACCCAATCGGTCGTCCCCACCGACACCCCGCCGGAGCTTAACAGTACATCGTGATGGGCCGCCGCGTCCCGCAATGTCTGGAGCAACACGGCTCGCTCATCGCGCAGGATGCCTAAATCGGTCACCGCGCAGCCCAAGCGCCGCAACAACCCGATCAGGGCGTAGCGGTTCGACTCATAAATCGCACCCGGCGGCAACGCTTCACCCGGCGGATACAGCTCATCGCCGGTCGAAACCACCGCCACCCGCACCGATCTCATGACCTCCAGCGCGGCGATGCCCTGTCCCGCCGCCAGCGCCACATCTTGCGGGCGCAGCCGCAGCCCGCGCTCCAGCAGCAACGCCCCGGCTCGAACGTCTTCTCCGCGCCGGCGGATATTTTCGCCGGGTTTGAGCCGGGCGGCGATCTTCGGTTCGAGTTCGATCCAACTTTCATCCGGGGCGATCCGACACTGCTCTTGCATGACCACCGCATCCGGTCCGTCCGGAACGACCGCGCCGGTGGTAATCCGCACCGCCGCGCCGCGCGGGACCGTATCCGCATAAAGATGACCCGCCAACGCCTGACCGATCACCGGCAATCGAGTCATCCGATCCGCTTTCAAATCCGCGCGGTACAAGGCAAAACCGTCCATGGCGGAATTATCGCGCGGCGGCACGTCCAGCCGGGCCGGCAAATCGGCGGCCAAAACCCGGCCGTACGCCTCAAGCAGCGGCAATGTTTCTGTTTCTCGAACAGGTTGGACGACCTTCAGAATCCGGGCAACGGCTTCGG
>ERZ761610.795-NODE-795-length-21151-cov-42.285647_pt1 | contig 21151 bp, 15 predicted proteins | sample MGYA00512164_ERZ761610 | MGnify/ENA primary metagenome ERZ761610 (study PRJEB28899, sample SAMN02850038) | bioreactor sludge metagenome | biome: EBPR Sludge; feature: EBPR Bioreactor; material: flocular biomat | place: Australia: Thorneside Wastwater Treatment...
GCGACCGCCGCCAAGTTCAACTACTTGTTTGTTTGGCAATCCAAGGATGGTGGCCCAACCACCTCTCCCTGGATTCCCGCTACAGGCTCCGTCTGAGTACATTACTACTGTTTTCACAGCTAAAGACTAAAACGGCCACTTTAAAAATTCAACTAACTTAAGTTCCCGCATAGGTAGGATTGTTCGTTTGTGGTTGTGTTAAAAGCAACTCGTCGGACCAATCTTTCAAATCTACGTTTAAAGCTTGACTCAAGACTTCATTAATATGGTTTACAAAAGTAAACTGGATATCTGATTTAATATCATCTGGAATATCACGTAAGTCCTTTTTATTTTTCTCACACAAAATAATTTGTCTAACACCAGCCCTATGCGCAGCTATAACTTTTTCTTTAATACCGCCTACAGGCAACACTTTGCCGCGCAGACTGATCTCACCCGTCATTGCCAGTTTCGGGTTCACAGCTACACGCGACACTAACGAGGCTAATGACGTCAGAATCGTTACACCTGCCGAAGGGCCATCTTTAGGGATAGCACCAGACGGAACATGTAAATGAATATCAAATTTATTCATATCCAATCGCGGAGCCAAGACCGACAATCTAGATTTCACAAGTGACTTAGCAATTTGTGCAGATTCCCGCATCACATCGCCTAGCTGCCCCGTAATTATCAAATCACCTTTTCCTGGCACCAAAGCGGTTTCGATAAACAGAATATCCCCGCCAACCGGAGTCCAAGCCAAGCCTGTGACCACACCCGCTGTAGAGGTAAACTCTGCCACTTCGCTAGAAAATTTTTCTGGACCGAAAATATCTTCCAGATTATTTATCCCAACCGTGACCTTCGTTTCACCACGCTGCAGTTTTTCCGAAGCGTAACGACAAATTTCGCCGATCTTGCGTTGCAGATCTCGAACACCCGATTCCCTAGTGTAATGGGTGATCACTTTCAGCAAGGCTTCATCTGTAACCTGCAATTCTGACTTTTCAAAACTATACTCCTCCATCTGCTTAGGAATAATATGGCTTTTCGCAATATTAAATTTCTCTGCTGATGTGTAACCTGACAAGTCAATCACTTCCATCCTATCTAATAGCGGCCCCGGAATTCCCTCTAAAGAATTAGCTGTCGCGATAAAGAAAATTTTCGATAAATCAAATGGCGTATCTAAGTAATGATCTTGAAACGTGTGGTTTTGTTCAGGATCCAGAACCTCCAATAGCGCTGCGCCCGGATCGCCCGCATAACCACGAGATAATTTATCAATCTCATCTAGCAAAAAGACGCCATCATTCTGTTTCACCTTAGAAAGCGCAGAGATAATTTTTCCAGGCAAAGCTCCGATGTATGTTCGTCTATGACCACGAATTTCTGATTCATCACGAACGCCGCCTAAACTAATTCGATGATATTTTTTATCCAATGCACGAGCAATGCTTTGCCCAAGCGATGTCTTACCAACACCCGGAGGGCCGATAAACAACAGGATTGAGCCTTTCACGTTTTTACGTCGCTTCAATACTGCCAAATGCTGCAAAATACGTTTTTTAATTTTATCCAGACCGTAGTGGTCGGCATTTAAAATGGCTTCCGCCTCATTTAAATCAAACTCTTTACCCGGTGAGCTTTCACTCCAAGGTAATGATACGAGTAAATCCAAGTGCGTACGAATCATTTGATGTTCTGGCGATTGGGTTGACGAGGTCGCTAGTTTTTTCAACTGCTGATTTGCTAATTTCAATGCTTCTTCGGGCATTCTGGCTTCGGCTATTTTCTTTTCGTATTCTGCCTCTAAATCCGGAGAATCAGTGTCGCCAAGCTCTTCTTTAATTGTTCTGAGCTGTTCGCGCAAAATGTGTTCACGCTGTGTTTGTCCTAATTTATTAGACAACTTACTGCGAATATCATTCTGAACGATCATCGTTTGCTTAAATTCTTGTAACAATGTTAGTAATGACAACGTTCGCGTTCTTAAATTGAAATCTTCTAAAATCCTTTGTTTTTCAGTTAACGATAAATCAATATTAGCTGCGGCCATGTGGCCAAGTAAGGCCAGGTCATCGATACCTTTAATTAGCTCGATCATATTATCTGTATTACCGGGCATAACTTTTAAAATATCTGTTCCCATCGTTTTTAAACTCGTTAAAAACGCGTGCTCCGTCGGTTTATCCATATCAATAACATCATCATACCGTTCGAGATTTGTTTGATAACAGCCTTCAGCACTGAAGTAATTCACCGAGTGCGCGCGGTAATAGCCACGAACGACAACAAAATAACTTGAGTCAGGTGTAACTTTTATCGATTCAACCTTGCAGAGTGTTCCAAACGAATTTAAGTCCGCTTCAGAATCCAAATTTCCATCAGAATCTTTCTGTGCGACGGCGAAAATCCAACCGTCTTTGTTAGAAGACAAATCAACAGCTCGCTTACTTTTGTCACGTCCAACTCGCAACGTCTGGCTGATTCCCGGGTAAATGACAGTATTCTTTAACGGAAGAACGGGTAATGATCCAACTGGGTATGACATATATACTCCTATACGCAGAAGATGAGACCCTTCAAATTAAAGTCAAGGCCACGAATATTTTTGGGTGAGGCATAACGGGAACTAATGCTAGTTGGCGTCCCCATTGCTTAGTAGAAATACATGGTCCGTAATTACACGTTTTATATAGTACTAGCGCTAGCTCTATTGTCGAACTTTCAGACGAAGGCCCATTTTAGCCAAGTGCCTAAGAACGTCTACGAATTTGAACTACTCATGGTTGAGCATAGTATCGGCACTGGTGTTACTATGCAGTTCCTACTAGAGCAGAGCCAGATCAGTGGCTTTGCACAGCACTTTCCTCATCTGATGCGATATCGAGAATTAATTATTGCGCGCGCCAAACAGCATGACGTATCGAAGTTCGCACACACTCCCGAGTTCGTAAGAAAATTTTATCCCGTAGGATCGACAACTCACATAAGTACGCCGGTTTTAAAATTTTACGGACATGATTTACGGCTAAATCCTGATAGTTTTCACCCAGCAGACGTTGCTGCGGCAAAAGACGCATTTAAGCAGTTGAATATTATCGACGATCGCTTGCTTGATGAACTGGTCGAAGACTTTGTATACGATAAAAACCTTTCCGAAGAATTCGTTGCTGAACTAAAGAAAGAGCTTTATCAATTCGAACATATGTCCGATTTACTGAACCGTAAAATGTTCGAAAATATTCTAAGGTTTAGAAAAAACTTTGGACGTGATGCGAACGTTCAAGAAATATTTGAATTCGGACGGCCAATTGTTTTAGACAATGGAAATAAAAACGACTGGAATTCAGGTGAACATACCAAAGAAATCGCACTTAGATATATTCACTCACCCGCGCTTTATAAATTGATTTTGAATATTCTTCCACAGACAGTGGTCGAAACTTATCAGGCCGCAACTCACAACTCGCCATTCTTACAATCAGAAGATGCAAAACGACTTCGCGACCAAACTATCAAAAATTATATCGACAATCGCGAAGCTATGGCTCCGATTGAACAAAAACGCGCTAAACGAAAAATCTCTAAAGCGGTTAACTTCTGTAAGGCATTTTACGGCGTAAAATAACAAAAAATAGATAGGCGACACCTGTCTAACGTTCTACATACCTGGCCCTCAGATCAACTATAAAGCGCCCTATATTGCATTAAATTGATTATGGGGGCATGCCCTCTGCATTTTCCCTTTATATGGGATATTTTGAAAGAAAACTAACAGAAATTGGAGAGTTTTTCGCCCGCGATATTTTATCGTTTGCGATTTTTATTTTTCTTAGCGCCTTCCTTATCAATCATTTAGCCTCTGCCCAAACTCAAGTTCGCAAGACAAGCTCAGTGACTCAAAAATTGCGTCCAAAGAAGCTTGTGAGCGAGCGACCATTGAGTCAGATCAATAATGATCTTAGATTTCACGATGGCGGAAGCCTCGGAAAAAGATGGCAATTCAATTTAGGCTTAAATTCTGCTCAAAAGTCACAGAACAAAAGTTCATATTCGGTGAATACGGAAACTTCGATTAAATTCAGCGATGAATCCAGTATGAAGGCACTTTTAAATTATTCTAAATATGCCAAAAACGACCTTCAGAGCGACGTATCAGATCTACTAATTAACATGTATTTTATGAAAACGCGATTTGCGACTATGAACCTATCTCCTTATTTGACATCCACACTTCCTTTATCAAAAGATTCTACGCAACGTCAGTTTATGAATTTTGGGGCAGGTTTAGGAGCAAAATTATCGAGCCAATCTCGCTTTGGCTCGGGTATTTTAAATTTATCAGGCAGCGTTTCTGCTCAAAAATATTTCCATAAATTTGAAGTGGCAGTTAATAATATCGCTAATACGTCGTATGCATCGAACCAACAAATAACTTCAGGTTGGGACTACAAGGACTTCGGGTTTTCTGTACAGCTCAGAAACTTAAGCTCATGGCATTACGATGGCTCTTCAAAAAACACTTTTTTCCATTTGCAGGCATTTTCTTGGAATATAAACAAACAACTTTCTTTTTCGGCGGGACAGTCTAGCACGGGTACGGTGATTTCACCTAATCAAGAAGAGGTTGAAATCCGCCTTGTTGATGACAACTCTTCGGCCCTATTTGTTTCAACCAACTATATTTTCTGATTCGCGATCCTGAATAAACTTATCGAAATAAATTCCCATTGGCTGTACCTGATAGGTTAAATGATCTACTTTTTTCTGATCGACATAATCTATAGCTAAATCAAAAACTGTGGTGCCAGGTAGCTTTTTGATAAAAGCCAAGCACTGAGCATAGAATTTCAATTGCTCAGAATAAAGCTCCGTATGCGTTGAGCGTCCCGATTTATAATCAATGATCAGAACGCGATCCGACCCGAAATACACAAAGTCAATCGAGCCCACAATTTGATATTCTCCGTACTGAAATGTAAATCGATACTCACGCAAACCAGTCGCAAAAATTTTGATCAAATCAACGTTGTAGTGAAACTCGGGATAGTACGAAAATTCAAACATACCTTTTTCACGTCGGTGATGCGTCTCGATCCCCTTTTGCGAAATTATAACTTGGCTCAATGACGATTGACGTTTTCCCTTTGACGAACTGAACGACAACGGGCCTCGAACTTCGGCCTCATTCAATTTAGAATCTAACTGACTAAAAAATGGAGCGAGCGTTACATTTCTTGTCGCCTTATATCCGCTTGAAGGCGCTGCCGTCGAATGCAAAATCGTTTCGTCCACAAAACTATTAGAATCGATTGTCTGCCACTCCATAGAAAATGGCAGTGATTCCCTATTCATTAGAAATTGATTATAGAAATCTCGGACTTGGTGGGCCCAGGTCGTGTCTGAAAATTTACTCAGCGTAAACAATGATACCATTTTACGAGCACGCGTTAAAGCAACGTATAAAAGTCTTTCAAACTCTTCAGCTTCACGTTCTTTTTGAATAGCCCATTGTTGCCAATGGATCGGACTTCTAATTTTATCGTCTTTCGCTTTGTTCTTAATAAATATAGAAAATTCTTTTGTTTCCGCATTCACATCCAGCGAATAGCGGCCGCGCGCACGTTGTGGGCTGTGCATACCAATTACGATAACATGATCAAACTGCAAACCCTTCGATGCATGAATTGTCATCATTTGAATTTTTTTAGGTTCAATGATGGCTTGAGTTTCACTCTCTTCATAAAAGTCGTTCTTATTTGGATCTAAAACCGATTCAAGTTGGACCAAAAAGGAATCTAACCCTTTGGCTAATTCTTCTCGCATCCAAAAAAAACATTTCCAAATATTAGACTCTTTCTTACCTGATGAATCAGCCAAATGATTTAAAACGAAAGAGGCTTCATTAACGGCAAATAACTGGGTTGTTTCCAATAGGCCAAGATCGGAACTTTTCACTCTGTATGTATTAAGAGTTTCAACGGTATGGGCGACTCGGGAAGAAAGTTTATCTTTTTGTAAGGCGAGCTGTTCCCACGATCTAAAATCTTTAGTCGCAACTTTGACCTCATCCGGACTCAAACCAAGTGCGGGTGTTTTTAGCAAGAATGCCAAGTTATTAACATCGTCCGGTCGAATCAGGAATCGAACAAAAAATAAAATATCCAGAACTTCCCGCTGCTTAAAGAACTGCCCCTGGCTGTGCACGTAATGAGGAACACCCAATATTTCTAATTGAATCGCCAGGTTGTCTAAATCTCTGTTCGTGCGAGAAAGAACCACTAATTCTTCAAGTTTAACCTCGGGATGTTGTTTAATTAATCGTGTAATTTGTTTTGCAGTTAAAATCGCATTTTCGGCCTTATCACCAATTTCAAACACATTTACGTCTTGTTTTAGCTTTACATTTTCCTTAATCGGCACCATTTTTTGGAACTGTTTATACTGGCGGGAAAAGAACTCGTTGATAAAGTTCAACACACCAGAATGAGACCGATAATTGTTATCTAAGACCTCGATATGTCCCGACGTTTTCAATTCGTTCATTTTGCCATCAAACACGCGCGAATCAGATCCCCTGAAATAGTAAATACTTTGCTGAGGATCGCCCACAAAAAATACACGAGCATTTCCGATTAGCTTGTTTAGCAATGAAATCTGAATCGGACTGGTGTCTTGAAACTCATCAATCATCCAAAAGTCCCACTTTTTCGAAAAAGCTTCAAAAAGATAAGGCTTGGTTTCTAAAATTCTAAAACATAAAGTTTCTATATCAGATATTGAAATCTGCTGAGATTCTTTCTGATCGGCGTCCACTGCCACAAAAAATTTTTCAGCCACGTCTTCGAACGTTGTCTGCATCAATTGAAACGTTTCTAAGAAGTCTTCGTGATAATTTCGATCTCTGAACTCGCGAAGCTTTTTAATGCTAGAAACAAAACCTGATTGCGACAGAATCAGTTCTTCATCCCCTTTTTTTGAAACCATAGGCAGCCGTGCAAGCGTTTCCTCCCAGGCTAGTAAAGCCGGCATAATTTCAACCTCTTCCGAATCCATATTTGGAAAATTTTGAAGTGCGTTCGTCCAAGCATCTGTCAGTTTAGAGCGACGAAGTACATTTAAATGCACCCTAAATTCCGAAATAAACTCACTCTTTAGCTTATGCAAGTATGACGCAAATGTCTGACGATCTAATGCTTTCAGCGAGCCGACCGTCAATCTAAACTGCCTGTAATCACATACTAGTGCATACAATTCCGAAAGTGTGAATGTATCTAGCATCACGGCGGCAAGCGGTTCTTCGTTTACAATTTTTCTAAATAGCTTTTGCTGTCTTCGAGCGATTTCAGAATCGTTTACGACAGTAAAATCTTTTGTAAGACCAAACTCCGATTGGTTTTTTCCAATGAACATGTGCAAAACACCGTGAATAGTTGAAACTAGCAGGTGCGTTTTAGAATTAATAAACTCAAAAAACTCGGCATCGTATGTCTCGATAGCTTTCTTTAAAAGACGCTCATTGATTTCTTGAGTCGCCTTATTAGAAAAGGTTGTCAAAACAATACGTGGCCAAACTTCCATTTGTTTTTTATGGCTATGAAAAAAATTATAAACTTCGTTGATAAGTCGGGTTGTTTTTCCAGCGCCTGCCCCCGCGCGGATTAGTACACTTTTAGCTACAGGTGAGGTGCTCTGCATGACAGCCTCCATTCACAGTACTGACATTTTTTTTCATCTGAAGGATTCGGATAAAAATGCCCACTTCTCATTTCCGTAATCATATTTTGAAATTGAGAAAGAAACTCGGCTTCTACTTTTTCTTTGTCCTCTATCGTACCAATTGTTTTCTTCGCGTAACCAAAATCATAGAGTTTAGGATCGGCCACAGCAAAACCCTTTTTACTGCCTAGATCTGGCAGCTGCCAGTAGCTCAAGTTTTCAACTTTCCCGGCCCAAGACTCTTTTGAATGGTTTTGCACTATATGATTATATAGTAGCAACTGAAATTCCTTATTTTCTATCCAGTTTGCGTAAGATGAATAATTTTTTAAACTCGATTTATAATCTACTAACCAAAGATGATTGGTTTGGGTATTTAAAAGAATTCTATCAATCACGCCGGATATCTTTACAGAATCAACAGTTTCAATTGAACTGAATTCGTACCGCTTCCAATCGTAGTGTATTTCCCATGGCCACTCGACAGCGACACTTTTTAATTCTGGTAAATGGGCTCTAAGCTTAATTTCGTGTTCAATGAATTTAATCACATTTTCGAAATAGGATTTTTTTACCAAATTCCAGGTAGTTTCGCTGAATCCTACCGGAAAAATTGCAGCAAAATCGCTTTGCAGCTTAGCTAGCATTGTCGCTTTATCCACTTCCGAAAACCCAGTCGTCACTAACGGCAAAATATACTGATCCTCTTTTGCAATTAGCTGTTCGAAAATAGAATGATACCAACTACCCTTGTCGCGGGCATTAATATCAAAGCTCTCTGCCTCAACACTTCGCAAACGTAATACTCTTTGAAAATAAAATTTTTGGCGACAATCTAAAAACGTTTGGATCGAAGACGGCGACAAAGAAATCTCACTTAGCGAGAAATGCTCCACCGGCGAGGCTAGTTCTGGCTTGGCATCCCATCGTTGCACATCGATTTTATAGTCTTGCTCGCGTTGATGTATCCACTGTGAATCTTGATTTGAAATTAACAAATCCCATGCTATTTGAGCGGGTAAGTCCATTTCCTTTTCAAACAAACGTTGCTCAAACGCCCTATTTTGCCATTGCGGCGCCGGGTTTTGAATACGTGAATCAATGGCCTTGTAGGGATAAGACATCACAACCGACTCGCTAACTTGAGTCAGTAAATCCTCTAATAAGAATGAGTTCACACTTAGATCAGGATGTTCTAAATACACTCCCAGCTCACTGCCCAAAGTAAAAATATCTTCAGGCGGAATTGCTTCCTTAAATTGACTCGCGAACGCCCCTTCATCTAGACCCAATACGAATACCTTTTTTTGATCAAAGACCGAAACTTGCGACAAAGAGGTTAATTGAATTCCAGTTAAGTCTTTTGCATTTACGGTGACACTAGATTGTAATGCAATCACTTCGATTTGCTCTACCCACTCTCTAGGTAAAAGTCTCACAGACGGCGAAGATGAATCTAACAACGTATTGATGATTTTTTCTTTGCGTTCCCCTAAACCATCTCGCTCCCAGCAAATTTCTGTCTTTCGAACAAACTCTAATGCCGAAATTTCTGTTTCTCGTATAGACAGAAGAGCCTCTAAACTAATTGACAAATGCTGCAAAAAAAAGCCAGGCAACCATTTCTGAACAAGATTCAGAAAATTTTCAGTGGTCAAAAAGGGGGAATTTAATTTTTCCTCGATCTTGGCGAACTGATTTTTTTTATCGGCACGGCTAAAGCAATTCAACGACTCTTTAACAGACGAGAACTCGATTTCGTTTTTGAAAAAGGATAGGTCAGACAATAGCTCACGAACATCATGAAATTCAAGATAAGTCGATTTTTTAGTTTGGTTGACCGGGATACCTTCTGCCAATAGCTGCCACTGCAACACATCTGAATACTTTCGGATATCCGGCGCGACTATCGCCATTTGCCGCCAAGGAATCCCCGACGCGCCCCATGTTTTGATTTGCCCAACGGCAAAACGACTCTCAGAAACTGCAGAAGAAAACTTCCTAAGTTCTATTTGAGCGGTGCAGAATCCGTCTTTGGCTTTATTTTCTAATTTATCAAAACGCTCGTAGGCCTGAATCAAATGTTCATATTGCTTATCAAATGCATGAGCAACTTGGAATAATACGATCTCGTGATTCTTCGCTAGTTTTTGCAGGACGCTGGCTTCCAGCATCCCGTACTCTACACCAAGATCGAAATAAAATCGGCCCATAGGTAATTGAAGATCTACTAAATCAGCCGTCTGCAATTGAGCCACAATCCAATCTTCACACACTATTTGAGCCTCTAAAAAGAAAGAAAGGAAAAGTCGATTCAATAACAAATCTGGCTTCAATCGCAGCTTACGCTCGTCCGAAATATTTAACCATTCATCTAACTTGGTTTCATCCAAATCAGGATCAAACAATAACGAAGCATAGTAGGTAATACTGCGAAGACGACTTTTTTCATCAATTACATCTAAACCTAAATCAGTCTTGAGAGCGTGTAGTTTGCGGCGCAAAAATACCTCAGCAAATTCACGCGAAACTATTTTAAACTCAGGGAATGTGCGTTCATGAATCATGCGAAAAAAAGATCGATGCCATTGAACACTGAGATCTAAAAAATAACCGTCACGAGACAATATATACTGAGACATATAGTCACGATCACTGGCTTTAGAAACTATCCACGACTCTTTTTCGACATCTGTTTTTTGGAAGTGTTCCCAAATCTGATTTTTTGAATTTATTTTAATCAGTTTTAGCACATCTACTTACCTTCGTTGATGGCCTCAAACACAGGCCGTTAACGGCGTTGTTTTAGGTTTCTTTTTTTTCCATCTTTTGAATAGAAATTAAAGTTGGCGTCAACGGATAAGTCAATACTTAAGCTTAAAAGAATCTGATCTTCTGGCGTTTGCCCGGGATATTCTCCCGCTTCCGTTTTAAACATCGCTGCATCGACGTTTATGAATAAAAAGCTAAAACCGGCGCCCAGGGTGGAATAGCCCTGACTAGAGCCAACTCGTAAATCGATTAGAGGAAGCGACAGTTCAAAACCCGTGTGCAGTTTTTTGCCAATCTGCACGCCCGTATCGTTAATATGTCGGTATTCAAAACCACCTGATAAATCAATACCAGGAAGATCCAGTAATAAACCGACTCCCGCTTGTAGGTTATCTTTAATTCTTGGAGGGGCATCATTACCTGCGGTTTTTGTAAACGCAGTCGAACCAACATCTTGCCAAACGATCGAAAACGACGGCGAAAATCGTCCCGGAACTTTAGTCATGATCGCTAGATCGCCACCATAACCCACACCTTTGTTTTCAAATTCGTCTTTTAAAGCGTCGGCGTTTCCGGCCGCAATTGTACTTAAACCAACCGTTTGGTACCCACCCCAGCGATTAATGCGCTTAAATGAAAAACCTAATGATGTCAGCGGAGCAATAGTGGCGGAACCGGCAACCACTAATCCGTAATCGTTGAAGAATGTCATATCGATGTTAGGAAAGGCGGTATTTCTTAAAATCATGGACACTTGCGCATCATCATATAGCGATAGACCAAAATTGGGCATCACTGCAGAAACTCGAGCGTTGCCACCTAATCTGATTTTCTTTCCAAAAAACTGATCATAGTCCGAGGCACTATTTACGGCAGTTGAATTTTGATAACTTTCTATCGTTTCAACACCATTGATACCAAGTCCAATATTGGCCACTTCGACGGCAATCCCAGTCACGTATCCTAAAGCGGCGGGGTTTATTGTGGGAGCATCGGTATCCTTTACAAAATTTAGATAAACGCCACCCATTCCTAATGCACGCACAGGACGATTATATTCGTACAAAGCCGCTCCGAAAGAAGATGCGCTAGTTAGTAATACGAGAACAATCGAAACTAATTTCATTTTATCTTTTTTGTTTCCCTTCATCATAGACAACATGTCGGGAATGTACACCCCGAGGTTGGTTCGATTCCCATATCGCTCGAACGAAGCAATACTCGGGTAACGGCTTCATCAAAGCTTGAACTATTTGGATCGGTGATGGCGCAGGAACTTCCGCATGTGGCTTTGATTTGCTCAAGGTCTGTTAACGCTTCGGAGTTTCCCGATAACACGGCTGATACCGCTGCTAAGTTATCAATGACGAGCCCCATCCCTGATATCACTTGCCTCAGGTAATCAGTAGAGATACTTGACGAATTGCAGGAGCTGTACGTTGCATCGGCATTTCCATCTTGATTTACATCTGCGGCATCTCTTAAGTAGGTGCCCATTTTAGCCATTCCCAATACGGCCATAAACAGGTTTTGCTCGGTTGAACGGGCGCCCGACGTCGCACCGAATGTTTCAATCACCTTTTGAGCTTCGTAACAGTTAGTTGGAGAAACCGCGACGTCTTTAAATTTTTGCATGAAAAACAAAAATGGAGTCCCCGTTGATGACGTCAATGACGACACAAACGTAACAAAATTTAGACCGCACTTCGACGCGTAGGCGCCAGCCAAGTCCTCACGAGGACAAATTTTGATTCCATCGACTTTTTCACACCGTAAATAGAAACTAGTGTCCTTTGTTTGAATTTCGACAAGCTTTAAAATAGCGGCATCGTAGTCCTGGTCATTTAATGAATCGCGCGCGTCTTGATAGAGCGCCTCTGACGTATCTTTCTTTGCGGTTAACTGGAAAAAGTTACCGCCACAACCAATCGAAACAACAGCGGCGATCACAAAAAATATTTTAGAAACGGAATGTAAATTTTGCGACATTTCGTCGATCCTCTTTTGGTGCAGCCGAAGTTCCCACTTCTTCGCCATAAGTAGCAATCTGGAATTGGAAACGTTCAGAGGCCAACTCAAACCCCGCAGTTAGATAGCGCTGATTATATCCTCCACGAACAAAAAATACGTCACCAAAGTTTACTTCGACTCCTGCGTGATATAGTTTGTTTTTATCTTCTTCATCTTTTGCAGTTAGTATCCCATGGTAGTCAAAGGACCAAAGACTACGAATATTGGATTTATGAATCACTTGAAACGAAAGTCCCGCGTCCACATCTTGAGTCACGCTTGCTGGCCGTTCATTTGTACTCATGCGCGTGTAATAGGTTTTATCAAAAGCCGTGTTTCCAATATCACGAGCAACAATAGCTAGTGTCGGCAAATTGTCCCATGGCGCCGTTAGAATCAATCCTACATCGGTCCCAATCCCCAAACCATGCTTGGCTTTATTTTCAGTAGCTAGCGTTGGCAAATCCACTGCACCTGAAGGATCTATTGATGTTTCATTTACTTCAGTACGACTAATTAGTTTTCCAGTGAATCCAAGCTTGATTCGCCCATCCCAGAATCTAAAATTGTAGCCTAACAAGAGGGCCATATCATCACGATAAAAAACAGAAGCGTTGGTAGACGTTTCCGCGATAGCTCCAATTTCATTCTTAACCAGCAAACCGATCCCAAAATTTTTCGCTACAAACGAAGGGAACACTTGCGTTCGCGCATAGAAATAATCGCCAGGCGTTGTAGCGACGGCTGGCAATACTTGCGAAATAGAAGTAGGATTTGAAAAACTTTTTGAACGATAGGTGTTTAAAGCGGCACTGCCTATGTCGATTTCAGGATCCAAAATAGTTCCGAAAATATTTCGCAGTTTCCCCAAACCCGCAGGATTTACGATGAGAGCCGTTTCGTCATTGACTGATGAAACCGATGCGTTTCCCATGCCAAGAGGTCGAATTCCATTATAAAATTCAAAACGTTCTGCAGCGAATACCAGACTCGAAAAAAGGATTAGAAACCCTGTTAATTTCATACTTAAATTATAGACCATTTCGCGCTAGTCTCATTAGCCCTTTCGTTAAGTATGGACCTTGGCCCGTTTTTCCGAATGAGGTCTTGATGCCAAATAAATCCTAATTACAATAAAAACCGGAGTGGAAAATGAATATTAAAAAAACTAGACTTACTATCGTACGTTGCCTTTTAGTAACACTGACAAGCACCCTATTTTTTGGGTGTGGATCAGAGACCGAAGTTGATAAGATCGGTGATGCTCAACAATGTTTAAATTCGGCAACTTCGGCAACGGCAATGGACTGTGCCACTAAAGTAGACGGCTTGAGTTCAACGGGCGCCTACAATATCCGCTGTGCAGCCGCGTTTGTACGCGAAGGATTTGCCAATCCAACAAAATACACAAATGCCTTCAACTCTCTTAACGGCGGCAAGAGTACAAACTTCATGAGTCTTGTTTCTTTTTCGTCAGCAAACAACATTACTACAGATGCATCCAATGCAAACACTACATTCAACGACTGCTATAAAGCAGCGGCCAAAGGCAAAACTTTAATTTCAGCGTTTGGATATTTTTCAACGGCGCTTATGAAATTCTTTGCCGACTCGTGCCCTTCTGTAGCCTCATGTAAATCACCATCGTCTGGAAATTACGATTTAGGAAAATGTATTACAGATGCTGGTACGGCACTCTGTACGGAAGCGGCCAACATCGCATTGACAAGCACACCGGACTCGTCAGCTTCTGGGCAGGTTCAAAGCTCTCTAGGCAGCGTAATCATGTCTACATACAACATTAGCTGCTCTGGCTCTGGCGCCAACAAAGATCTTTGTGCCACTCTTAAAACAGCAGTGACTGCAGGTGGCTCGAATCCAAGAACAGTATTCACTTCATTTTTCACAACATCTGTTAGCCCCTAACCGCACACAGCCCTTCTCCTAGTCCGAATTAAGAGCTTTTAACACTAGGGGAAGCGGGATCTATAGCCCTCCGCAGAAAAAATCCCTCCTCCCGTCAGATTCTACTAGCCAGGCCCTTTATTCGTGATATCACACCCTGTCCCGCTAAGACTAAGGAGTCTGATATGATGAAAATTTTAGTCATAGGCCTAACCCTATTGATTTCGTTAAACGTATTTGCTGATACGCAAACATGTTTTCAGCCTCTCAAAAACACAAACGGTTTAAGTCCAATGAGCCTACAAGATTCATATTTATTGCGAATCCACAAAACGTTGGCGGGCGAACTAGATCCCGTGATTCTTGGCGATGGCGGAATCGTTACGGCAACTTGGGTGGCCGGCGTACAACCTACAAAAAAAGAAGCTTCTATTTTCTTTATTATTTTCGAAGGTGATAGCGATCATCCAAACACTACCAAAATTGATAAATCATACTATCGAGGCTGGCCGTTCCTGTTACTAAAAGCGAGCTGCCTTGGACAATTGCAAAATGAAAGACAAATGAAAGCTTTGGATGATTTAGTTAGACGCCACTTGAATCCGCCTCGAAATAGCTTCTTTAAATTCTACGAATTTCAATAACTCATTTTCTACATTTTAAAATCCAAAGGACCAGTTATGGTCCTTTTTTTTACTCTCGATTGGATGTCGAATCCTGATTTCGTTATTATAGAAATCAGGATTCAGCCATGAAAATAGAAAATTTAGAAATCAATTTCAAACTTCCAAATGCGGTAACAGTGCCGATGTCGTCTTTGCAAAAAGATTATTTTCAAATTTTAAAGCAAGAGAAGTCCATCGCCAAGACAGTCTATTTTTACTATCAACAAGGTTGGCTGATTAATTTTGCTGAGCTGTACGCATTGATTTATAATTTGACACAAGTTCAATCTATCACAAATCCGGAGTTTCTTGATTACTTTCGCCAACTCATTTTAAAAACGGAACCGGATAAGACTAACTTACATCCCGAAATTAAACCTCAAGACGTCGATTTAAACTCGGTTAAAAATTTACCTTTCTTTCGATCACTAAAACCAGACAGCTTGAACTTTATGTTAGCTAACTCCAAAGCTTATTCAGTAGCCAAGCAAAATATGTTTATTCAAGAAGGCGGCGTAGATCGGGACATGTACGTGTTACTTAAAGGGCAGGTCGGCATTTACAAAAAAAACGCAGCCGGAGAACGCTTTCGAGTCGCTACATTAATTCCTGGGTGTTTGTTCGGTGAGTACGCTTTCTTTCTAAATGAGCCTCGATTAGCCGATGTTGTTGCGCTCAGTGATATTCAGGTTCTGAAAATAGTTTACATTCCTTCAGTTTTTGATCAATGGATCCGCAAAGAGGTAGCCGAATCACTGAAACATCGATTTTGGGTTATCCACGGAATTATGCGCTCGCCTGTTCTATCTATACTTCCCGAGGACACAACTGATCAACTCATTCATCGTGGCCAATTGAAAACCATCGCAGCCAATGAAATCTTGTTTAAAGAAGGTACCCCTGGACACCACTTCTATGTCCTAATCCAAGGCTCCATGACAATCATGCAAAATGGCAAAACCATCAATGTTCTTTCCGCAGGAGATTCGTTCGGCGAAATGTCCCTCTTCGTCAATCAAGGCATTCGTACCGCAACAGCCAAAGCTCAGACGGAATGTCTCGTTCTAGAAATTTCCTCACAGGATTTTTACGCTCTAATGGCTGAAAATCTATTCCTAGCAAAGGAAATTGAAAAACTCGCCTATTCCCGCCTAAGAAATGATCAAAAACGGCTTAAGCCTACAAACTAAGCTTTAAAGAAAAGCAGAGCGCGTTTAAACGCCTCAAATGAGAGGCGGAGGCAGGCCAAAAGACCGTAGGCGTAGCAGCGCTACGTCGAAGGGATTTTGGTTTGCCTCCAACGAAGCAGTTGAGGCGTTTAAACACGCTCTGCCAAAAATCTTTGATGACTACGAGTTTTTACTTTACTACCATGTACTCACTTTAAGGAGTACATCTCATGAGCTTATCTTATAACCAAAGTGAACACTCGAAAATTGAAGGACACTTAAATGGTCCGTTATTTCAAAATGCTTTAAAAAACTTAGAAGAAGCTGCGCTACTTATCGATTGCGACAAAAACGTTTTAGAACGTTTGAAAAAACCTCGCAAGTGCGTGACGGTTTCTGTTCCGGTACGTATGGACGATTACTCAGTGAAAGTTTTCACTGGTTATCGCGTTCAATACAACGCTACATTGGGCCCCTATAAAGGCGGCATCCGTTATCACCAAAACGTAGATCTTCCAGAAGTGGTTGGTCTTGCAGCTTTGATGACATTTAAAAATTCTGTACTTGGTCTTCCTCTGGGCGGCGCTAAAGGCGGCGTGTGCGTAGATCCAAATTTGTTATCTCGTACTGAAAAACAAAATTTAACTCGTCGTTATACATCTGAAATCGGCTCGTTCATCGGTCCAACTAAAGATATTCCAGCTCCCGATGTGGGCACGGATTCACAAACAATGGCGTGGATGATGGACACATACTCGCAAGAGTACGGTGGCTATTCACAAACTGGCGTGGTAACTGGCAAACCAGTTGAAATCGGTGGATCACTTGGTCGTAATCACGCGACGGGTTTAGGTGTTGTTTTCATCACTGAAAAAGCATTCGAGCATTGCCACATTCCGTTCGAAGGTTCAAAAATCGTAGTTCAAGGTTTTGGTAACGTCGGTTCATTCGCGGCCCTATTCGCCCACCAACGTGGCGCTAAAATCATTGCGGTGAGCGATGTTAACGGCGGTATCTTTAACGGCGATGGTTTCAATGTTCCTGAATTAATCGAATACATGAAGACTCACAAAACTGTAAAAGATTTCCCAAAATCACAACCGATCACAAATGAAGCCCTTCTTGAACTTGAATGTGATGCACTTTTACCATGCGCACTTGAAGGCCAAATCGATCTTCACAATGCAGAAAAAATTAAAGCTAAGGTTATCGTTGAAGGTGCGAATGGGCCTATCTCGAATCCGGCTACAAAAATTCTACACAAACGCGGAATCTTTATCGCTCCGGACGTTGTTGCCAACGGTGGCGGCGTGATCGTTTCTTATTTTGAATGGGTACAGGATATCATGTCGTTCTTCTGGGACGAAAACGAGATCGACAACCGTTTAAAATCAATCATCAACAAAGCGTTCGATAACGTAGTGAAATTCAAAATTGAAAAGAACTGCGACATGAGAAGCGCGGCTATGGCCGTTTCCATCAAACGCCTTGAAAAAGCAATGTTACTTCGTGGTCTATATCCTCGCTAATGAATAGAGCGTTCGAAAATGCTTTAGATTTATGGAAGCCATGGCTGTGGATGTCGCCATCCGCAGGACACGATTGGCTTCCATTTTTTTTGAAACTTACAGTTTTCCTTTCTGACCACTCGAGCGAGCCCAGCGACTGGCATTCGCGTAAATGGCGCCATCTGTATTTCCGCAACCCTGTAGGTATTGCCGGCGGCCTTGATAAATCAGGACAATCGATCGATGCATGGTGGAATTTGGGCGCAGGCTTTGTCGAGGTGGGAACCGTGACGCCTCACCCACAACAACCGAATCCTGGCAAAATAATGGATCGATTTAAAGACACTCAGGCCCTTTGGAATAAAATGGGGTTTCCAAGTCCCGGCTGTAAAGCTGTGTTGCTTGAAGTTGAAAAGCATTTTGAAAATCGCACGACTCCGATTTTCCTAAATATTGGTAAAAATCGAACGACTCCTAACGAACGTGCTCATGAGGATTATTTATTCTTGATGCGCCAAATGTATTCGATATGCGATGTTTTTGTAGTTAATATCTCGAGTCCGAATACGACAGGACTTCGCCAGTTGTTTACTAAAGACTATTTCGAACCACTTATGGAAAAGCTCGGCGATGAGTCTCGTCGAGTGAATCGCCCTCTGCTTTTAAAAATTAGTCCGGACGAAACCTACGAACAGTTGGAAACTATCCTAGGCGCTAGTCATAACCAAGGCGTGGACGGCTACATTATATCTAACACAACCGTACAACGCCCGACTCCATCTCCCTATCCCGTAGAGGGTGGGATTTCCGGCAAACCGCTTTCGATCAGCTCCATGGAAACACTGAAGAACGCGATCTCTATTCTTGGCATGCATCGCAACAATAAATTAATCATAAATGCTGGCGGTATAAGCACTGGTCAGGACATTCACGAACGCATGGCCCTCGGGGCCGACCTATGCCAGCTGTATAGCTCTCTAATCTTTCGGGGACCGTTCATTTTCCGAAAAATTGCACGCGAATACCAGAATTCAATATAAGCGTTTAGCCATAGTAATTTATATTCTTTTTGACCTTTGATTTCGGGGTCCTCTGCAGTACACTGGATATTGATGAAGCGGACTAAACTGAAAAAAATCAACTGGATACCCGTCGTTGCTGGATTTTTAAAGAAAGATCAAAAGATCCTGGTTGGTCAACGCCCTGAAAACCACTCCTTAGCCGGTTTGTGGGAATTTCCAGGTGGCAAAATTGAGATTGGCGAAACTCCGGAACAAGCCCTTCAACGCGAACTTAATGAAGAGTTAGGAATTGAAGCACAGATCGGAACACTTCGATTGGCGTGCACTCATTCTTACGGCGATGTTGGCATCATTATTTTATTTTACGAAGTTAACTATTGGAAAGGCGAACCCAAAGCTAAACATCATTTGATGCTTGAATGGATTTACCCTCAAGAATTAAAAACTCGTCCTATTCCGGAAGCCAATAAGAAGATCTTAAATGATCTTTTCAAAGCCTTAGGAATTTAATCCGATGGCTAAGATACTTTTCATAACAAAAAAGTTAACAGCCAACAGCCTGAACCAAATTGAAATTATTCGCCGCTCAGGACATGAGTTTACCGTCCTAACTTCGCAGTCAGAAAAGAATGTGGGATTATCGCACTCAGACACCCTATACTACTTTTCACGATGGAACTTTCTTGAACTGGCCAAATTTTTTCCATCTTTCATGGTCATCAACCCTGATATCGTTCATGTATTTGTAGACTCCCCCGCCGCTATCAAGACTGCTGATTTTTTTGCCGGTTTAGCGCATTTATTTGGAAAATTATTTTCCGTCCAATTTTTTCTATCGGAAGATAGCTTTTTAAAACTTAAACGCGCAAAAAAATTAGTATATGCCGCCGATATCGTAACCGGCCCACATCGCACCTTCTTGTATCATCTGCGTGGACTGCACGCACGCAGTCGGCATCAAATAAAAGGCGTGATACCTCCAATTTTGCGTTTGTCAGAAGCAAACTCTCTCCCGGATATTTCAGCCGGGACACAAAAAGAATTTAAAAATTACCAAATGCTTGTACCTTTGAAGCGCCATTGTTTTAACGAAGATGTTGTGATTGCGCTGGCTAAAAAGTTTTCGATATTATTTATGGTGGATCTAGAGTCCTGGTCTGCGGGCGAGATTAAAAGATTAAATTACACTCTGACTCGCGAGCACGCCCAACCTTGGAGATTTTTACCGCTTGGTTCAAACCAAAATGATTTAAAACATATTCCAAAAGGTAATTTTACCTTGTGGTTAGCCGGCCTTGATTTCGAGCTTGAAGAATGCATTCAGTTCTTTGAATTTAGCTTAAATAGAAAATTGAAAATTGTAATGGATCACAGTCAAGTGCGCTTGTATCCCGACTTATGGGAGAATAACCCCATGGCATCTGTAATGCAAAAGCATGGTGTTCTGAATTTTATTCAGAACTTCTCGCTTTCAGATTCCAATTCTAACGATAGCGATATCGATACAGCCGCACTCGTTGATATAAGTGTGAACGAATTTAACCGCCTCATTTCCAAAGCAACGAGTACGCAAAATGAAAAAACTGTCTAGAGATATTCACATTTGCCTGATCAGCCGTCGCTTTCAAATCATGAGTCGTTCAACCGATATGGGTTACATTTGGTCGATCGCGACGGGCTTAGTGGAGCGCGGTTTTAAAGTAACTGTTATTTCTTATTCCAGTCCGATGAATAAATTCGAGATCGAACGCGAAGGCGTGAAAGCCTATTTCCTGAATGATCTTGGCTCGCCCTTTATTCGGACATCTTTTGAAGAGTCAGTATATCAAAAATTTATAGAGCTTCATAAAGCCAAACCTTTCGATATCGTACACAGCCTGGATGCTTCCGGACTAAAAATTGCGAAAAATCGAAAAGCGCTAAAAATCAAATTCGCGTTCGACGTCGAGGCAACTCAAATTTCACAGATATTTTCGATCATTGGTATGAGCCAAGAAACCGTCGGCGGCATTCTAACCACGTTTGCGGCTTTGTTGTATAAATTCGTATCGACGTATTTTAAAAAAGATCGCGAAATATTAAAGAATGCTGATGCCATTTTCGTAAATCATCCACAGCAACGAGTGATGCTGGAGCGATATTATTTGTATCCCGATTTTCATATTTATTCGCTTCCATATGGGGTAGAAATTGGCGACCTCGAGCTGAGAGAAAAACCATTGGAACTAAAAAGGAATTTGGGGTTGCCAGAAATTTCCCAAGTGGCCCTAACCTTATCTGATATGACGGAAATGGATGAAATCATTAACATCCTAATCTCGTTTGAAAAGGTGGCCCTAAAAAAACCCAATGCTCATCTGATTATTGTCGGCAAAGGCCCTCTCATGAAT
>ERZ761610.799-NODE-799-length-21049-cov-18.282938_pt1 | contig 21049 bp, 17 predicted proteins | sample MGYA00512164_ERZ761610 | MGnify/ENA primary metagenome ERZ761610 (study PRJEB28899, sample SAMN02850038) | bioreactor sludge metagenome | biome: EBPR Sludge; feature: EBPR Bioreactor; material: flocular biomat | place: Australia: Thorneside Wastwater Treatment...
CAAGTGATAGCCTTACCGACGGATTTGAATTAATAACACCGCCGGATTTTAGAAGTTGCACAGAGTATAACATGACCAATTTCCTACCGATTGTGGGGTCACAAAGTAGGGTTAACCCTACCCACGAAATCAAACCTACCATCGAAAATATTGACACAAACTAAACAGAAATAAAAACTTAACAAGGAGTAAATCATGAAGAAAACTATTTTCTCAATTGCAATTAGTTTGGTATTACTATTCACTTTAATTTCTCCAGCTATTGCAAATCAAAATGTGTATGCCCAAGCTGGTGGGCCGGGTTGTATAGACCCTGCAACAGGTGGAACAATTGAATGTACCCCAACCCCACAACCAGGCGGCGGATCCGGTGATGGAGGCGGTTCAGGCTCTGGTGGTGGAAATCGAAACCCAACCAACACGCCATTGCCAATCACCAACCCATCAGAAGATGGTTCAAATGATGCAAAGGAAATCGGTTGCGGCGGTAGTGCTGAAGCTGTTGCAAATTGTGTTGGAAAGTATGTATTGATGTGTATAAAAGCTGGAGGGAAAGCAGACACCACTGTCACTGGAGAAAATTCTGCACAAGTTTCCTGTACAAAAGATGCCTTTTTGGTTATTGAGCCTACACCCTTATCAGTTGTAAACCCAACAGATGATGGTGCAACAGAGGCAAAAGGTGCTACTTGCAAAGGCGGGACTACAGAATGGAGATTAACTTGTGCATTAGGCTTTGCAACTGAATGTACAAATGCAGGTGGTGAATCAACCATCAAAACTGTTGGCAATTCGATTGAAATAGACTGTACAAAAGATGCCTTCTTAGTTATTGACCCCACACCTTATCCAATTACATCTGGTCCTGCTGAGGATGACTTAATTGGCACTTGTTCACAAGCACAAGGTAATGTGTCTAGTTGTTTAGCAGAACTTCAACGCCAGTGTGAAGATGGTTTACTTGTGATTGAAGTAGATTTATATGCCACAGGCGGAACAAGTTATAAAGTGTATTGTATTCCACACGAAGAATTACCAACTCTTGATTTGCCATACAAACTTCCAGATAATGATGGCTCAACAGAAGATAATTGGACAGGTGGGTGCTACGGTAATGATGTTGATAAATGCGTAAACGACCTCGCAAGCTTATGCGAATCGGATGGCGGCGAACTTTCTGTTTGGTATGACAATGAAGGTGGAGCAGGTGTACATTGTGAAAATCAATCGGACGCGGGTCAAGTAGCACCTACGGCAACGCCTCTCGTAGTTGTATCACCTGATGAAGACAATTCTAGTGCTGGCGATTCTTGGGAAGAAGAATGTTCTTGGGCTTCATGTTGGCTATCTGACTTATCCTGCTGGATGGATGGTGGCTCAGGGTATGTTGTGGAAGATAGCGTTGGTAATACAGGTTACCATTGTGATTTACCTTCTCAGTCTTCTAATGCCCCACCGTTCGGATTCGGTTTCCTAATTGGCGTTTTCGCCGCAGTAGCCATCCCTGCATTTATGAAAAACGCCCGTAGAGCAAAAACTGCTGAAGCAGTGACCAATGTTAAAAAGATGTACGATGCATCAGACTCTATGCCACAAACTAAAGAACATATTTTATTGAACAAGGATGATAATAGCCAATCTGCAAACAAACCAAAGCCAACACCCAAACCAACTCCTCCACCATCAAAACCAAAGCCCTCAAGCGGACCAAAAGGTGATATTAATTCAGACGGTGATGTAGACGGAAGCGACTTTAATCCATAGAATAGTTGACAATAAATATCACAAAAGATAAATATGTATAAAAAGAAGACTGTTCAAATTGAACAGTCTTCTTTTTATACGGTTATTTTATTTTCCAAAGCCCAAGCCGCCGCTTCGGTACGATTTCTTACACCAAGTTTTCTAAAAATACTGGCTACATGTTTTTCAACTGTTTTTAGTACAACTACCAACTCATTCGATATTTGCTCATTCGTTAAACCTTGTGCTATTAAATTCAGCACTTCTTGTTCTCGTGACGTCAAATGTTGAGGCTGTTGTTTTTTACTTTCTACAGAACGAGGTGCTTCTAATATCTCAGCCGCTATAGCGAGGGCTGAATCTACGGTTAATTTCGAGCCTGCAAGGCGTAGTGACTCAAATTCTTCTCGTGACATGCTGGAATAAATTTTTTGTAATTTTTTTTCAAAATCGCGAACATCGTAAGGATTTTCGTGCATTTTTGTCTCATCGCGAACTTTTTGAATGACTCCAATCAATTGAACAGACTCCGAATATAAATCTAAAAATATAAATATATAAATACAAGCGTACAAAAGTTCAATCTTAAATTCAACATCTGTGATTTTTTCGGATAACGAAATCGCTTCGAGTGCCGCATGAATAGCTGGTTCTACTTTTCCCATCTGAATATTGGCTCTGGCATAGATAGCAAGACAATAAACGAAAATATATGCGCCTTGAATTTGTTGACTGGTATCAAGATTTATTTTCAAAAATTCTATTGCGGTCTCGTAATTTCCTAGTCGTATATGTAAATGTCCCTTACCATAATTGACTATGGCTTTGAAATAATCATCATTCAAATCCTGTGCAATCTTTAAGCATTGTTCATACTTTTCAAGGGCTAATTCGGGTTTTTCGATGTATTGAAAAAGAATCCCCATATTTGCCAAATTACGCATTTCAGCCCAATGATCTCCTAGTTTCTGTGTTAATGTTGTACTCTCATCTAGAAGTTTAAGAGATTCATCATAATCACCCATTTGACCAAGGTTGGCTGATAAATTATTGAGTGATTCAATTACACCTTGCTCATGATTAGTTTTCAAATAAAGTGTGTATGCTATTTCGTGGAACTCTCGCGATTTTGCATAATTTCCTGTTAGCCATGCTAGTGTGCCGGAGACGCTATAAATATCTGCGCGGTGAATTAAGAATCTTTTAGCATCATCTGGATTTGGAAACATGAATTCATCTATTGATTTTCGGGCGCGAGCAATGTATTCGTAATCAATTAACACTGATTGGTGCATCATCCAATAACGATGAAAACAAGTAAGAATTTTGTAACCTGCTTCCCAATTTTTTGAACCTGATGTTGAAGTAATACAAATTTCTAGTGCAAGGTTGATATTTTCAAATTCTTCGTCAATCTGTTTAAATAGGTTAATTTGTTGAGTCTCTTTCAAATTTCTATCTGCTTGTTGTGATAAAGACAAATATAAATTTACATAAGCATCTTTTAATGCACTAATTTCATCAAGGTGATGAATTTCATCCCAGGCAAATTCGCGAATCATTTCTACCATACCAAAATGAGGCTCATTATGTTTTTCTACAGATGGTTTAAGCAGGTTTTTATCTACTAATGATGAAATAATTTCTAAGGTTTGATTTTCATCCAGATTCAAAAGCATAGATAAAGTAAGTACGCTGAAACCAGCAGGGAAAATAGATGCGGCGCGGAATATTCTTTTTTCTTGCTCTTCCAGTAACTCATAACTCCAAGCAATGGTATTTCTGAGAGATTGTTGCCTTTCGGGTAAGTCTCTTGTTCCTGATGAGAACAGGTTGAGGATTCGAGAAACAGGTTGAAGGTCAGGTTTGAGGCGGGTAAGCAATGCGGACGGTGTAAATAGTTTTGTTCGAAAGGCAGCAAGTTCAATTGCTAAAGGAAGTCGATCCAGCCTTTGACATAACTCAATGATAGATTCTTTATCTGCTGAGGAAACGAAAAAATTTGGATTAAGTGACTGGGCACGTTTGATAAAAAGTTCAAGAGCATGTTCTTTATCTAACATACCAATTGGATAGACTTGTTCGCTTCGTAATCGCAATGGCTCACGACTGGTTACAATAATTTTTAGGTTTGATGAAGATTGCAAGAGTTCCTGAACGAAAGAAGCACCGCTCATTAAGTGTTCAAAGTTATCAAGTATTAAGAGTATACGGCGACCTAATAAAAAATCCTTGATTCCATCAATTGATTTCCTGTTTAGGTTTTGGTCAATTTTTAGTACATGGGCAATTTCAATGGGAATTAAGTTGGGCTTCGTAATGGACGAAAGCGGAATAAAAAAAACGCCGCTTAAAAACTTTTCAAGCATTGAGTAAGCTAATTGAATTGCCAGAGACGTCTTACCTGCTCCGCCTAAGCCAGTAAGAGTAATTAGGTTTATGTCTTTTTGTGAAATTAAAGATTCAAGTGCCCTTAGTTCATTATCACGCCCAATTAGAGGTGTGATTTGTTCAGGGATATTGGTTGGTATAGCAGACTTAAGAAAATTGGCAGGTTTCGTTTTAGTATTTGAATTCATAAAGCATAAAAATTATAACCATTATAAAAGAAGCTTATATCACCCATTGGGTATAATAAAAGATTGTTTGTTGATTGAAAGTTATTGTGTTTTTCAGAACACATGTGCTATAATTGATTACATTTTCATCTAAAGGTTAATCCATGTCATCTAATTCCATTCGCGTCGTTGGGGCGCGTGTTCACAATTTGAAAAATATTACGGTTGAAATTCCACGAGATAAATTTGTTGTTATCACGGGTTTATCAGGCTCAGGGAAATCGTCGCTAGCATTTGATACGATTTTTGCTGAAGGTCAACGCCGATATGTTGAATCATTATCTGCGTATGCACGTCAGTTTATCGGACAAATGGATAAGCCCGATGTTGATTACATTGACGGTCTCTCCCCTGCTGTTTCGATTGACCAAAAATCTACCAGCCATAACCCTCGTTCCACAGTTGGAACAGTCACCGAAATCTACGACTATATGCGTTTGCTGTTTGCCCGCGCGGGAATCCCACATTGCCCCGTGTGTGGACGCGAAGTGGTGAAACAATCAGCCCAAGAAATTGTTGACCAAATCGAAAATCTTCCTGAAGGCACACGCATCTTAATTTTGTCTCCATTGGTGCGCGGACGTAAAGGAACGTATCAAGCTGTATTTGAAGAGATTCGCAAATCTGGTTTTACACGCGCACGTGTTGATGGCACGGTTCAATCTTTAGATGATGAAATTGAATTGGATAGATACAAACAACATACCATTGAAGCAGTGGTTGATAGACTTGTGATTTCAAAAGAAGGTAATAAAGAAGATAAACGCGCCGCACGCACCCGCCTCACTGACTCAGTGGAAACTGCTCTCAAATTTGGAGAAGGATACGTCACCGTCAACTTGGTTGATAAAAAAGAGGACATTGCTTTTTCAGAACATCTGGCTTGCCCAGAACATGGTTCAACTGTCCCTGAAATTGAGCCGCGAACTTTTTCATTCAACACACCACAAGGTGCTTGCCCGGAATGTCAGGGACTTGGTTCTAAACTTGAAATTGATCCAGACCGCATCATTCCTGACCGCGACTTGTCTCTGAACGAAGGAGCAATTATTACCTCCGAATGGGGTCCGCGTGAAGAAGGTGGCTATTATTGGCAATCGTTACAAGGTGTATGTAATGCATCCAAAATAGATATGGATAAACCTGTAAGAGAATTAACCAAAGAACAACTCAAGTTAATTTTATATGGCACAGGTGATAAACAAATTCAAATGGTGTATAGAAATACAAACGGCAGTGAATTTAAGTTCACACGTGCGTTTGAAGGTGTGATTACCAATTTAGAAAGACGATATAAAGAAACCAACTCCGATTGGATGCGTGAAAAAATTGCTGAATACATGTCTGATAGACCTTGCCCTGCTTGTGGTGGCAAGAGATTGAATCCCGCCGCCTTGGCAGTGACGGTAGATGATGTCAATATTGTTGAAGCAAATTCATGGCCCGTGTTGAAAACATTAGATTGGGTCAAGAAAATTTCTGGCAAAAATTCTCCATTAACTTCAAAACAAAAAACAATCGCAGAACGTGTCATTCGTGAAATTCACGAGCGATTAAATTTCTTGGTCAATGTCGGGTTGGATTATTTGACGTTGAATCGTTCGGCTGTGACATTATCTGGCGGTGAAGCACAACGCATTAGATTAGCAACTCAAGTTGGTTCGCGTTTAGTCGGCGTGTTGTATGTGTTAGATGAACCATCTATTGGTTTGCATCCACGTGATAATTCGAGATTACTTGAAACACTCAAAGGATTAAGAGATTTAGGCAATACAGTTTTAGTGGTGGAACATGATGATGAAACGATTCGTGAATCAGATTGGGTGATTGATTTAGGTCCAGCGGCTGGCGAACATGGCGGTCAAGTGATTGCAGAAGGTACACCGAAACAGATTTTGGCGCACCCAAAGTCGTTGACCGGGCAATATTTGTCGGGGCGCAAACAGGTTGAAGTCCCGAAAAAGAGGCGTGAAGGAAATGGGAAAAGTCTCAAGATTATTAATGCAGTCGCAAATAATCTTAAGAAAATTTCTGTCGAACTTCCGCTTGGAAAATTAGTTTGTATTACCGGTGTTTCAGGTTCGGGTAAATCTACTTTGATGAGTGATATTTTGTATAACGCTTTAGCATCGAAGTTGATGGGTGCACGCACGCAAGCTGGTGAGCATGACAAAATTTTAGGCATTGAACATTTAGATAAGATTATCAACATTGACCAATCACCGATTGGGCGAACGCCACGTTCTAACCCCGGAACATATACGGGTTTGTTTGATGAAATGCGAAAATTGTTTGCCGAGTTGCCTGAAAGCAAAGTGCGTGGATATAAGCCCGGACGTTTTTCTTTCAATGTACATGGTGGGCGTTGTGAGGCATGTCAGGGACAAGGTGAGTTGCGAATCGAAATGCAATTTTTGCCCGATGTGTATGTACCTTGTGATGTGTGTCATGGTAAAAGATTTAATCGTGAGACTTTGCAAGTTTTATTCCGCGACCAATATTCGATTGCTGATATTTTAGATATGACAGTTGACCACGCTGTGAAAGAATTTGAAAATTATCCGCAAATGGCGAATAAATTAAAGTTGTTGCAAGAGGTCGGCTTGGGATATGTGAAAGTTGGTCAACCTGCGACGACGTTATCCGGTGGTGAAGCGCAACGCGTGAAATTATCAAAGGAATTATCGCGTCGCGCTACGGGTAGAACTTTATACGTCTTGGACGAACCATCTGTCGGGTTACACGCAGCGGATGTGCATAAATTAATTGAAGTGTTACAAAGATTAGTAGATGCAGGCAATTCTGTTTTAATCATTGAACATAACTTGGATATTATCAAAGTCTCGGACTGGATTATAGATTTAGGTCCCGAAGGTGGTGATAGAGGCGGTGAATTAATCGCTGAGGGTACGCCGGAACAAGTAATGAAAGTCAAAGGTTCGTATACGGGAAAATATTTGAAAGAACACTTAAAATAATAAAAAGAGGAGAGAAATTGTTTTTCTCTCCTCTTTTTATTAAGAACAGTTAAATCCCTCACGGCACAAGAGTGATTTTTCAGGTAGAATTATTTTGCATTGTGATTGGATGGATTCAACACAAACATACAGTGCAAAAGGATATCTTCATGAATAACCGACCTTCGTTATCTTCTAGCCCAATGGGCTCACTCCGCAAACGTAGAGGCAGAAACAATACTGTGTTTATTGCGGCTGGTGTGCTTGTACTTGTAGGGCTTGGGGTATTAATTTACTGGCTGTTTCAGCCCGGCAGACCTTTGAGCAATCTGATTGCCACCGAAACACCAACACCTACCATTACACCGTCACCAACAAATACAAGCACTGCCACTCCGTCACCGACTGAAACGCCGACAGCTACAATTACTTTCACACCGACTTTTTCTGGACCATTTACCTATACTGTCCAAGATGGTGATTATCTTCAACTAATTGTAGAAAGATTTGCATTGGGCGATAATGCAATAGAGCTAATCTTAATTTTAAACCCTTACAACTTAACTGAAGATGGATTCATAGGTGTTGACCCTACAACCCAAATTGTTGTTCCTGGGCAAGTTATATTGCTCCCTTATCCGGGAATGCCACTTCCAACCGCTACACCTCTTCCACCTGATTTACGCCCCGGCACATTGATAGAATACATCGTCAAAGCAGGTGATTCACTTGGCGGCATTGCGAATCTGTTCAATTCAACAATTGAAGCTATATCTACAGAAAATAGCATAACTGACCCAAATGCTTTATTTGTTGGTCAGTTATTAAGAATTCCAGTAAACTTGGTGACTCCCACCGCAACTCGCCCACCGACTAGTACACCTATCACGCCCGGACCTGGCACAGTTTTACCGACTGCTACATTTACGCCAATTAACGTCCCGACAAATCCTAGCGGAACACCATAACCGTAATTCGTAAGGGCAACTCTTTATTATTGTTTGTGACAATTCAATACTCAAAAAGAGAGTTGCCCCTACTAGACAAAACATGCTCCATCATGTAAAATACACCGCCGTTGAAAAAGTAATGTAATAAATCTGGAGAAAAAAGACCTTGGCTAACATACAATCTCAAATCAAACGCAATCGTCAAAACGAAAAGCGCCGTTTACGAAATCGCACCATTCGTGGTGCCGCTCGCACTGCGGATAATGCCGCACGCAAAGCACTCACCACTGAAACTCCCGAAACGCGTGCAGAAGTTTTGAAGGCTATCAGCGCTTTAGACAAAGCCGCTGAAAAAGGCATCATTCACAAAAACAATGTTGCCCGCCGCAAAAGCCGATTGATGAAACGCTTGGCAGAAATTAGCAAGAAAACCAAGTAACATCTTTTCAAAGAAAAACGGGAGTCTGATGACTCCCGTTTTTTGTTTCCTACAATTGACACACCCTACGTTATAATCGCCCATCATCCACAGGATTGCTTCGCTTATGTTTATCAAAGAACAACAACTCATTGAAGAAAAAATAAAATCCTTTTGCAAAGCAAATGACATGGCTTTAGCAGAATTAAAGTGGCAACCAATTCCGTTTGCCGGAGAATGGGGTTTTGCAACTTCATTTTTTCAGACCGCCGCCAACGAAGCCAAACTCGGCAAGGGAGAAAAACTTCCAGTGCCGCAAAAAGCTCAAGGGATTGCTGAGCAGGTTGCCAGTCAGGTAGGAAGCGTGCAGGGGATTAGTCGCATCGAAGCAGTTAAAGGATATCTCAACGTTTATTTCAAAACATCTGATTATGCAAAACGAGTTGTGGATGAAGTGCTCGCTTCAAAATCTGACTTTGGGCGGGGTGCGGCAAAGTCGGAAAGAGTCATGGTGGAATATGCTCAACCGAATACGCATCACTCGTTTCATATTGGTCATGCCCGCAATACAATTTTAGGTGAAGTGTTGGCACGTTTGGTGGAATTTGCAGGCTATGAAACAATTCGTGCCTCATACCCCGGTGATTTAGGTTTGGGCGTTATCACTGTGATGTGGATTTATGAAAAATTTTATAAGGGGCAAGAACCTGAAGGCGTGCATGAGCGTGGTCAGTGGTTAGCGAAGTTATATGTAGAAGCCACTGCGATGTTAGAGAAAAAAGAAAATGAAACGCCAGAAGAAACAGCCAAACGTGAAGAATATGAAGCCGAACGACGTGAGATGTATCGCAAGTGGGATGCAGGCGATGAGTACGTGAGAAATTTATGGCATGTAACGCGTGAGTGGAGTTTGGAAGAACTGCGTGAAATATTGAAAATGTTAGACGTGAAAATGGATATATGGTTTTATGAAAGTGAAGCCGATGAACCATCCAAAGCCATTGTTGAAGAATTAATTGCCAAAGGCATCGCTGATGATGAACGTCCGCAAGGTGGTGCGGTGATTGTCAAGATTGATGAAAAACTTGGTTTGACAAAAGAAAAATATAGAACCAATGTGATTTTAAGACGTGATGGCACAACTTTATATTTGACCAAAGATTTGGCATTAGCAAAAGAAAAGTTTGAAAAATATCATGTTGACCGTTCTATTTATGTCGTTGATTCAAGACAATCTTTGCATTTGCAACAAGCCTTTGCAATTTTGAAATTATGGGGCTTTCCACAAGCAGAGAAATGTTATCACCTCGGTTATGGATTTGTGAGTTTGCCCGAAGGTGCCATGTCTGCACGGCGTGGACGGGTAGTGTTGTTCAAAGAAGTGTATGATGAAGCCGTGAAGCGTGTGCTTTCGGTAGAATCTGAAAAAAGTGTGGATATTCCAGCTAGTGAAAGAGAAAAAATTGCCAGCCAAATTGGTTTGGGCGCATTGGTGTATTCCATGCTTTCGGTGGATAATAATAAAGATATTGTGTTTGATATTAATGAAGCTTTATCTTTTGATGGCAGAACGGGTCCATATATTCAGAATGCACATGTGAGAGCGAATTCGATTCTTAAGAAGTCTGGAGTTACGAGTACCAAGTTACAAGATACAAGTTACGATTATGAACTTACCAAGCATGAAATTGAATTAATTGAGCAAATCTCAAAGTTTCCGCAAGCTGTGGAGCAAGCCGCAAATGAATATCGTCCGTTGGTAATGGCTTCGTATGCTTATGAATTAGCCAATACATTCCATTCGTTTTATCATGCCGTCAATGTGATGCAAACGGAAGATGAAAAAATCAAGAATGCGCGTCTACAGTTGGTAATGGCGGCAAAGCAGACGATTCAAAACGCCTTGAGGTTGTTGGATATTCAAGCACCAGATGTGATGTAAAGATATAAAAACAGACTGGAATCATTTCGGTCTGTTTTTATATGGGAATTTTAAATGGATAGGATTAATAGCTTTATAGGCTGTTTATTTAACAAAAAATTCTTCTGGATAGTACTTTTATGTTTCGGTATTATTTATGCAAGATGGTTCAATTTAACTCCACTATTTTTCAATGATTATGAAAACCCTAGCGAAAGTTTTATTTTTGGGGTGATACTTTCAAGTGCATTTCTATTAACAATATTTTTGTTATATATAATTAATGACACAAATATATGGTTCGCTGTGGCTATATTCGCTACAAGTCTACTCTTCTTCAATATACTATTTATAGTCATGTTCTTTCCTTCAATAGTTACTAGTGCCAAGTGTAACAATAATACTTATCATATAACTGCTAGCCCATCTCTTTCAGACCCACAATGGATATATAATCAATTCACAAAGTGGGATAAATCGTTTCAGTATGAAACCTTTTTTTACGGGTATTCAGGTTTTCAGTACAAAATTATTTGTGATGAAAATCAAAATGAGGTAAATGTAATTATCCCAGGATTCAATGTAATAGACTATACCTATGGGGAAAATTCAAGAAACTATTTACATTCAAACGGGCAATTAAATGATTATATATATACTTTATCTGAAGACTGGATATTTCCTGAAGGCTGTTCTAATGATAATCCTTCAGAATGTGATGAATTTATTTACACTTTGTACAGATGTAAATCAAATTTCACTTCATGTGTATCATTACCTATTCAAGTCAAACAAGATGACTATGGATTCTTTTACTTAGAGATTAATGAACTAAGTAATGAAATACATGTATATGAAAGCAAGAACAATACATTAGTATTTATTTATAGCGAAAATCCTATTTGTTATGTAGAAGAGTGTGAGGTTTTAATTCCTTAGTAGTTATAAAAGAGTACTTGTGGGTGATACAAAAAAAGAAGAAAGAAGCTCAATCAAATGATAAAATTTTTACACCACCAGAAAGGAATCGTTTGTTAACAAGATTAAGAAACTGGTTAAATAACATTCCAATTAAAGACCCCATCAACCGTCAAATGGCGGTGTTGCTTCAAATTATTCTGGTTGGGTTTATGGCAGTTTTGTTGTTAGCGGCAGGGGTCAATGTTTTCTTAGCAGAAACCACTTCGTTACAAGCAATTTTTATCAATACATCTGTTTTTGTGGTGGGACTCGTTACTCTCTTATTTTTTCTCAGGCGTGGATATTTTTACAGCATTACAGCCATTATTATTTCGGTTTTTATTTTCACACAAAGTTATGCCATTCTCGTCACCAGTTTGTTAGAAGTTCAAAGTACGCTCACATTTTATACATTAGCCATTTTGTTAGCAGGCTTATTGATTAATCCAAGAGCATTATGGGTTGTATTTACAATCAATATGGGCGTGATTATCTTTGGGGTAACACAAGAACAAGACTCAACATTAAGACTAGAAAGTATATCCGTTGCGGGAAATTTCTTTTTGCTAAACGGGCTGATGAGTGTATTCGTCAGCAGGTTTGGGGTTGCTTTACGAACATCATTACATAACTCATTGCAAAGAGAAAATGAATTAAGAAATGAAATTGCTACTCGTAAAAAAATAGAGTCGCATCGTGAAAAGTTAATTAAAGAACTAGAATCCAACAATGCCGAACTAGAAAGATTTACTTATACAGTTTCGCATGACTTAAGAAGTCCGTTGGTGACGATAAAAGGCTTTTTAGGAATGTTACAAAAAGGGATTGAGGAAAATCGTCCAGAAAGAGTTAGTGACAATATTCAACGTATCTCCAATGCGGCAGACAAAATGGAATCCATGCTGGCAGAGTTGCTTGAAATATCCCGCATCGGGCGAGTATTAAACACGAAGGTTCGAGTCAACATTGCCGATGTCACGAAAGAGGCGATTGAGTTGTTAGATGCTCAAATCGCAGAAAAAAATATCCAAATCAAAATTGCAGATAACCTCCCCACTGTCTTCGCAGATTATGTGCGTTTGCGCGAAGTGATGCAAAATTTAATTGATAACGCCATTAAATATTCAAGTTCACATCCGAATCCGATGATAGAAATTGGTTCAAAAAAATTAGGCGAAGAAGAATTTATTTTTGTGAAAGACAATGGAATTGGCGTGGCGCGCCCATATTATAGAAAAATTTTTGATTTGTTCGAAAAGCTTGACCCAAACACACAAGGTTCAGGAATTGGCTTGGCGTTAGTTAAAAGAATCGTTGAATGGCATGGCGGGAAAATTTGGGTTGAGTCTGACGGGGAAGGAACTGGTGCAACATTTTATTTTACAATTCCCGAAACCACCCAATAAACAGTGTAGCAATGGGGCGTCAGTTATAATAAAACAATGACATTTATAGACCAAGTAAATATTTTTGTAAAATCTGGCAAAGGCGGCGATGGCATGGTGCATTTTCGCCGTGAAAAATATGAACCACGTGGTGGACCCGATGGTGGTGATGGTGGCAAAGGTGGCGATTTAATTTTTGAAGTGAAACCAATTCTCAATTCGCTTTCGCATTTTAAACCGAAACAGAAATTTGCGGCGGATGATGGAGTCAACGGCGGCGCCTCACAAATGACGGGAAAAAATGGCAAAGACCTCATCATTTACATACCCCCCGGCACTGTGATTTATGATGCCGAAACTGGTGCGTTGCTCGGGGATTTAACCGAAGCAGGTCAACGATTGATTGTGTGCAAAGGTGGGCGTGGCGGACGCGGTAATCAACATTTTGCTACTTCACGAAATCAGGCACCCCGCACTGCTGAACGTGGTGAACCACATGAAGAAAAAGTGATTCGCCTCGAACTTAAGTTGATAGCGGATATTGGAATTATCGGTTTGCCGAACGCTGGGAAATCTACACTGCTTTCTGTGCTGACAAATGCCAAACCAAAAATTGGTGATTATCCATTTACAACATTAGAACCAAATCTAGGTGTTGCAAAATTGGATGATGAAACAACGGTTGTGTTAGCAGATATTCCTGGACTTATTGAAGGCGCACATGAAGGTGCTGGTTTGGGACATGATTTTTTACGTCACATTCAACGCACACGCGTTTTGATTCACATGATTGATGGGTTATCTGAAGACCCACTTGCCGATTACAGTCAAATCAATACAGAGTTATCTTTGTTTGATACAAAACTTGGCAAAAAACCGCAAGTTGTTGTTATAAATAAAATTGACCAACCTGATGTGCAAGAAAAATTAAAAGAAATTGAAAAAAGTTTCAAAAAGAAAAAAATAAACATCATCACGGCTTCGGCGATGGCAAGAAATAACACGCGCGAGATTTTAGTGTCGGCTTATAAACTGTTGCAGGAATTGCCACCAGAAGAAACTGAGAAAGAAGCGTTACCCGTCTACAAACCAGAAGTAGACCCGAATCAATTTGAAATTAAACGTGAAGATGGTGATAAGTGGCGTGTACATGGTGTGGCGATTGAACGCGCCGCTAAGATGACGTATTGGGAGCATCATGGTTCTGTGCGCCGTTTTCAACGCTTGATGGAAAAATTAGGCGTGGATAAATCTTTGCGTGACGCTGGCGTGCAAGAGGGGCATACAGTTTTCGTCGGTGATTTTGAATTGGAATGGCAGGATTAGCAGTTGGTGATTAAAGTATTATAAAAAACAACTCTCATTCTGAGAGTTGTTTTTTTATTGGAGATTGCTTCGTCATTGCTTTGCAACTCTTCGCAATGACATAAAGTTACTAATGATGATGCCCTCCACCTTCGTGGACGTGGCCATGGTCAAGTTCCTTATCACTTGGTTTGCGTAAAGCAACGACTTTGACATAAAAATTCAAAACTGCACCTGCCAAAGGATGATTGAAATCTAACTTTACAGTTTTATCATCAAAGCTAGTTACATAAGCACCGCGATGTTCACCATCTTCATCTGTGATGTGTAATTCCAAACCTTCCTCCAATTTCATGTCAGATGGAAATTCAGAACGAGGGACATCCATAAAGGCTTCTTCATCAAATTCGCCGTAGCCATCGGCAGGTTGTACGGTTACTTCTTTGCTGTCACCAATTTTCATGCCCATCATTTCATTTTCTAAACCGGGGATGATGTTTCCGTATCCTGCTAAAAATTGCAATGGACCCGCTTCATCGGATGAATCCAACACTTGCCCATCTACCGTTAATTTATATTCCATTGAAACGACAACGCCGTCTTCTACTTTTTCTATGCTCATTATCTTTTCCTTTTCTACATTTATGCGCCCATTGTACCAGTGAAAAGAGTTGAACGTCTCCAAATGCAACCTTAATTTATTGGGTTAAGCCGATTTATTATTTCGATTTAATCCAACTTTCGATTGATTAATAAATCCATCTCTCTTTTGATGACATCCAAATAAAAGTATTCTACACTTCCTTCATCAAAATATACTTGGAGGTATAAATGAATACTACAATTAATGAAAAAAGTACGGTTTGGAGAAGGATTGCAATTGTTAGCCTTCTATTGCTGGTGTTGGTTGGACCTAACTTTGGTCCACTTCCACACCTGTTTCGGGAAAGCTTATCTCTTGAAGGTTCTATCACAGGCGTTCTCATTTGGTTCTTGGTCGCTTTTCTAATCATTCTGGCAGTTGTATATAGAATGAATAAGAGCATGTCTATTAGTGAATTTCTCAAATCAAGTGGATTAGGTACACCTTCTGGAATCGGTGCGAACATCGCAGGATTAATCCTTGGAATATTATGGGCGCTTCTATTTCTATCCAGCATTTTGCAATTTGACCCAGATGCGAACTTAACTCAAATCAATGGATTCCGTATTTTGACCGCATTATTGGCGGCGAGTGGTGCATTACTAGAAGATTTGATTACACGTAGCTTCATTATGAATCAATTGCATAAAATCGGTTCATCGAAATGGACACAGGCTGTTGTTTCTGCTTTGATATTTGCAATCTATCATACAGCTTGGGGCTTTAATCCCTTTTCATTTGTCTTTAGCGTGGTGTATGGATTGTTGTTGGGAGGATTGTTCTTATGGGGCAAACGCAGTCTAACTCCAGTTATTCTCGGACACAGCCTAGTTGTCCTCATTGCCGAACCTTTCGCAACGATGCTCATCTTCCTTGCACCGGGTGCTTAGTTAAAGATTACCCTGCGATATCTTCATAAAAGCAGTTGATATCGCAGGGTATAATGCCGCAACGATGAAAACACAAAAAAGCAAAACCCGCGAAGCATGGGAACAATGGGATTGGGTCTGGCACTTTTCTGCCTACAGTTTTATTATCTTGAATATCCTATTTGTATACAACAGTGAACCCAGAATCACTAATTTTTTTTTCTTTTTTGTTCTTTCTGTATTACTGGGTTTGTGGTACATCCCATTTGTAAATGTATCAACCTTACGTGTTTGGGAAAACCCTATACGTGGTGCACTTTATCTAATCCCAGGCTGGATAATCTGGGGCGGTTTAATCTCACTAGCCGCTGATTCACTTTTGTTGATAGGGATATTCTTTCCATTAATTTTTAGCCGATTCCCCATTCGATGGTCAATTGGGATAACCAGTTTTCAGACTTTGGGTCTGTATGTTCTATATATTATGTTTTATCCAACTGATAATTGGTTTGCAATGTTGATGATTATTCTAGGTCTGCTGATTATCTCAACACTCATTGGTGCTTTTATCACATCCATCATAAAACAAAGCGCAGAACGCCAACATCTTATTGATGAATTAACTCGGTCCCGAGCAAATTTGATGAAAGTTGAACGGGAAGCAGGTCGTCTGAATGAACGACAACGCCTCGCTCGTGACATTCATGATTCAGTTGCTCAACATTTTACATCTATCATCATGCATCTTTCTGCCGCAAAACACAGCAACCCAGAATTAGTTAAATCAGTAGTTCAACAGGCTGAAAACGCCGCACGTGAAGGGCTTAACGAAATTCGCAGAATCGTTTGGGATATGCAACCTGAACAATTTGAAAAGGCTTCTCTCGTTGAAGCAGTTGAAGAACTGGCGGCACGCTGGTCTGCAGAAAATAATATACAGGTTAAGATGAAAGTGACAGGTAACCCACGCAATCTCACGTCACATACTGAAACGGCACTACTGCGCATTTCACAAGAAGCCATGCACAATATCAAGAAACATGCTCAAGCGAAAAATGTCAATATCACCTTTTCATTTATGGAAGATATGTTTGTGATGGATATTGCTGATGATGGCAATGGTTTTGAACCTTCCAAAATCCAGAATGGTTTCGGAATGAAAACAATGCGGGACAGAGTAGAAGAATTGAGTGGAACATTAACCATAGAAAGTGAGCAAGGAACTGGAACTGCCATTGCTGTTTCAATTCCTATTGCAGAAAAAAATGACGATTAAGATAATTATTGCTGATGACCACACAGTTGTCCGTAGTGGATTGCGTGCATTACTATCTTCGCAATCAGATTTTGAAATAGTAGGCGAGGCTAAAAATGGCGAAGAGGCTGTCAAATTGGCAATCTCTCTCGTCGCAGATTTAATTCTCATGGATTTGCAAATGCCCATTCTAGACGGCTTAGGTGCAATAAAATTGATTCGAGATAAGTTGCCAAAGGCAAATATTTTGGTGTTTACTACTTATGAAACAGATGCAGATATATTACCAGCCCTCGAAGCGGGAGCCATTGGCTATTTACTAAAAGACACTCCCCCTGAACAACTATTTCAAGCGATTCGTAATGCGTCAAAGGGCGAGATGGCTTTGGCACCACGTGTCGCTGAAAAAGTAACGCAACGTTTAACAAATTCTTCTAAAAACACACTGAGCAGTCGTGAAATTGAAGTATTAGAGCTTGCAGCACAAGGGAATCCCAACAAAGCAATTGCAAAGAAGTTATTTATTACCGAAGCAACTGTTAAATCTCATTTCGTGCATATTTTTTCTAAATTGGGAGTAACTGACCGTACAGGAGCAGTCACTGAAGCAATAAAAAAGAAAATCATTCAAATAAAATAGTTTTTTTGAAATCCACACTATTTACAAAGAGATTGTTATCATTACAGTGGAAACTTAATCTATTTTCATGCGTAAATTTCAACTATGCAGACAGTAAAAACTGAAATTACAAACTGGCTTTCTTCCAAACGTAGAATAATCAACTTGGTCATTGGATTAAGCGCGGTTTTAATGTATGAAATTGCTCGTGTCACCTATCGCCCGTACATTTATTCAAACAGCATTAATGATTTTCACGTCGCTGACACGCTCGGAAATTCCTTAGGCACAATAGCCGCTGTTTTTGTGTTTTTATCTATATTGGGTCGTACTATATCCGATGATTTATTTTTGTTACGAACTGTTGTAATTAGTGTTTTTGTGTATGAATTAGCACATCCACTCTTAGGCAAACCAATTGATGTGTGGGATTTAATCGCTACGCTAATTGGTGGCATTTTGTGTGAAATCATTTATAAATGGATACATAAACGAGAACTGCATTCAACAGCGGTTTTCTAACGACCTTCTCAATCAAACTTTTGATTGATTGAGAAATCCACCTTTCACTTGATGACACCCGAATAAAAGTACTCTACACTTCATGTATCAAAATCAATTTATCATGGAGAAAAAAATGAACACAAACAAAAACTGGGTACTTTCATCTAACTTATGGATAGGTCTGGCATTTATCAGTGGTGGCGTCATCGTTCTGCTCAATCAAACAGGCTTGCTGTCCTTTGATTTCAACTGGTGGGCACTATTCATTATATTCCCCGCCATTGGCTCGTTCAGCAGTGCTTATAATCGCTATCGCGCTACAAACAATCTGTTTGATATGGGTGTAATGATGCCCGCATTAATCGGTCTGTTCTTGCTTGCTTTGGCGTATAACTTGCTAAGTGGCAACGGCTGGAACTTCAACTGGAATCTCTACTTTCCCGCCATCTTCATTGTGATTGGCTTAGGCATGCTCTTTGGTCATTCTCGCAAAGAATAAAACCTTCACCACTAGTAATGCGTAAATAGCGTTAGGTATGTCGTTGCAAGTTCCAATCTAATCTTGCAACGACATCATTAAATTTTCAACAGGAGTAAATATGGCTAACATTCTCGAAGTTCAAAACCTTGTCAAAAATTATGGTGACTTTCAAGCCGTAAAAGGCGTTTCATTCAATATTCAAGAAGGCGAAATTTTCAGTTTACTCGGTCCAAACGGAGCAGGCAAAACTACAACCATTTCAATGCTCTCAACTTTGTATGAACCAACTTCTGGAGATGCAATCATTGCAGGTCATTCTGTCAAAAAGAATCCTATGGGAGTTCGCAATGCAATTGGAGTCGTTCCTCAAGATTTAGCTTTGTATGAAGATTTGACTGCAAAAGAAAATTTAATCTTTTGGGGACAAATGTATAACTTGAGCGGCAAGTCTTTGAGTTCACGTGTAGATGAAGTGTTGGAACAAATCGGTTTGACTGATAAAGCCAAAAATAAAGTGAAAACATTTTCAGGCGGGATGAAGAGACGCGTCAACATTGGTGTGGGCTTGTTACACAAACCTCAGCTTTTATTTATGGATGAACCCACCGTAGGCATTGACCCGCAATCTCGGCGCGCGATTTTGGATACAGTCAAAGATTTGAATAAACAAGGCATGACTGTCTTATACACAACCCATTACATGGAAGAAGCTGAAGAACTTTCGAATCGTGTTGGAATCATTGACCATGGTGAGTTAATCGCCATCGGCACACAAAAAGAATTGACCAAGCAAGTCGGTGAAACTGAAACATTGATTCTGCATGTCGGTGAAAATGAAGACCCATCCGCTTTGATTCCATCATTAAAAGAAATCAAAAATGTATTGGATGCAAATGTAATTGGTAATGAAATTTCTGTTGTTACACCTTCTGCAAAAGATGTATTGGCTTCTGTCGTGACCAAAGCCAACGAACGTGGAATCAAGATTTATTCGATTGATATCCGTGAGCCAAATCTTGAAGCGGTATTTCTTCACTTAACTGGACGCGCATTGCGTGATTAGACGATAGACCATTGACCGTAGGCCATAAAAACGGTCTATCGTCCATTGTCCATCGTCAAATACGGAGTATTTATGTTAAAAACTTTCCTCATCGGACTCAAAGATTTAAAAATTGCATTTCGTGACCGTGCCGCATTGATCTTCATGTTGCTGACACCATTTTTATTAACCATCGGTATGGGATTAGTCACTGGCAGATTTTCAAGCAACGATAACAGCGGCGCGTTAAACATTCCAATTGTGATTGTCAATTTAGATAATGATTCACTCGGAAATACTTTAGTAGAAGTATTCTCATCGGAAGAATTGGCTGACTTGCTAGAAACAACTACAAGTCAAGATGCAGAAGCGGCGCGTTTGTTAGTGGATGAAGATGAAATCACAGTCGCCATCATCATCCCCGCAGGATTCACACAAAATATTTTTTCTGCAAACGCGAGTCAAAGCGAAGAATATCAAATTGAATTTTATGCAAACCCATCACGCCCCACCAGTGCAGGTATTGTGAAAACAATTTTAGATGGCTTCATGGCGCGTGTGGATGAAATGCGTGTTGGCGGAATTACTTCTGTTGCACAATTAATTATCAGCGGAAGAATTTCACCTGAAGGAGCGAATGCAGTTGGTGAAGAAATAGGTGCGCGTTTTGAAAACACGCCAACTGATTCTGATGAAACATTGATTACATTAAATACTTCAACCAATCAAACTCAAACAAACGAAGTAGATATGCTGGCATATATTGCGCCAGGCATGGCACTCATGTTTTTGATGTACACCGTTAGTTATGGTGGTCGTTCGATTCTTGCAGAAAAATCAGGTGGCACATTAACTCGTTTGCTTGTTACGCCAACAAACTCAATGCAAATTTTAGGCGGCAAAGTGTTTGGCATTTTCTTAACAGGCGCGGCACAAATGTTTATTCTGATTGGTGCAACCACTTTGCTTTTTCAATTGCAATGGGGCGATATGCTTGGCATTGTGTTAATTGTTTTTGCGGCAGTGTTTGGTGCAACAGGTTGGGGTTTGTTAATCACTGCTTTTGCGCGCACACCGAATCAAGTTGGTAGTGTGGGTTCGGCTGTGATGTTGATTTTTGCAATCATGGGCGGCAGTTTTCTTAGCACAGAAAACATGCCCGCCTTTGTGCAGACGTTAAGCAAGATTACTCCAAACGCTTGGGCATTAGATGGATTCACATCACTTGCATTTGGAGGAAACATCGCTTCTTTAACTACGCCTCTACTTGCTCTGCTGACGATGGGCATTGTCTTGTTTTTGGTTTCTGCGTTTTTATTTGGACGAAAGAATTTGGTACAAAAATGATTTAACCTCAAAACACAAGAGCCTAGCCACAG
>ERZ761610.807-NODE-807-length-20876-cov-56.825032_pt1 | contig 20876 bp, 20 predicted proteins | sample MGYA00512164_ERZ761610 | MGnify/ENA primary metagenome ERZ761610 (study PRJEB28899, sample SAMN02850038) | bioreactor sludge metagenome | biome: EBPR Sludge; feature: EBPR Bioreactor; material: flocular biomat | place: Australia: Thorneside Wastwater Treatment...
TTTAATTCAAATAAGCGAAGCGATTCACGAACACCGCTGAAAGAAAAATTAAGCAAATGAGTAATTTTATTCCCACCTCTCAAGTGGCACATTTGGTTTTGTCCGACACATAAGCCAACACTTCACAAAACCAAAAGAGCCACTTTTTTTCCACTCACAGGATTGAGTAAACAGTAAATCAAAACTTTTTTTGAATTTAATTTGCCCAATAAAAAATTAGTTTCTATTTTTGCGAGTGAATACTAACTAACATAAAAATAAATTAGACAAGTATGCAAGAATTTACAGACAGACAAATAGAAATAATGGAAGCGGCTACCAACCGTATTTCAAAATATGGTATTCAGAATCTGACAATTAAGACATTGGCAGAAGATATAGGTTTGTCCGAGCCTGCATTGTACAGACATTTCAAAAGCAAAAATGAAATTTTATTGAGCTTGCTGGAATATTTTAAAAAAGAAATGAAAAATCGTATTCAGTCTATTTCATTTAAACCGACTGATACAAGTGCTGATGAATTAAGAGCAATTTTTAATTCCCAGCTACAAACTTTTACAAACAAACCGGCAATAGTGAGTGTTATTTTTGCAGAAAGCATTTTCCATTTTGATGAAAGTTTGAGTAATAAAGTAGCTGAAATTATGGATATGATGCAAGATTATGTTTCTAAAAACATCAAACAAGGGCAAGAACAAGGTCAATACAATAAATTGATTGGAGCTTCTACCTTGACCACCATAATTATTGGAGGAATGAGAATGACCGTGCTGAAATGGAAATTATCAGGACATAAATCAAATCTTGTCAAGGACGGGAAAACGGTCTTAGATGGAATATTGAAAATGATTGAAAAAAATTAAAAATTACGAATTAAAAATTAGAAATATGAAGAAAGTTTTTGTTTTAGGAATTAGCATTTTGTTTTTGTGGAGTTGTAATAATACCACCGAAAAATCAACGGAAAAGCAGGCAACAGAAAACCACGAAGAACATCAACACGATGAAAGTTCTGAAGCTATTGAACTCAACAATGGGGAGAAATGGTTGGTGAATGAAGAAATGAAGCCATTTGTGATGAAAGGCGAAGAATTGGTAAATGCTTATATCCAAAATAATCACACAGATTATAAAGCATTAGCTCAACAGGTAAAAGACCAAAACAGCCAGCTCATAAAAAGCTGCACAATGGACGGAAAAAGCCACGATGAACTGCACAAATGGCTGCATCCGCACCTTGAAATTGTGAAAGCATTAGAAGATGAAGCAGATGCTTCAAAAGCAAATGAAATTGTTTTGCAACTACAACATTCATATCAGCAATATCATCATTATTTTAATTGAAAATTGTAATTTTGTATCCATGAAGCGTACCATTGCCATATTCTTTTTATTCACCTTTCTTTCTGCAAATACCATGTTTGGAGAGGTGATAAAATTGCCGGCATTGATACAACATTATTTGGAGCATGAGGACTTGCAAGGCGATATTTCTTTCATTAATTTTTTAAAAGAACACTATACCAATCCAAGCTCTCATCCCGATATTCCGCATCACCATCACGATAATCTTCCTTTAAAAACACTCACAGCTCATTCAACATCGCTTGTAGTACCTATTCCAACTTTTAATGTAGTTAGTACAGCTTTTATTGAAAGTATTCAATCTGCAATTCCTCTTTATCAGGAAGGGAATTTTATCAATAACTACCTCAGCCAAATCTGGCAACCACCCCGCTTGGGTTAATCATTTTTTATTGAAGGAGGCTAATATGCCTTTCTATTGTTGCGCCTGAATTTCGGGCAAGTTTCAAAATTTAATTTAATGATTAATTCAAAAAATATGCTTAATAAAATCATTGAGTTTTCCGTAAGGAATAAACTCATCATAGGGCTGTTTACGGCTGCCCTTGTCATTTTTGGTGTGTATGAAACCACCAAACTGCCTATTGATGCCGTTCCCGATATTACCAATAATCAGGTGCAAGTAATCACCGTGGCTCCTGCTTTGGGAGCTACCGACATTGAGCGATTGGTTACATTCCCTATTGAACAAGCGAGCAGTAATATTGCCGGTATTCACGAAATCAGGAGTTTTTCTCGGTTTGGCTTGTCCTTAGTTACTATTGTTTTTGACGATAATATAGATGTGTATTGGGCGAGGCAACAGGTAAGCGAAAGATTGCAATCTGTAAAAGATGAAATTCCGGAAGGTGTTGGCAATCCTGAATTAGGACCTATTTCCACCGGATTGGGTGAAATTTATCAATATATGGTTCGGACAAAATCGGGTTTTGAAAATAAATATGATGTGACTGAACTACGCACGATTCAGGATTGGATTGTAAGAAGACAATTATTGGGGGTAAAAGGCGTGGCAGAAGTCAGCAGTTTTGGTGGCAAGCTAAAGCAATATGAAATTGCGGTGAATGCTCAAAAGTTACAATCCTTTAATCTCACTATCAATGATATTTTTCAGGCTTTGGAAAACAACAATCAAAATACAGGAGGAGCTTATATTGAAAAAGGTCCGACTGTTTTATTTATCCGAAGCGAGGGGTTGATTGGAAACAAAGAGGATATTGAAAATATTGCCGTAAAATCTACTTCAGATGGGATTCCTGTTTTGCTGAAAGATGTAGCTACATTGAATATCGGCTATGCTACTCGTTTTGGAGCAATGACCTATAACGATGAAGGCGAAGTAGCCGGAGCCATAGTAATGATGTTGAAAGGAGCGAATAGCAATGATGTCATCAAAAATGTGAAAGAAAGAATTGCACTCATCGAAAAAACATTGCCCGAAGGTGTCGTGATAGAACCTTTTTTAGACAGAACTAAAATGGTCAACAATGCCATTCGGACTATTGAAACCAATTTGGCAGAAGGTGCTTTGATAGTCATTTTTGTGCTGGTGTTGTTCTTGGGTAATTTAAGAGCCGGATTGTTGGTAGCATCTGTTATTCCTCTTTCTATGCTCTTTGCCATCATTATGATGAATGTTTTTGGCGTGAGCGGCAATTTGATGAGCTTGGGAGCTTTGGATTTCGGTTTGATTGTAGATGGTGCAGTGATTATTGTCGAAGCCGTTTTGCATCAGTTGCATCACGGTAAAAAATATGAAATCTTGCCCAAAATCAGTCAATCGGAAATGAACAAAGAAGTTCAAAGTTCAGCATCTAAAATGGTGAATAGTGCTGTATTCGGTCAGATAATTATTTTGATTGTTTACTTGCCTATTTTCAGTTTACAAGGTATCGAGGGTAAAATGTTTAAACCGATGGCGCAAACAGTTTCTTTTGCGTTGATTGGGGCTTTTATTCTTTCGCTCACTTATATCCCAATGATGAGTGCCTTGGTATTGAGTAAAAAACTGAAACACAAACCCAATCTGTCGGACAGAGTGATGGATAAAATTGCCAACGCACATCAAAATTTATTGAAAAAAGTAATTCATTTTCCCAAAACAGTCATTGCATCAGTCGCAATACTTTTTGTCATTGCGCTATTTATTCTTTCCAGATTGGGCGGAGAATTTATTCCCTCATTAGAAGAAGGAGATTTTGCAGTGGACACCAGAGTTTTAACTGGTAGTAATTTAAACACCACCATTGAATATACCCAAAAAGCTGCTCATATTTTGAAATCACAATATCCGGAAGTGGAAAAAGTAGTTACAAAAATTGGAAGTGGCGAAGTGCCCACCGACCCTATGCCAATGGAAGCCAGCGATATGATGGTCATTTTAAAAAACAAAAAAGAATGGACTTCCGCTAAAACATTCCCCGAATTGGCAGAGAAAATGGGTAAATCTTTAGAAGCTGTACCCGGCATCAGCACAGGTTTTCAGTATCCCGTACAAATGCGTTTTAATGAATTAATGACCGGTGCACGACAAGATGTGGTTTGTAAGATTTTTGGGGAGGACTTAGACAGCCTCACACATTATGCCACACAATTGGGTACTATCATCAAAACCGTAAAAGGAGCAGAGGATTTGTACATAGAACCTGTAACCGGAATGTCGCAGGTGGTAGTCAAGTACAATCGAGCCGCAATGGCACAGTTTGGACTGAATATTAAAGAAGTCAATAAAGTGGTGAACACCGCCTTTGCAGGTCAAAGTACAGGTAAAGTTTATGAAGGAGAAAAACGGTTTGATTTGGTCGTTCGATTGGACGAAAAGCAAAGAGAAAACCTAAATGACATTCGCAATCTGCTCATACCAACGCCCAAAGGTACTCAAATACCTTTGTATCAAGTAGCGGAGGTGGACATCATCACCGGTCCGGCTCAGATACAGAGAGAAGACGCCAAACGAAGAATCGTCATCGGTTTTAATATACGGGGTAGAGATGTACAAAGCATCGTGAATGAATTGAGTAAAAAAGCAGAGCAGCAACTACAATTTTCACCTGGGTATTACATCACTTACGGAGGAGCTTTTGAAAATTTAAATCAAGCAAAAGACCGCTTAATGATTGCCGTACCGGTATCCTTGGCTTTGATTTTCATATTGTTGTTTTTTGCGTTCCATTCCATTAAAGAAAGTTTATTGATTTATACTGCTATTCCGCTTTCTGCCATTGGTGGTATTTTTCTGCTGGCACTGCGAGGAATGCCTTTCAGCATCAGTGCCGGCATTGGATTTATTGCTTTGTTTGGCGTTGCAGTTTTAAATGGAATTGTGTTGATAGCAGAATTTAATCGCCTTAAAAAATCAGGAGAACAAGATTTAGAAAAAGTAGTTCTAAACGGCACAAAAACCAGATTACGACCGGTATTGATGACCGCCTTTGTGGCATCATTAGGTTTTTTACCAATGGCATTGAGTAAAGGTGCTGGAGCCGAAGTGCAAAAACCTTTGGCAACGGTGGTGATTGGCGGATTGTTGATTGCTACTTTCCTAACACTGTTTGTTTTGCCTACCCTATTTATTCAGTTTGAAAAAATCAATTTTAAGAAAATTAAAATGTCTAAAAAATCAATTGCAACGCTCATTGTTTTGTTGTTCCAAATTCCGCTTTTTGCACAAAATATTTCATTAGAACAGGCTTTGGAAATGGCAGATAAAAACAATCTTTCCATCAAAAGCAATGAGCTGTTAGAAAGCTATCAGTCAAAGAAAAAAGCATCTTATCTCAACATTCCGCAAACCAATCTCACAACAGAATTAGGTCAAATTAACACGGCTACATTTGATAATAAATTTGGGCTTACACAAAATATCAATTTTCCTACGGTTTACAGCAATCAAAAAAAGGTTTTGGAACAGGAATGGCAAAAAGCAATTACTCAGACAAAGCTTTCCAAAATAGAAACAAGAAAATTGGTTACACAGGTTTTTTATCAGATTTTATTGCTAAATGAACAGAAGACTATTCTTAGCAGAACCGATACGCTCTATGCGGAATTTTTAGAAAAAAGCAAATTGCGGTTTGAAAAAGGGGCTGGAAATATCTTGGAAAAAACGACTGCCGAAATTCAATTTGAGAATATTTCCAATCAATTAAAATGGTTAGAAAATGAAATTGATTTGGCAAAAATTCAATTGCAATGGCTACTCAATTCAGATATTAGAAATGAACCGACAGCCGATAATTTTATCATTGATGTAGGATTACTGTCTAATGATATTTCAACAGAAAATCATCCTTTGATTGAGCTATCCCAACAGGAAATTGAGCAATCCAAATTGCAGGTACAATTAGAGAAGTCCAAACTTCTGCCTGATTTGTCATTATCTTATTACAACCAAAGTTTTAGAGATATTGACCCTCACCGTTACAATGTTGTTGCCATTGGCATTGGCATTCCCATTTTTGCAAGCGGACAAAAAGCCAACATAAAAGCCGAACAACAAAAAATTGCATTTTACGAAAACGAGCAACAGGTCAAAAAGGCACAGTTAGAAACGGAATATCGGTCGGCTTTGAATGCCTATCAAACCCAAAAATCCATTGTTGAGAATTTTCAAAACAAGCAACTGCCACAAGCGGAACAGATTTTCAAAACGGCAAAAGAGCAATTTGCCAATGGAGAAATCAACTATTTGGATTGGGTGCTTTTGAATAATCAGGCGACACAAATTCAAACCAACTATTATCAGGCTGTAGCCCAGTTAAATCAAACAGCCATCACTATTCTTTATCTCATTTCAAAATAAAATAACAATGAAAAATATAATTATCATTCTATTGAGTTTAGTTGTTTTTGGGTGTAAAAACAGCCAACAAGAACAAGAAAAACAGCCCAATTCAGTCAATGAAAATCTCATTTCATTGACCAAAGAGCAACTTCAAAATTTTCAATTAAGTACCACGGAGTTGCAAGAAAAAAATATCCATCACACTCTGAAACTGAATGGCACCATAGATGTGCCACCACAAAATTTAGTTTCTGTCAGCAGTGCTTTAGGAGGCAGGGTACAATCCACCAAACTATTGCCCGGGATGCATTTTAGAAAAGGCGAAATATTGGTCACATTAGAAGACAATCAGTATATCCAGTTGCAACAGGATTATCTGACCACGAAAGCACAATTGCAAAATGCAAGAGAAGAATACAACCGTCAAAAGGAGCTTAATCAAAGCAAAGCCAGCAGCGATAAGGTTTTCCAACAAGCACAGGCAGATTATCGGATTTTGGAAGCTTCACTGGCTGCGTTGGAACAAAAACTACAACTCATTCATATCAATTCCAATCAGATAAGCGTCAATAATATCAAGCGAACATCTAATATTTACGCCCCTTTTGATGGATATGTAACCAAAGTAATGGTCAATATTGGTAAGTATGTGAGTCCCACAGATGTGTTATTTGAATTGGTAGATCCAAGAGATATTCATTTGAATTTGAAAGTTTTTGAAAAAGATTGGGATAAAATTCAAATCGGAATGCCGGTGGTCAGTTACACCAATAACCAACCCGATAAAAAGTATTCCGGAAAAATTATTCTTATTGGTAAAAACATATCAGAAGACAGAGCTGTTGAGGTGCACGCCCATTTTGACAACTATGATGCTCGTTTAATTCCGGGAATGTATATGAATGCGGAAATCGAAATTCCTAAAACACAAAATTTAGCACTGCCCGATGAGTGTATCGTTTCTTTTGAAGGGAAGCATTTCGTTTTTAAACAAAAAGATACTGCCAACTTTGAAATGATAGCGGTAGAAGTGGGAAGCAGCGGAGACGGTTTTACAGAAATCCTCAATGCCGATAATTTGAAAAACAGCAAAATCGTTCAACAAGGAGCCTATACCCTATTGATGGCGATGAAAAATAAGGGAAAAGAATAAGCAATAAATATTCAAGTAATTCATCTTAAAAATTCAAAATAATGAAAAAGTCAATTTTAAAAAAAGCTACGATTATGGTAATCGTTCTTTTGGTAGCTATCCAATTCTTTAAAACCAAAGAAAACAAAAGCATTCAGGTATCTGAAAACGCTATTACACAGCATTATGATGTGCCTGAAAATATTCAAAACATTTTAAAAACAAGTTGTTACGATTGTCATTCCAATAACACCAATTATCCTTGGTACAATAAAATTCAACCTATTAATTGGTGGTTGGCAGACCATATAAACGAAGGAAAAGAAGAGTTGAATTTTGATGAGTTCAACGCTTATTCCACCAAAAAGAAATTGCATAAATTAGATGAGGTAATTGAAACCATCAAAGACAACGAAATGCCATTGAAATCTTATACGATCATTCATAGCAATGCAAAGCTTTCTGATAGTGATAAACAAGAAATTGAGGCTTGGGAAAAAAAGATTAAAAGCGAAATTCAATAGCGTTCGATATTAATTCTAAGTCATGAAGTATAATTTCCCCAACCATTTGAAAGGACTTAATAATTATGAAGTACTTACTTCCCAAAAGCTATATGGCTATAACTCAATAAAAGCAAATCATAAAAATTCATGGTACATTCTGCTATTTGACATTCTAAAAGAACCCATGTTGTTATTGCTGATAGCCGTAACTATTATCTATGTGATTGTTGGCAATTATTCCGAAGCACTGTTTATGCTTGGGGCTATCATAGCTGTTTCTGGAATATCCTTTTATCAGGATAATCGCAGTAAAAAAGCATTAGAAGCATTAGAGAAACTGAATGAACCGCTTAGTATGGTTATTAGAAATTCAAAAGTGATACAAATCCCTACAAACGAAATTGCAGTAGGCGATTTGTGCATAATTGAAGAAGGAAAAATGATCAATGCCGACGGGAAAATTTTACACAGCAACGATTTTTCGGTAAATGAGGCATCACTTACGGGAGAAAGTTTTTCGGTTTTTAAAAATCCTGAAACAGACGACAATAAGGTTTACAGCGGCACTTTGGTGGTGTCCGGATTGGCAGTGTTTGAAGTGGAAAATATAGGAGCAAAAACTAAACTTGGAAAGATTGGTCAGTCCATTCAAAACATCAAAGAAGAAGTTTCGCCATTGCAATTACAAATTACAAAGTTTGTAAAGTGGATGGCATTCATTGGAATTGCTGTTTTCTTGACGGTGTGGGCATATAGTTTTTGGCAATCAAGAGATATCGTTCAAAGTTTGTTGGCGGGATTAACGCTGGCAATGTCCATTTTACCCGAAGAAATTCCGGTTGCCTTTACCACTTTTATGGCTTTGGGTTCCTGGAAATTAATGAAACAAGGTGTTATCATCAAACGAAGCAGTATTGTAGAAACTTTAGGAAGTACCACTGTAATCTGCACCGACAAAACCGGTACGATTACCGAAAATTCAATGAAGCTGAAAGCCTTGTTTGACTTTAAATCCAATCAGGTTTTTGATGATAAAAGTTTTGATAAATCGGAACTTTCTCAACTCATTCAATTTGCTATGTGGAGCAGTGAACCCGTTCCTTTTGACCCAATGGAAAAAACTTTGCATAAGGTATATGAGGAAACACAAACTTCTGACCAAAGAAAAGATTTTCAGATGATACACGAATATCCGTTAGAGGGCAAACCACCGATGATGACCCATATTTTTGAAAACAATTCAGGTGAACGAATTATCGCTGCCAAAGGTGCACCGGAAGCTATTCTTGCGGTTTCTCAACTTGCAGAAAATGAAAAAGAAAACTTGGGTCAACAAATTCAGGAATTTGGACAACAAGGTTACCGGGTATTGGGCGTTGCCAAATGCGATTTTAAAGGAAATAATTTTCCTGAAAAACAACAGGAGTTTAACTACGATTTTCTTGGGTTTACTGTGTTTTACGACCCACCAAAACAAAACATTCAACAGGTTTTCAATAAAATATACGATGCCGGAATAAAAGTAAAAGTAATTACCGGTGACAATGCCGATACTACAAATGCCATTGCCCAACAAGCCGGTGTCAAAAATAATAGCCCTGCTGTAAATGGTTCTGAAATAACGCATCAATCAGAAGCCGAACTGATGGCACTTTCAAACGAAACCACCTTATTTACCCGTATGTTTCCCGAGGCTAAACTGTCTGTGGTGAATGCCTTAAAACAATCGGGAGAAGTTGTGGCAATGTTGGGAGATGGTGTGAATGATGCTCCGGCACTCAAAGCTGCTCATATTGGCGTGGCAATGGGCATTAAAGGAACAGAAATAGCCAAAGCAGCAGCAGCTTTGGTCATTACCAACGATGATTTGGACAAACTCATTCTAGGAATAGAAGCAGGCAGAAGAATTTATACCAATATCAAAAAAGCCATTCAGTATATTATTTCCATTCATATTCCAATCATCTTGACAGTTTCTCTGCCTTTGTTTTTAGGTTGGATTTATCCCAATATTTTCACACCGGTACATGTGATATTTTTAGAATTAATAATGGGTCCAACATGCTCAATCGTCTATGAAAATGAACCGATAGAAAAGAATGCCATGCAGCAAAAGCCACGAAAGATGACAGAAACCTTTTTGAATTGGAGTGAATTAAGCATTAGCATCATTCAAGGATTGATGATAACTGCTGGCGTATTGTTCGTCTATCAATTGGCTGTTCAAAATGGAGCAAGCGAAGAAACGACAAGAGCGATGGTTTTCACCACACTCATCTTTTCCAATGTGTTTTTAAGTCTAACCAACCGTTCTTTTACTTATAGTCTTTTTGAAAGTTTTAAAAACAAAAACATCTTGTTTCCATTGATAATAGGAGCAACTTTAGTTTTGCTATTTGCCATTTTATACATACCGGTCTTTTCAAAATTCTTTCATATAAGCAGTTTAAATTTAAAGGATTTAGGGATTGCAATTTTGATAGCAATGGTATCGGTATTGTGGTTTGAAGGATATAAATGGTTAAAAAGAAGGAGATAATTAAACTTGCTTCAAAAACTATTTGCACAATCAAAATAATAATTTTACTTTTGTGAGTGAATACTAACTAACTTAATTATAATAGTATGGCAACATTTGAGAAAGAGATAATATTCAATCTGGAAAATTCAATTGAATACACAGATGGAGGTGTTATCAGCAAACAGATAACTAAAAGCAAAGGTGGAAATTTAACCTTGTTTTCTTTTGACAAAGAACAAGGTTTATCAGAGCATAAAACACCTTACGATGCCATTGTGCAGATTTTGGATGGCGAAGCAGAAATAACGATTGGAGGTAATTTACATAATTTGAAAAAAGGTGATTGTATCATTATGCCTGCAAACATTCCACACGCATTGAAAGCAGTTGAACGCTTTAAAATGTTGTTGACAATGATAAAAGAAGAATAATCTAAATACTATTACTATGAACGGTAAAAATAACATCGCAATAGGATTTCTGACAATGGGCTTTTTTATGCTCTATGGATTCCTTTTAATTTATCTCCGTGATTTTGCACCGAACGCTAAAGAATGGGCAGAGTCATACAGCATAGGAAAACATTTTGAGACAAGACTTGCTCATGTACACGGCAACTTATTTGCATTTTTAAATATTTTGATTGGCTACTTATTAATTCAATTTAGAAATAAACTGAAACACGTAAAAGTGATTTCAGGATTAGCTCTTGCTGGATTACTTATGCCAATAGGAATATTATTGGAAGTGTATTTAGGATTACCTCCAATTTTTGTATTGATAGGTGCGATGTCAATGACTGCATCTGTAATTTGGTTGGGTATTTCATTTTTAAAAACTGATAAAATAGTTAACTTATAAAAAAGTATATCCCATTTCTATCTTCTCTTATTTTAGCAGGCTTCGGTTTACTAACGCTATTCCTTAGTTCTTCCGTAATTTTTGATTGGTTTGGAATACGAGCCAAAGAAGGAAACTATGTTTTGTTTATTGTTTGGGCAAATTTTATCAGTAGTTTGCTTTATCTTATTTCAGCTTATGGTTTTCTGAAAATAAAAAGTTGGACTTTTAAAGCCTTATCGGTAGCAACCGTCATTTTGGTAGTCGCATTGATAGGCTTGTTTATTCATATTTATTCTGGTGGTATCTACGAAACAAAAACTGTTTTCGCAATGCTATTCAGAATTAGTGTTACCATAGCTTTTACGGTTATTGCCTATTTTTCAATCAATAAAAAGAAATAAAAAAATTTATCTCATTATGTTAGTGAATACTCGCAAACTTATACTTAGCTTGATAGTTTTATCAGGCTGGAATGTAGCCCAAGCTCAAGAGGCTTGGACATTAAAACAGTGTATTGATACAGCACAAGTTCATAATAAGACTTTGCAAATCAATCGTAACAATATATCCATCAGTGAACAACGAAAAAAAGAAGCACAAGCTAACCTCATTCCAAAAGTTACTGCCAATGCCGATTACAAGTATTTTATGGAATTACCTACACAGCTAATGCCGATGAACGCACTCAATCCACAAGCACCCGAAGGACAATTCAGGGATTTGCAATTTGGTGTTCCGCACAACATCAACGCCAATGTGCAGTTGGCAATGCCTTTGTATAATCCACAAATTTATGGAGCAATACAAAGTACACAAATAGCTAAAGAACTTACAGAATTGCAATTTCAAAAGTCGGAAGAACAGGTTTTGTTTGACATTACTACGCTGTATTACAATGCTCAAATCATCGTACATCAATTGGCTTTTTTAGACAGTAATATTGCGAATACCGAAAAGCTACTCAAGAATATGCAACTCTTGAAAGACCAACTTTTGGCAAAAGGTAGCGATGTGAGCAAAGTAAAACTGCAAGCCGAGCAACTCAACACTCAAAGGCAAAATGTAAACAACAAACTTATTCAGGTTTTGAATGCCCTAAAATTGAATATGGGAATTTCATTGGAGCAGAATATTACTGTTGTTTCTGAAATCCAGCAAGAAGTTTCTTTAGAAAGTAATACAAGAAATGTATTAGAACTGAAAATTATTCAAAAACAAAATCAACTGCTTCATAGTGATTTAAAAACATTGAACCAGTCAAGATTTTTGCCTTCGCTCAACTTAGTTGCTTCCTACGGAACAACTGGTTTTGGTTATGACAAAAAGCCTAACAATTTTCTGAAATTCTATCCGATTGGTTTTGCAGGAATACAACTAAGCTACCCTCTTTTTAATGGAACGGTTACACAGCGAAAAATCAATCAAAAGAAATTGGAGATTACCAACAATGAGTTGCAATCAAAATTGATTACGGAAAAGAATGATATGGAAGTTGAAAATGCTATCCGACAAAAAACAATTGCACAATCCACCATCACGAATACCGAAAGTCAAATTGCTTTAGCCAAAACGATTTATGATCAAACTGTTTTACAACAAAAACAGGGAACAGCGAGCCTTACCGATGTTTTGTTAGCTGATAACGCACTTCGTGAAGCACAACAAAATTACCTGAATGCAGTCATTGATTTTCTGAAAGCAGATTTAGAACTTAAAAAACTGACTGGGTCAATTACTTCAATTAAAAATTAAAAATTACGAATTTAAAATAGATAAAATGAAAAAGATAATTTGGATAATAGCTGGAGTTGCTGTAGTTGGTATGATGATGTTCAAACTTTTAAGCAACAAAAAAACCACCGAAAACAGAATATATCAATACGATAAAGAAAAGCCAATTTCGGTAAGTGTTGATACAATCCGATTACAAAATATTGTTGATGCAGGCAACTATACAGGCACTTTTGAGCCGAATAAGGAAACAAAAATAAGCGCAGACATCCAAGGAAAAATCAATGCGGTTTTGGTAGATGTAGGCAGTTATGTAAGCAAAGGGCAAACACTTATTCAGTTGGATAATTCACTATTGAAACTACAACTGCAAACGGTTGAAGTCCAAATTGAGGGATTGGAAGATGATGTAAAACGATACACCATTTTAACGGAAGCTGATGCCGTTCAAGGTGTACAGTTGGAAAAAGCAAGATTAGGTTTGAAATCCGCAAAAGTTCAGAGAGCAACTTTGTTAGAGCAAATCAACAAAACTTCTGTTAAAGCTCCTTTCAACGGTGTAGTAACTGCTAAACTCAATGAAGAAGGCGGTTTTGCAGCTCCGGGAGCTCCTTTGTTGCAAATAACGGATATAAGTACTTTACGCTTTACCATCAATATTCCCGAAAGTGATTTGGTTCAATTTCAAAGCAATCAATCCTACAAAATTAGTACTGATGTTTTTCCTGACATTTCCCTTTCGGGCAAAATATCAATGATAGGAAGCAAAGCCAATATGGGCAACAGTTTTCCAATTCAATTTCAAGTTGCAAACACCAAAAATCTAAGTATTAAATCAGGAATGTTTGGGAAAGTAAGTCTTTCTGAAACCAAACAAGAACAAGGTATTCTTATTCCCACATCTGCCATTATTGAAGAAAATGGAATTGCAAAAGTTTATGTCATAAAAAACGGAAAAGCCGTATTGCAAGCTATTACAACTTCAAAAACTATTGGGAACAAAACGCTTGTTTCAAGTGGCTTGAATGAAAACGATATCATCGTTACGAACGGATTTATCAATCTTTTTGACGGAGCAAATATTTCAATTAAAAATTAAGAACTACGAATTAAAAATCTTTGAAATGAAAGAGAATATCATACAACAAAAGAGTTTCGCATTTGCAATAAGAATTGTAGAACTGTTTAAATTTTTGCAAAACGAAAAGAAAGAATTTGTCTTATCCAAACAAATACTTCGTTCCGGTACAAGTATCGGAGCAAACATCGAAGAGTCTATCGGAGGTGCTTCTGATAAAGATTTCTTACATAAATTAACCATCTCCTACAAAGAAGCAAGGGAAACAATTTATTGGTTAAAACTACTTCATGCTACACACTATATTTCAGAAAAGGAATTTAATTCTTTGCACAATGACGCAGAAGAAATCTGTAAAATATTGGGCAAAATCCAGATTACTCTCAAGTCCCGTAATTCGTAATTTTTAATTCGTAATTGAACAAGATGAATATCACAGAAATATCAATCAAACGCCCTTCGCTGATAATTGTTCTTTTCAGCGTGTTTACCCTGTTGGGAATTATCGGCTACAAAAATTTGAGTTACGAATTAATGCCCGATTTTAACCAGCCTGTTGTGGTAATTAAAACAGTTTATCCCGGAGCAGAACCCAATGAAGTAGAAACTTCTGTTTCCCGAAAAATTGAAGATGCACTTTCCAATTTAGAGGGTGTAGATTATCTGGTAACGAAATCATTGCCCAATGCTTCAATCATTATTGCCAATCTAAAATATGGGACAGATTTGGACAAAACAATGCAGGATGCTCAACGCTACATTGACAATATCAAAAAGGATTTACCAAAAGATATTCAAAATCCGGTAATGAGCAAGGTTTCGCCAAACGATTTACCGATAATGTCAGTAAGTGCTACAAGCGATTTAAATCCGACTGAATTTTATCAAAAAATGAAGGATGATTATCTTCCTCAAATTCAGAAACTAAAAGGAGTAGCAGAAATTACCATCCTTGGTGGAGAAGAACGGGAAATTCAAGTAAAGGTGGACAAAGATAAATTGAAACTTTATAAGATTTCTTTGTATCAGGTTGTAGAAGCCATTAACCGTTCGGGAATTGATTTACCTGCCGGAAAAGTTCAAACCGACCAAGAAAACAGTTCGGTGCGGTTAGTGGGGAAATTCAATGACCTTAGTAGTATTCAAAATGTGCAAGTCGCAATGCCAATGCCAGGTAGTCCTGTTTATGTAAAAGACATTGCAAATGTTGTGGACGGCATTAAAGAAACAAGTTCTATTAGTAGATATAACGGTAAAAATGGCATCGGGCTTTTAATCAAAAAACAAAGCGATGGTAATGCTGTTGATGTTTCCAAATTAATCAAAGCACAATTTCAAACCATTGAAAAAAGCAATGCTTCTAAGAATGTAAAATTTGTAGTTACAGACGACAGTACGGACAATACCATTGCTGCCGTAAATTCGGTGGTATTCGATTTAATTCTTGCTGTTATTTTGGTTTCTATCGTAATGCTTTTGTTTTTAAGAAGCTACCGAAATTCTTTGATTGTGGCTGTTGCCATTCCTACTTCGCTCATCACTGCTTTTGGGACTATGTGGTTGTTGGGTTACACACTTAATTTGATGACACTTCTTGCGATGTCTTTAGTAATTGGCGTTTTGGTGGATGATGCCACGGTAGTTTTAGAAAATATTCAACGCCATTTGGATATGGGGAAAGACAAGCGAAAAGCAGCAATGGATGGAAGAATGGAAATTGGCTATTCCGCTTTGTCCATCACTTTGGTTGATGTGGTTGTTTTTGTCCCTATTTTATTTCTACAGGTTTTTGTAGCAGATATGCTCAAACAATTTTCTGTTGTAATTATTGTAACGGTATTAACGAGTTTGTTAGTTGGGTTTACACTTACCCCTTGGCTAGCCTCTCGAATTGGAGAGAAAGAAAACTTACAAGCAACTAATTTCTTTAACCGATTTTTACTTTGGTTTGAACATCAGTTAGATAAATTTATTGTTTGGTATGGCGGTAAATTAGATTGGATTTTAAAACATAAACTCATTTTTACAGGCTTCGTGATTTTTCTTTTTATTGGAACTGCCGTTATGATGAAACAGGGAATTATTGGTAAAGAACTTATTGCCACAGGCGACCAAGGGAAATTTCGTTTAGCTTTAGAGTTCGATAAAAACACTTCTATCCAACAAAACAATTTGATTTCAGAAAAAATTGAAACTTACATATTACAGAAACCCGAAGTAGCCACTTTGTTTAGTAATGTTGGCGGACCAAGTACAGGTATTGGAAGTTTGGGCGTAGGTTCTGCCAATAAATCGGAATTTACTATTCAATTAAAACCAAAAAAGGAAATCAATAATCTTTCTACCGAAAGGTTTATGACTGATTTGCGTGAGGATTTGCAAACAAAATTCTCAGGTATTAATTATTCGATTAGTGGCTTAGGTTTAATCCCAAAAACAGCACCCATTGAAATTACATTGAGTGGTTCAGAACTAAATCAGGTAATGCAAACAGCACAAAATTTAAAATCAGTAATTGAAAAAATACCCGGTGCAGACAATGTTCGCTTATCTGTTGAAGCAGGGAGCCCGGAACTAAAAGTAATTCCGGACAGAGATAAGATGCAACGCTTAGGCTTGAATACTGCTTATGTGGGAATGAATTTGCGTACTGCTTTTTCTGGAAACGATGATGCAAGCCTAACTGAAAATGGAACAGAATATCCTGTACGAATTTGGTTAGATAAATTTAGTCGTCAAAATTATGATGATATTAATAATTTGAATATTGTCAATCCAATGGGCGTTCCAATTGAAGTTTCGCAGTTTTCAACGATTGAAAAAGACAATTCGCCCTCTTTATTAGAACGAAAAGACCGACAACCAGCTATTACCTTAACTGCCGATGCTTTGGGTCGCCCTTCAGGAACAGTAGCCGATGAAGTTGTAGCTTATGTAAAAAATAATCCTTTACCTACTGGCATTGAAATGACTTGGGGAAGCGATATAAAAAGGCAAAACGACAGCTTTGGAGCATTGGGTTCTGTACTGATAATATCATTTATTCTGATTTATCTCATTATGGTTGCTTTGTATGATAGCTATATCTATCCATTTGTAGCCTTGTTTGCAATTCCGGTAGCAGCTATCGGTGCATTTTTAGCCTTGAATTTATCGTTAAGTCATTTAAGTTTATTTGCGTTATTAGGTTTGATTATGTTGATGGGATTAGTAACCAAGAACTCCATTTTAATTGTTGATTTTACCAATCAATTAAAAGCCGAAGGAAAGCCATATCGCCAAGCCATCATCGAAGCAAGTAAAGGCAGAATGCGACCTATTTTAATGACAACATTATCAATGGCAATCGGGATGTTACCCATTGCATTAGCCACAGGAACTTCTGCTGAATGGAAAAACGGATTGGCGTGGGTAATTATCGGTGGGCTCCTTTCTTCTTTAGTATTGACTGTATTCTTAGTGCCAATGGTGTATTACGGAGTGGATAGAATGAAAGAGAAATTCAGTAATAAAAAAACAATTTAAAATGAAACAAATACCTATTGTACTTTCAGCACTCTTATTCCTTTCTTCATTCTCAAATACAAAAGAAGAATACTGTTTAACAATTGAAGTAGAAAACTTACGCAATTCAAAAGGTGTTTTACAAGTAGCTTTATACAACAAAGACGGCTCAATACCTGATGAACAGTACAAAAACTATTACAAAATTCAGACTACAAATATTGAGAGCGGAAAAGCCGAGATTACTTTTAAAAATCTCCCGAAAGGAAAATATGCTATAAACATTTTGCACGATGAAAACAAAAATGGCAAAATTGACAAAGGGTTAATCTTGCCCAAAGAGGGAATTGGCTTTTCATACTATTCATCTATAGGATTAACCAATCGTCCTAATTTTAAAAAAGCAAGTTTTGATTTGTTTCAAGACAAAGAAATTAAAGTAAAAGTGATTTATATGTAAGCCAAGCATAGGTGAAAGCACATTTGCAAGCCGCACAAGTCCGAGCTCAGACCAAAGCTTGCAAAAGAGCTTTCACCTCTCCAACGCTGACAAAGATTGAATTAAAAAAATCCTTCCCTTCAAAAATAAAAAAATACACAACCACACAGACCAATACGACAAAGGCAGAGAAAGATAGTATTTACAATAGTTTGCAAGGACATCGGACAAGAACCACTGGCTATAACATCGGTTTTGCAAGATAGCGGGCGAAGTGCTTCGTTTGAAATTTTTTGCTATATTTGGAGTGTCGGCTTCGTATAAAAGTTAGTGCTTAAAATCCGCTACCTCGCAAAGCCGAGAACCGTTGTAAGAAATTGAACATCCAAATCACCAATAAATAGTTCCAAGAAGAATTGGAGTATTGGTAGCAACCAAAAGAAAATTTTGGTTCAAAGCTTGCAAAAAAGATTTGCTGAAAACTTGTTTTCAAAGCTAATCGCTTAAAAGCTTTGACAAGGTACGAAAATAAATTGAGAAAGTCAAATTTTTATAGTACTTTGCTACCAATACGAAAAAAATAATGGAACTAACCTTTTGAATGACTTCAAAAATCCAATGATTTTAGTAAATAATTCAAAAGGGAATATATTAGGTGATTAATGAATGGCAACTATCTTACAACACTGTGTACACGTACATACCTCCATTCGTCGGCACGTCGTGTACACTTGACCGTTGTGCGTCAGCATTTCCAACCGTTTCCCAAAACATCGAACCGAAAAGCCGAAGAACATATTAAAATTTGAACGAAAAAATTTGTTTCCTAAACAAGAAACTCCTAAATTTGCTCATAATATTAAATGAATGACGGAATATAAATTTCGAGTTGAGTTTTTGGAAGATGCAAAAGAGTTTCTTGACAAGCTTGACGAGAAAGCAAGAGATAAAATAGTTTATAACATTTGGAAGGCTCGAAGTACAAACGACAAAGAACTTTTCAAAAAACTTCAAGACGAAATTTGGGAATTTAGAACGAAATTCAACAAAACTTATTTCAGACTATTTGCGTTTTGGGACAAAACAGACAAAACGGATACGGTTGTAATTTCGACACACGGACTAATAAAGAAAACAGACAAAATCCCAAAAAGTGAAATTGAACGAGCCGAGAAATCGAGAGAAAAATATTTTAGCGAAAAAATAAAAAAGAAATGAAAACATATAGTTTAGAAGATTTGACCGACAAATACATCGGTAAAAAAGGAACGAAAAAGCGAGATGAGTTTGAAAACGAACTTCGACTTGATTTGTTAGGACAAGCTATCAGACAAGCCCGACAAGAACGCAATTTAACTCAAGAAGAATTAGGAGAACTAGTTGGAGTAAAAAAAGCTCAAATTTCAAAAATTGAGAACAGTACAACTGACGCAAGATTTACGACAATTTTAAAAGTTTTTGAAGCGTTAGGTGCTAAAGTGAATTTTAATGTAGAACTAAACAAAAGAAAAATTGCATATTAAAAACTATGCCGAACGCACAACAGGCAGTTTGGCAAAATGGCGGGTTCAGTACTAAATTCAAGTTCAGTTGTTCGATTGAACTTGATTGCAAAACTGAACATTTGTGCTTCGATTTCCGCCACTTCGCCAAGCTGCAAAACCGTTAGCGGTCAGCTTAAAACCAACTGCAAAAAAACAAAGAACAATGAAAATACATTCAACAAATTATTATGACACTTTCATAGAAGTGGCAGAAGACACAAAAGCAAATTGTGGGACTCAACCACCTGCAAAAGTCAAAAAAACAGTTGCTGAAATGCAGTTTGAGTTAATCTCTAAAAACCCGTATAAGTTTACTTCTGATGATATCTTTTTTCAGGTATATGCAGATAGAAATGATTTAACAAAAGCTGAATACAAAAAAGCAAGAGAAGAGTTTTTCTCGAAAGGACAACCTTGTTTTCGAGCCTCACCCCTTACAAAAACCTATGGTTTTGGTATTCATAGTGATAGTAACGGAAAAATTGCACTATATGGAGTGGAAACGAAAGAATATGAAAAATTCTTGTCGGACAAAAAAATTAAAAAGGTAAAAGCAATGAAAACAAGCAAATAATAATTATGAATATATTAATCGAAATAAATTGGGTCGCAGTCCTAATAGGGACAATGGCATATTGTGCATTCTGCGGCATATGGCACCGACAATTTGTGTTTGGAAAAAAATGGGAAGAAGCTATGGGTTTCCATCGACCAGAAAATTGGAAAGAGACAAATATTTATTACATAGTTCCTCTCATTGCTTGTTTTGCCACCACATTAACAATGTCTATATTGCTAAAATTGACAAATACAGCTTCATTTAAAGAAGCCTTGACAGTTGGACTGTTAAGTGGGTTTGGAATTGGAATGGCTATAGTATTCACAACAGCAGTTATTCCAACGATGAAAAGACCTTTAACATTTGGGGCAATTACAGGAACAGCACAAGCGTTAGGAATAACTTTAATGACTTTAATTGTATATGCTATTTCAAATTGACAGCGAAAGAAAGCCGAACCGCTAACAAGGGTAACCGTTGCACAACTTCCATTTTAAAAAATAATGCCCTTTAAAAATCTCACAGAAAGCATTAGCTGCTAATTTTCGGAAGCAAAATTGGTAAGAGGGGAAGTTGAGTTTAAGGCAACCAGTCTGATTTTTGAGCTAAAAGCGGGAGAAAGGATTGAAATAAGATCAGACCGCAGCTTCTCTACTGGTTTTTGCAGAGCCATTGTTTTTATTTGTGTTTTTCTTTGAATAAACTTCATGTATTTTTTCAGATTATAACTGAGTGCCGACATGAGTGTATGTTTATTTGCTCCTGCCATGCCTCGTGTGTTTACCCGTTTTAAATTCATGTGATTAATGAGTGTGCCGTAAGCAACCGTCTAAGTACATCTTTTTTCAAGTCATCTGTGGTCATACCTTAG
>ERZ761610.808-NODE-808-length-20875-cov-17.132613_pt1 | contig 20875 bp, 15 predicted proteins | sample MGYA00512164_ERZ761610 | MGnify/ENA primary metagenome ERZ761610 (study PRJEB28899, sample SAMN02850038) | bioreactor sludge metagenome | biome: EBPR Sludge; feature: EBPR Bioreactor; material: flocular biomat | place: Australia: Thorneside Wastwater Treatment...
TCATAACGCTCACGTCGCACTGCCACAGCATAGCCTTCAATTACAATCGTCTCTTCACCGAGGCTAAACAAATCAATATCAACTGGTTGAAAGTATGGCGCATCTTTCAAAACTTTAAACTGTTCTAGCGCAGGTGCTTTGCCTTCATCAGAATCAGGAAAAGCAATTAAATAACAAATTTCCATGTGTTAAGTGTACTATACTATGTCATTGCGAGATTGCTTACCACTTCGTGGCGCACGTCGTCACTTCGTTCCTCGCAATGACATACCACAAACGGTGAATTATGACTCTCAATGAACAATATAAAAAATGGAAAGAAACAACGCTAAAAAAATCTTTGGATAAAACCAAAGAAAGAAAAGAAAGATTCGAAACCACAGCAGGGATTGAGATTCCGCGCCTCGCTCTCCCGCCTCAACCTGATTCAACTGCGGAGAAATTAGGCTTCCCCGGAGAATATCCTTTCACTCGTGGCGTGCAACCCACTATGTATCGTTCACGCTTTTGGACAATGCGTCAGTATGCTGGTTTTTCTACAGCAGAAGATTCAAATAAAAGATATCGTTATTTATTGGAACAAGGTCAAACGGGGCTAAGTGTTGCCTTTGACCTCCCAACTCAAATCGGGTATGACGCGGATGACCCAATCGCTCATGGTGAGGTTGGCAAAGTTGGAGTCTCGATTTCATCCATCCATGATATGGAAACTTTATTCAAAGAAATTCCATTGGACAAAGTTTCTACGTCTATGACGATTAATGCACCTGCTGGTGTTTTGCTTGCCATGTATATTGCCGTTGCGAAAAAACAAGGCGTGGACATGAAGCAACTGCGTGGCACGATTCAAAATGATATTCTCAAAGAATATATTGCGCGTGGGACGTATATTTTTCCACCTGCGCCTTCGATGCGATTAATCACTGATATATTTTCTTTTTGCGCAGAACATGTGCCGAGTTGGAACACAATTTCAATTTCGGGTTATCACATTCGTGAAGCGGGCTCAACATCGGTGCAAGAAGTGGCGTTTACATTATCAAATGGAATTGCATACATTGAAGCGGCATTGAAAGCAGGTTTATCGGTAGATGAATTTGCTCCGCAACTTTCGTTCTTCTTCAATGCCCATAATAACTTTTTGGAAGAAGTTGCAAAATTCCGTGCGGCACGTAGACTGTGGGCAAAAATTATGCGTGAGCGATTCAAAGCGGGCAAACCATCTTCATGGCAATTGAGATTCCATACACAAACAGCAGGTTCAACATTAACTGCTCAACAACCTGAGAATAATGTGGTGCGTGTGACTATTCAAGCATTATCAGCAGTTTTAGGCGGGACACAATCTTTACATACCAATAGCATGGATGAAGCCTTATGGCTCCCCACTGAAAAAGCAGTGCGAGTTGCATTAAGAACGCAACAAATTATTGCTTACGAATCAGGCGTAGCGGATTCAGTTGACCCGTTAGCAGGTTCTTATTTGATTGAATATCTGACCGATGAAATTGAAAAAGGTGCCGAAGAGTATATTTCCAAAATTGACGACATGGGCGGCGCGATGCAAGCCATCGAAAAAGGATTTATGCAAAATGAAATTCAAAACGCCGCCTTCACAGCCCAAAAAGCAATTGAACGAAAAGAAGAAATTGTTGTGGGTGTGAATCAATTTACTGTCAATGAAGAGGTTACGTTAGAACGCTTGAAAGTTGACCCTGCCATTGAGATTGATGCTCGTGAAAGGTTGAAGAATTTACGGGAATCGAGAAATCGGGAATCGGTAGATGTGTTATTAGGAAAGTTGGTCAATGCCGCCAAAGGGAATGAGAATTTAATGCCTTTGTTCATTGAATGTGTAGAAAATGAAATTACACTTGGAGAGATTTGTAATACTCTCAGAAGTGTTTGGGGTGAGTATGTGGCGGAGGGGTTTTAAAATCCAATAGACCCTTTCAAATAAACAGTTTTGTATCATAAGGAATAGATATACAGAAAGTCATTTGAATATATGCTTTATGATTTATGTACAAATTAAAACTTCAATATAATTAAGGATATGTAAACATTGGAAAAGAAAATTCTTATAAACATTGGTGTTTCTGTTTTGATCTTACTTCTTCAGCTCTTAGTACTTGAACCGATATTAGGTACTAGATGGGGATGGGTTTTTATTGTTTTAATTTTGTATTTTTTATTGGTGTTCGAATATTATTTCAATAAGCTATTTCCCAAAATAGGTCTTAAGAAATTTAGTTACTATTTTGATGCTTCAATTAGTTATATAAAAAAACTTTTGTCTCCTGTGTTTTCTGCTTTAAAAATAGCTAGTAAAAAAATTTTAGAATTATCAGCCTATTTCGTAGTCATTTTTTCATTTTTAATAATATTTCTTTGGGATGCATTATTTTTTCAACTTGAATCAAATATCTTAGAATTTCAAGAAATATCTGGAACTTCTTTTTCTCCAAAAACATTCGTTTCTATAATTTTTATTGCATGGTATTTTTTATCTTTATTTCTGCTAAGTTTCATCGAAGTGAAAATAAGCCAAGTGTCGCGTGTAATCGTAACCGCCTGTACGGCAGTTGTTGTACTAACTATCTTCTCTTCTATTTATGGATATGAGTTTTTAGTTAAGAAAACCGAATTGGTTTATCTGGCGATTATTTTAGCAACAATATGGGTTGTTGCATTGAAAGTACTCGCTAGTCAAAATAAACAGTTTGAATATTTAGATGATATTGTGACATTTCTAATGGATGTTCCAGAAATCTCAAGTCTTTTTACTAAAGAATCACTTAAACTTACAAAGATAATTCAAAAAGGTTGGTTAAAATTTATATATCACCCTTGGGCAGATGATTATATTTCCTCAATTAAAGACTGTATTCCTATAAAGTGTGAAGGATACTTACTTACAATAGGATATATGACTTCGCAAGAAGAACGAATGTTAGAAAATGTACAATCTGCTTTACAAGAAGATATTCAAAAATATTTTAAAATCAAGAGACTGAAAATAAGATTTGAAAAGATCGAAATTAGCGATCATAGGAAAATAGTGAAAATTTTGAGAAAATATGACTCGCAGGTAGGCAAATAGTTGTTTTTTGGGGAATGAGTGATTCATTTCCTGATAGCCTCTGACCGCAATTGATAGCACTACTCACTATAATCCGTGCAGAGGTGCAAATGAACAAAAACAAATTTCCTTTTCACGGCTGGCTTGGTGTGGGGCTCATCATCATCTTTTGGATTCTCAATTGGGCATTAGATGGCGCGCGCACACATTGGGGCTTCTTTCCATTATGGTTAGGGTATTGTCTCGCGATTGATGGCTTGGTCTTCTGGCGCACGGGCACGTCACTACTAACCCGCAGTATCACAAAATATATCGGTCTATTTATCATCTCCGCGCCTGTGTGGTGGATTTTTGAATTGCTCAATCTGCGCACCCAAAATTGGACGTACGTCGGTGCAGAAATATTCTCCCCGCTTGAATATGCCTTCTGGACGACGTTAAGTTTCACAACCGTCATCCCTGCTGTGTTTGGTAGTGCTGAATTCTTCGCCAGTTTTGATTTTATTCAACGCTTCAAAAATGGTTTGATAATTGGAACTGACATAAAGACCACCGCTTCTTTTTTTATTTTGGGCTGGGTGATGCTCCTTCTGCTTTTGATATATCCCCAAATATTTTTTCCATTTATATGGTTATCCATATATTTTATTCTTGAACCAATCAACGTTTGGCTAGGCAATCGCTCCCTCGCAGATTGGACCAAACAAGGCGATTGGCGACCTGTCATGGCTTTGTGGCTTGGCGTTTTACTGACCGCCTTCTTTTGGGAAATGTGGAATTACTATTCGTTTCCAAAATGGATTTATCACGTCCCCTATGCAAATTGGTTATATATCTTTGAAATGCCCTTGCTAGGTTATGGTGGCTATTTGCCCTTTGCGCTTGAGTTATATGCACTCTATCATTTGGTGATTCGTGATAAGAAAAGTGACTATGCAAAAATTGTGAATGACTAAAATAAAAACCGCCTCATTCTTGAGGCGGCTTGTTTATTAACCTTTGACCTTTATCCCCGCCGCACGCAGTTCTTCGAGCAAGTCTTCATCCACGCCGTTCATGCGCATTTCGAGTAATTGTTCAAGCGTTAAATCTTCACTGTACTTTGAGCGCATGTCACGGATAAAACGCGGAGTGACATGATGAATGGTCAACTCTACCAAATCATCTACTTTCAAATCTTTAAAGCCAAGTTCGTTTAATTCACGCACGAATTTTCCGCTGACGCCATGGTTTTGTAAATCTTCTAAGTCACTGACGCTTAAGTCTTTCATCCCAGCCTCTGTCATAGACTTAATGAATTTTGCAGAAATACCTTGGTCGGCTAAATCAATAAAATCTTCGGTGGTGAATTGCTTCATACCCAATTCACGCATCTCTGCAATAAAGCGGGAAGTTACACCATGATCACTCATTTCTACTAAGTCATCTATATCCAAATCTTTCAATCCGAGTTCACGCAATTCGGCTACGAATTCTGGTTTTACATCATGGTTGCTGAGTTCTACTAAATCATCAATGTCCATGTCTTTGAAGCCGAGGCTTTGGAACGAAGCAATATAATCCGCTGAAACACCGTGATTACTCAACTCAACCAAATCATCAATGTCAAAATTTTTCAAGCCAAGTGCTTGTAATTCGGCAATGAATTTCGGAGAAACATCATGGTTGCGAAGTTCAATCAAATCTTCTACATCAAAATCTTTAAAGCCTACACTTTTTAATTCAGCAATATATTTTGCGGAAACTTCATGGTTGCTCAATTCAATCAATTCATCTACATCTAAATCTTTTAGCCCAGCATTTCTTAATTCACTAATAAATTTCGCCGAAACACCATGATTGCTCAACTCCGTCAATTCATCCATATCCAAATCTTTTAAGCCAGCATCTTTCAATTCGGCAATATATTTTGGTGAAACCCCTTGCAGATTCAAATCCACAATTTCGTTGGCGTCTAAATCGGTAATGCCGAGGTCGCGCAATTCACGCACATAACGCGGTGTGATGTTATGAATGCGAAGGTTAATCCATTCACCTAAACCATCAGGCTCAACGCCGAGAGCCAGCATTTCACGAATGTATTCAGCGGTTAGGTTATGCGTTTGAATCTCTTGCAAGTCGCTCATGGTCACATGGTCAATGTCGGCATCTTTTAAGGCGGCAACTAAATCTTGCATACGCACATTGCGAGCATTTACAGGCGCAACGGCAGATACAACTGAAACTGGTGCTACAGGAGACAAAGCCGCAAGGGTAGATAAATTTGAATGTACATGAACATGCTGAGGCGAGTCAGAGGCGGGTTCTTCATCCCCTACTTCTTCCATCGCGTTAAAAAGTTGCTCGGCTTCTTCAGGTGAAATTTTTCCTTCGGCAAGCATATCCAAAACCATCAGGCGTTCTTTTTGTCCGTTCATTTTTTATCTCCTTTGATTTGAGAGAGTAGTTTGGTGGCTTCTTGCACAGTGATTTCGCCACTGCTTAGTTGTGCCAAAATTTCTTGGCGGCGGGTTGAAATTTCATCTTCTTTTGTTTCGATGCCCATTTCAGCAATCACTTCATCAAGTTGGCGGCGAATTGCCCAATACGATTCTCCCGTTTCGCGTTCCATCTCTTTCACATTGCCGCGATTGCGAACAAAGAATTCAAGAAACTTCAAACTTTCGGGCGAAAGGCGAAAAAACGGCGAAAGCTCAAATTTGCCAACCACGCCTGTACCACACGAGGTGCAGGTAAGTTGGGTGACGGCTAATGCGGATGAACAGCTCGGACAAGATTGCGGGACTAAGGGCATTTGGACTCCAATGTGGCTATATTAGCAAATATTTTTGGATTTGTCAATATTTTTGATTCAATACAAAATATTTTTGTTTTTGTTAAATTTATTTGTATTTTCTGGCTTTTTGACCTATTTCTATTCCCATAATTTGACTACACGACATAAATCCGCTTCTTTGCTCGGTTTGGCTTGATTCATGAACCTCAACATTTGACTTGATTTAATTAAAATAAAAACTCACTCTCTTGAGTGAGTTTCGTAAGGGTTATTGCACTTCACCTTCACAAGCGATAAAAATATCTTCCCCTGCCCCGCCTAGGCAAATATCATTCCCGTCGCCACCAGTGATTGTGTCATCCCCACCTCCGCCGACGATGCAATCATTGCCGCCTAGCCCATCAATCGTATCTATGTTTGAGCTAGCGAGAATCAGGTCATTACCTGCGGTGCCGGTGATAACTCCAGAACCTGTAATCAAAGTCGTTAAGGTTAAACCTGCACAAGCAGAAGGTCTGAGGTGACCAATCTGAAACGAGAGTATTACATTGTCCAGCCGTGTAGGCGGAATTGTATTGGTAGTAGCAATGGCTGTTAGTGTGCTTGCAAGGACAATCACGATAAGGCTAAAAACCAAGAAGCGAAATATAAAGCGCATGGTTATAGTTTAATCCTTGGTAATACAGTCTCTTGGGCAAGTTCAAACTCTATTTTTCCAGTTTCAATACTATATTCAAATTCGCCAAAACTTTCTTGAATTTTCGGTTTGGCATTCACACTCTGTGTGTGTGTTAAAACAGTTTGAGGCATTTCAGGCTGTGGTTCATATACATAAACGATACGCGGTTTTTGTTGATGAGAATCTTCAACAGGTTTTTCTTGTATCAACTGCGTTGGTACTTTGATTGGCTCTGTTGGTGTAGTAATCTCTACGATAGGCGTTTGAACTTCTTCAACATGTTCGTGCTTCCCTGTCAGCATATAACGATACGTCGTCCCATTACTTTGGACAAAATAATAATGTAAAGAATCTCGCATTGTGTGCAATATCATTGTGCCATGTCGCTCTGCAAGGCGGGCAAGGTCGTTAATGCTATGGACGTCAATAACAGAAGAAGTCTGCGCAAGGTTTTGCTCATATACATCTACCAACATGCCACCATACTTTAATTGGATAAGCGAATGTTGATTTTGATTGACTTTTCGATATAAATTCACGCCTGCGAAAATAGCACTTGCGAGTGATATCCCAAATCCTAACAGGGAGACGAAACGCATCATCCACACGGGAATTTGGAATCCTAAAACCGAAAGGGTATTCTGCTCAGAAGCAGAAGAAACTGCCATCCCAGATTGATTGGCATAAAGCGGGTCAGGTTGTGATATTTCTTCAGAAAGATAAAAATGGATTTTGTCGTATTTAAATACCATCTTTGGTGAAAATTCATCATTCACCAATATGCCATTCGCATTGGCGGTGAAAGAAGCATCAGAAACAATCTCTAAGGTGTAAGCAGTTTGCTTTAATCCCGTCTCTTGTTCTACAAGATTGACAATAGATTCAACCTGACATAAGTCTAAGGTTGTGGTGGCAAAATAAGTATTTCCACTAAATACGGTTTCTGGGGTGAGAGGGATGGTCCGTTGCCAACCACTTTGTGCATCAAGAATGCGTGCATACATACTTTGTTTACCAGCCATGCTTTGTAAATTGTTGCTTAACACGTTGTAAGTGAAACCAATATTCAGGTAACAAGTGAGTTTAGGGAATACAGGTTCACCAGAGCGGACAACTTCTGTGTCATAGACACCGGGTGTTCCCGTAGCAGAGTAATAGAAATAGCCTTCTTGTTGATATGAAATATTTTCAGTAGGGCGGTTAAGCGGGCGAGTAAAGGAATAAATTCCCAATATCAGAAATAAGAACGCAAAAAAAACAAATCCAATTATTGTAGCTGTTCCACTAAAGGAGAATGCAAGAACTGGATTTTCTTTTTTATTCTTTTGTGAAGGGGTTTGGAATACATCTATCATAAGAAACACTCCCATCAAAGCAACTGTGAGCACCATATTTAATGGCGCTCGCATCCACTCGATGAATTTACCAACTTTTGGAATATGCAACCACAATTTTCCAATAACTTCTGCTTGGGTTGGCTGATATGAGTCCAACCATGAATTGTTATCCCCTTGGAGAACGAAGCGGTCTAATTCCATTCCAATAATGCGATGAAAAACATAACTGCCTATGTTTGGGTCGTGATATACAACCGCATCCCCCACTCCATAACTTGGTTGTGTACGAACAAGTACCAAGTCGCCCAAATGAAATCCAGGCTCCATGCTGATCCCATCTACAATAACATAAGTCACCCAACCGCCAAGTTTAGCGGGGGCAAGCGTTATCCAGAAAATGATGCAGAGGAGTAATGAAGACAACGCAACAAAAACAGAGGATTGGCTTTTGCTGAGTTTTATCATTTTGATTCAAAGGGGAAAATTTAGAACTAGGTTTGCTCAATGCTCCTGCCAACCTTCAAAATCAGGTGACACCGAAACAAACCTAGTCTTTTGAATTACAAAGATTCCAATTTAGTTGCCGGTAGCAACCACACGTAATTGGTTAATAGTGGAAACTGCTAAACCAGTGGTGTCACATTCCCAAACAGTGCCAGCATCTAACGTGCAAGAATACCAAGTACCAGAAGCAACCAATTGGGCTTCTACTTGAGTTGCGGCAGCGCCTAAATCAAATGAGACGCTGTCAAGAGTTGAAGGGTCACTGGCATTCAAGGTGTAAGCAACACTGGTTACAGTGTAACCACTTACTGTACCAGACCCATCACCAGCACGGGTATCAGGCACTGTATTGGATGCAGCAAAGGCGTAAGCCGCAGCAGAGATGGCAACGATAACGAACACGGTCAACAAAACTTTCATATTTCTTAACATGGCATTTCTCCTTAAAATTTGGTTTTAATGAAGGTTGTATGCCATCCGAACAAAAAAGCTTGGCTTCTATTAAAGCCAAGCCAAGCACAATGCATATTGTGATCTTCGGCGGCTTGGCGGTCATGGTTGATTTACAACTTTAGACCCATAGCTTTGCGTCTCCAGCTTTCACTGGATTTGCCTTTTTCGGATGTCTGACAATACTATAGCACATCTTATTACATTTTCACCTTACAGGAAGTTTGCAAGTAAAAAAGGGCTTCAGATAAAAAATAGGCATTGATTAAACTGATTATTTTATTATTTTGAAACATCTTTTTTAACAAGAATTTGAGGCAACATTCGGTAGATGTAAATAGATAAAAAAATTAAGAATGGAATCATAGCCAAAATTGGACGCGGAAATCCCTCTACCCATTGCATTTGCCAAGCGTAATAGACAAAAGTTGTTAACACAATCCCGCCTAATAATGAACTTAGTCCAAGCATATACCATGAATATGCTTTATAAATTTGAAATAACATAAACAAACTAAAGAAGATAACTGTCCCGAAGAAGATTGCAAATCTTTGAGTACGTAAAAAACCTGTGTCGAATAAACCAAGTCGAAGCACGAAAGCTAGTTTTATTATTACGGCAATCAAAACGACATCAAATAATATTATCCCCAATTTATTTGAATTATTCCGTACCCAATCTCTGGCTGGAACTTCTAAACACTTATAAATTAAGACACACAAAATAATCGTGACGGGTATATATATCACCAAAAATGCATGGGGAGATAATGTAATAGAAAAATAACTTAAGATACGTTCAAACCACCAACGAAATGGAACATGCAAGATATACAAAGCATAACTAGAATCTCCTAACAAAACCAACCAGCGATGACTCAAAAGTTTAGATAGTCCAGTTGAGTCTGATGCTAAGGCTAGAATGGTGATAAGAAAAAGTGGGGCAAGCAGACCTACATCTAATGAAAAGGTTCTCCCAAAAATATGTTGAACATCTCGAAAATATAAAGCACTGAGAACAAACAACATGGAAAAAAATATCAAAGATAGATTTACAAAGGAAGAAGTATTTTGGTTTGCTCGGTGCTTCAAATACCAAATCCCTCCGACAAAGCCAAGCAAGAAAGCATTGAGGTGAAAAGGTGGAAAATATCCCAGAAAGTATCTGGTTGTAGAGTTTAGGTAACCAATTAGCAGTGTAGAATGAACGAGTTGACTCAATGCCCAAAACATCACAGAAAGCCAGATTAATCTCTTAACAGGTTGATTTAACATAAAAAACAAAAAGACAGGAACAAGAATATAAAAAAATACTTCAACAGATAATGACCAAGCCGCAATGTTATAAGAAACCGAATATTCAGGAATCCATGCTTGATATAAAAACAAGTTAGCAAGAAATTCTTTTAATCTTGTTTTTGGCACAATATCTATGTAATAAAAGCAAGTGACCAAGAAAGAAAAAATATAAACTGGATAAATCCGTGAAAATCGGGTTAGCCAATATTTCCGTGTTTCAAAACCTGAAGGCGAAGGGCGGTAATAAACATAAGCCATCACAAAGCCTGATAGCACATAAAAATAACTAACAGCCGTTAATCCAGAAGCAAATATGGATGGTATTTGAAAAAAGCCAAAGTCTCTTCCACTATGAAAGAAGACAACCGACAACGCGGCGAGAAAGCGAGTAAATGTAAGCTGATTAATCTTTTCAGTAGACTGTTGCATCCTGTAATTTTACTCTTTGGCTAGCAACATCGGGTAAACTTAAGGTCATGCCATCCAACATTTCATCTTCCCCTCTCATTGAAATTCAAAATTTAAGAAAAGTGTATCAAACCCCCGCTGGTGACTTTACAGCTGTCAACAACATTGACCTTGAAGTGCAACGCGGGGAATTTGTTGCCATCATTGGTAAATCTGGGAGTGGAAAATCCACTTTCATTAATATGATTACAGGCATAGATCGCCCCACTTCTGGTGAAATTATCATTGATGGTGCGCCTGTACATTCTTATAATGAGTCGCAAATGGCGGCATGGCGTGGAAAAAACTTGGGAATTGTTTTTCAATTTTTTCAATTATTTCCAACGCTCACCCTTTTAGAAAATGTAATTTTCCCCATGGAGTTGAATAATCTCTACACGAAAAACGAACGCAAAGAACGAGCGATGGCTTTGCTTGAAAAAGTAGAGATGACTCAACAAGCGTATAAACTTCCTTCGGCTGTTTCAGGCGGGCAACAACAGCGCGTTGCGATTGCTCGCGCCTTAGCCAATGACCCGCCTTTGATTGTCGCCGATGAACCCACAGGTAATTTAGATTCAAAAACAGCCACGAAAATCTTTTCACTATTTGAAGATTTGGTTGCTTCGGGAAAAACAATCTTGATGGTGACACACGATAGCGACCTTGCCCGCCGCGTGAATCGGACTGTCTTAATTTCTGACGGTGAAGTGGTTAATGAATATCTTGTGAGAGCATTATCAAAATTAAATCAAGACCAGTTAGTAGAAATAGCAAGGCACGTCAAACCGCAGACTTTTCCATCAGGTGCGAATATTATCCGCGAGGGAGAAGTTGGAGATAAGTTTTATATTTTGTTAGATGGCAAAACGGATGTATATATCAAAGAGCCTGGTGGCAGTGAGTTGGTTGTCAACCAGCTTGAGCGTGGACAATACTTTGGTGAAATGGCATTGCTCGGAAATGGAATCCGCACTGCGACGGTGAAGGCATCTGCTGAGGGTCCAGTATCAGTTGTCGCTTTAGATAATGAAGCGTTTAATCGTCTCATTGCTGATTCGCGTACGTTAAGAGAAGAGTTGACGAGCATCATCGAAAAAAGAAATATCTATAATCAATTGCAAGCGATTTCATCTTTCAATCAAATAACGTTAGCAGAAATTCTCAAACAGATGAAACCGATTCAATATGAATCAGAACATGAAATTATCAAGCAAGGCGATGTTGGAAAAACTTTTTATTTGTTGCTTGATGGTCAAGTGGATATTTTGGTAAAAAATGAACACGGCGAAGAAGTGCGTGTGAATCAATTAAGTAAAGGGGCATATTTTGGTGAGATGGCGATGATGGGCGATAAACGCCGCCAAGCGACGGTGCGTGTGAGCAAGGGAAAATTTGCAAAAGTGATTGAGTTGACTGCTGAAGAATTTGAAAAACTCACAGAATCATCTGCTGAATTTAAAACACATGTACAAAAAGTTGCTGGTGTACGCAAAAAAGAAATTGAGGGCAGTAGCAAACGCAAGGTGCGAAAATGAGTGTTCGCGCAAAAAAAATCTTTCGTGATTTAACTGTCAACAAAGCGCGCAGTTTGTTGATTATTCTTGCTGTGGCGATTGGCGTTGCCGCATTCGGTTTAATGTTGACTGGGCGAATTGTGTTGGAAGAAAATTTACGCGATGGTTACGCGGCGACAAAGCCTGCTCAAACTATCTTAACGCTTTCAGCATTTGATGATGATTTGTTAAACAGTATTCATGAATTAGATTATGTGGAAGAAAGTTTTGCTTTCCGTTTAGACTCTGCCCGCCTCCAATCTTCAGGTGATGTTTGGTTGAGCATGGAAATTTATACTTTGCCTGAGTTTGATTCAATCCCACTCAACAAATTAAATTCAGAAGATGAGTTAACAACTCCCCCTCTAAATTCTATTTACCTTGAACGCTCGTTGAATAATGTCATGCAAGTTGGTGATTCAATTACAGTTGAATTATTAAGTGGTGATTTGCATACGCTCAAGGTCGCAGGTTTCGTCAATGACTTGTCTCGTCTGCCATCTGAAATTAGTTTAACAGGTGTCGGTTATATCTCACTTGAAACTGCCGAAGAACTTGGTTTTGACACTCAATATAACCAATTGGCTATTTCGTTTACTAACGCAAAATCAAGAGCCGAAATTGAAAAAGAAACCACAAAATTAATTACAGAAATTGAAGCTGAAAATTATTTTGTTTTGCGAGCTTCAATTCCACAACCAAATAAATATGTGCTTGGCGATAACATGACTTCAGTTTTGTTCATCCTAAACGCATTAGGCATTTTGACATTAATCTTGAGTGCGTTTTTAGTGACGAGTGTTATGTCGGCTGTGATGTCACAACAAATTCCACAAATCGGGATTTTGAAATCTTTGGGTGCTCGTATTTCGCAAACCATGTCAATTTATTTTCAAGAAGTGTTATTGTTTGGCATCATCGCATTGATTCTTTCTATTCCAATGGGATTAATCGGCGCATATTTTCTCGCCGATGGCGTTGCTACGGGAATGAATTTTGATGTCACTCAATTTCATTTACCAACCCAAACTTTAATATTACAAGCATTTAGTGCTTTGCTTGCACCGTTATTGGCTTCTTTGGTTCCAATTATTTCTGGTTCGCGCATCACCATTCGAGAAGCAATCAGCAATTACAAACCTGAAAATACAAAAAATGCAAGTCGCTTTGGTGATTTGCCTCAACTCATAAATTTATCCATTCGCAATACATTTCGTCGCAAAGGTCGTTTGTTGTTAACATTTTTTGCTTTGTTGCTTGCAGGCGCAATGTTTATCGCCATCATCGGTATTCGACAATCCATGCGCAATGCAGTAGCAGAACTTCAAGGTGATTTGAATTACGATATCAGTTTTGATTTTGCTCAAGCGTATCCAATTGAGTCAATTAAAGATGAAATTGCAAAAGTCAATCAAATTGAATCAATTGAAACATGGGCAGTCAATGATGCGCGACTTGTTATCAACGACGAACATCAAACTGGAAGCATTATTATGTATGGCGTGCCAGAAGATACCATAATGGCGCAACCTGCTGTCATTCACGGTACATGGCTTGATGAAAATATCACGCGCGGAATTTATGTCAACGCCGATTTTATGGATTTATCACCCAATCTAAAAATCGGTTCGGTTATCAAATTAAATATCAATGGCACAGAAGAAGAATGGACTATCATCGGCTCAGGCGGTCGCGGATTTATTCCGACTGCTTATGTTTTTTATGATGACTTAACTGCACAAACAGGTTTAGATGGCTTCGCGAACCGCCTCGTTATACAGACGGGTCAATCTGATTCTGTTTCTCAATCTCGAATCCAATCTGACGCATTGTCTCACCTAGCAGAGAATAACTTCTTCGTCGTCAACTCACAAACTACGACTCAACTCAAAGAAACCACCGCCGCTCAAATGGATATTTTAATTATCTTATTACTAGCCATGGTGATTCTTATCGCAGTCGTCGGTGGACTTGGTTTAGCGATTACGATGAGTTTGAATGTCATCGAACGCACTCGTGAAATTGGAATCTTGCGTTCGTTAGGCGCACAAAATGGAGTTGTAAGACGCGTTGTGATTATTGAAGGTTTAGTAATCGGATTAATCAGTTGGGCAATTTCTATTCCATGCTCTATTCCACTTGCAATATGGCTTGGAAATTCATTAGGCAACTCCCTGCTCGCCAGACCTTTAGATTATATTTTTTCAATTCCTGCCTTATTAACTTGGCTCGGATTAACCGTTTTCATCTCAATCATCGCCAGCATTCTACCTGCTCAATCTGCCGCAAAATTAACCATCCGTGATGCGTTGGTGTATGAATAACGACTAGAGGGGCCAAAAAATTAATAATAATGGGATAGACACAGCAAAGACAATAATTTCCAATCCCAATCCCATACGCCAATAATCGCTGAATTTATATCCACCTGGTCCCATCACAAGTGTATTGGATTGATGCCCAATCGGGGTTAGAAAATCACAAGAGGCACCAATCGTAATTGCCATGAGGAAAGGGTCAATAGAAGCGTTCATGCCGTGTGCAATTTTGATGGCAATTGGCGCCATTAAGACAACTGCGGCGGCATTGTTTACTAATCCAGTAAGAAGCATGGATGCAACCAGTAAAACAGTCAATGCAAACACAGGTGGAAATTGGCTAGAAATTTGTAAGATGCTATTTGCAATTAATTCTGCTCCACCAGTGGTTTCTAATGCGGCGCCGAGAGGAATCATTGCGCCAAGCAAAATAATAATGGGCCAATCTACACTTTCATAGGCTTCTTTTAGGCTGACAAGCCTTGTAATTAGCATGAGCAACACGGCGATCATAAATGCAATTTGAACAGGAATCATTCCAAGCGCCGAAAATGCCAAAGCCGAAATAAAAATTCCAAGTCCAGCAAACAACTGTCCCCGTGTTTGACCGATGCGAATGTCTCTTTGGGCAAGTGGCAGACATCCTAGTCTTTCCACAACTTCTTTCAATGTTTCAATATGGCTTTGTAAAAGTAGTACATCGCCATTTTGAAAACGGATTTTATCCAAACTGGTTCGCAATAATTTTCCCTGACGCGAAATGGCTAACAGATTCACGCCATAACTGCCGCGTAAATTCAGTGTGCGAGCAGTGTTGCCAACCATAATTGAGTTTGGCATAACAACGCCTTCAACGAGCGTGACATCATCCGAATCTAAATTTTTTGCGTGAATTTCTTTTTCGGCGACCATTTCTAAGCCAAGCGACTCAATTATTTTTTTGATGTTCTCGGCATCAGCACTCACAATCAACACATCACCACTTTGTAATTTGGTATGCGACGATGGTTCCATGCGTCGTTCATTGCCACGAATTAAACCAACAACCAAAACTTCTGCCTTTGAAAACTCGCTGACTTCATATAACCGCTTCCCATTGACTGAAGATTTTTCAGGAACGCTTATTTCGGTGATGTAGTTATCAATGTCAAATAATTTTTCATCCGCCGTATTGCCTTTGCGAACAGGAATAAAACGCCAACCAATTAAAGAAATAAATATCAACCCGACAAATGTTACACCAACACCGACAGGTGAAAAATCAAACATGTTGTAGGCAGGCAAACCTGCACTCACGCGAAATGAAGAAGCAATGATATTTGGTGGCGTGCCAATTAATGTGGTCATGCCACCAAGTAACGAAGCAAAAGCAACAGGCATAAACAAATAGGAAGCGGGAATTTTTTTCGTTTGAGAAATTTTCACCACAACAGGTAACAGCAATGCCAATGCGCCAACATTATTCATAAAGGCTGAAAGTAACGCCACAAACCCTGAAAGCGCAAAAACTTGTGTGGAAATTCCGCCTTTGAGATTTGATAACCAACCACCGATTATTTCTACGATTCCAGAATTTTGCAATCCGCGGCTGATGACTAACACCGCCGCAACCGTGATGACAGCTGGGTTGCTGAACCCCGAAAATGCTTGCTCCGCCTCTACAAGCCCCGTGAGTGTGACAATGACCAACGAAAGCAATGCCACAACGTCATAACGCCAGCGACCTGTAATGAAAAGGATGAGGGTTAAGAGAAGTGTGCCGAAGATAATTAATTGCTCGATTGTCAAATCAAAACTCCTATTGCGTCACTACAATTTGAATAAAAATCAAATCGCCAAAGAAATTACCATCAGGGTCAACGGCTTGCCAAGCGGATTCGTATTCTCCAACATCTGTTGGGGCTGTGAATAGGATTCTAATTGTGGCTTGTGTGCCTGCACGTGCGGGATACAAAGCCTGTGTTGTATTTGCAGACATTGGGTCACCGCCTACCCATTGAAGTTTATAGGTTGAGTCCCAATCGCAAGTGCCATCGTTTTTGATTAACCATTGTTTATCAATTTGTGCGTTGGGTAAAAAAGATGTTCCATCTTCTACGGTTACATCGTCAAGGAAAGATAACACATTCGTACAAACACTTTCAGTTGGTGTAAAAATTATTTGTTGCGTTGGTGTTTCAGTAATAGAAAAAGTAGTTGGAATAGGTGTTGATGTGAAAATAATTTGAGTAGGTGGAATCGAAGTTGGCGGGCGGAAAGGTGTAGGTGTAGTCTGCTCAGCACAGGCGGAGAGAATGATGAATGACAGAATCAGGTTGAAGGTAAGAATGAAGCGTTTGTATCTCATAATAAAAAATGGACACGATGTCGTGTCCATTAATTTTACTTTATGCTTCTTCTTCGCCGCCACCTGCGTCACCGCCAGCATCAGCACTTTCGCCCATATCAAGCGGAAGAGCAATTTCGCCGCTCAACGCTTTTTGGCGAATGACGCTTTCAATTTCATTCATCAAATCAGGATTGGAACGTAGATAATCTTTTGCATTTTCACGTCCTTGGCCGATGCGAATATCACCATACGAGAAAAATGCGCCACGCTTCGTGATGACTTCAAACTTGGTTGCTAAATCCAAAACATCACCACTCTTGGAAATGCCTTCGTTGAACATGATGTCAAATTCAGCAGTGCGGAACGGAGGCGCAACTTTATTTTTAACAATTTTGACACGAGTACGATTACCGATAACTTCTTCACCAACTTTGATAGATTGAATACGACGAACATCCAAACGAAGTGAGGCATAGAATTTTAATGCCTGACCACCTGTGGTTGTTTCGGGGTTTCCAAACATGACGCCAATTTTTTGACGAAGTTGATTTGTGAAAATAACAGCAGTTTTGGTTTGGCTAATCGCACCGCTTAATTTACGAAGTGCTTGAGACATTAAACGAGCTTGCACACCCATAGTGGCATCGCCCATATCACCTTCGATTTCGGAACGTGGTACAAGTGCGGCAACGGAGTCAATGACGACGACATCTACTGCACCAGAGCGCACAAGTGTTTCAACGATTTCAAGCGCTTGTTCACCTGTATCAGGTTGGGAGACAAGTAAATTATCAATGTCAACACCAAGACGTGCGGCATAAACTGGGTCGAGAGCATGTTCCATGTCAATAAATGCGGCGGTGCCACCCATTTTTTGGGCTTCGGCAACCACATGTTGACATAACGTTGTTTTACCAGAAGATTCAGGACCATAAATTTCGGTGATGCGTCCACGTGGGATGCCGCCAACGCCTAATGCAATATCAAGTGAAAGTGAGCCTGTTGGGAAGACTTCAGTCACCATGCCATGCGCTTTACCAAGCGGCATGATGGCACCTTCGCCATAACTTTTGAGGATATCACCCACAGCCTTATCAAGCATGGCTTGTTTGGCGGAATCTATGTTTGTATTTTGAGCAGGTTGTTCAGCGGAAGCACGTTTTCTAGCCATTTTTATTCTCCATTTTATGTATAGGGTCACTTAACCACGAAGGATAAAAGTTCGCAAAGGGTTAAGGAAATTAAGTGTAAAGCGAGTATAGCACAGATGTTCTGCTCGTCAAGAGGGAAAAATGAGGTTTCAGGTTATGGTTGAGGTGTCGGCGTAGCAGGCAAATCCAATGGAACAAAATCCAAAGTTGCGGCAGGTGGGCGTGTTGAATCAAACCCATTTTCGCCTTTGAAGGTAAAGTAACTTACTTGCCCGGGGAAAATCTCTACCCAAGTTTGCACGCGTTTCTCTTCATATCGAAAAGTAATTTTATATATCCCGGCGGGTAAATCACCAAGCACCATGTTTTCTTGATAATACGGGTCTGGGTTAACTGCCCCACCTTTGCCATAAGTACGAATTGTGAATGTTCGTCCACCCTGTTCAGGTGAAACAGTCACTTCCACTTGTTGAAGCAGTTCGCCCTTAGTATCCATGATGCGCCCGGCTAATACTCCCCAACCTTGTGGCGGAGCAATCCACAACTCTGGATTGTACGTATAGAAAAAAGAATTATTTGGCATACGAACTTCAAAATGCACATGCGGACCCGTCGTCGCACCTGTTGTACCCACAAAGCCAATGATATCTCCAGTTTCTACATGTTGCCCAACAATTACACTCATCATGCTCATGTGTGCATAAATTGTATAAAGTTGTTGGTCGTTGTAACCAAAATCATGTCGAATAGCAACTGCTAAACCATACGGGTCACTTTGATTGCCCGGCGTTTCGGCAAACAAACCCCAATCAGCCCAAACAATGGTGCCGGGTCCAGCCGCCATAATAGGTGTGCCTTCGGGTGATGGAATATCTACGCCAGTATGCACAATATTTCTTCCAAAAAACACGCCACCATAACGATAATCTGCAATGGGCCAATTGATTTGGTCAGCCGCAATGGGGCGCGTAAAAAAGAAATGGTCATACGGAGCAATTGCCCACGGCACAGGATACAAAGGCGGGCGCCAACCTGTGATAGGTTCTGCCCCCGGCGTTGGAAGACTAAATTGAAATGGTGCAGGTGATGGAGAAACCACCGCCTCATTCGTGGCTTCAACTTGATTCTCAACCTCAGCAATCACTGCCGTTGGAGTTGAGTCTGTCACTGCATTTGAGCAAGCAGATAATATAAAGATAAATAAAAGTATCGAGGAAATTTTTTTCATATAGTAAATTGAAAGAGTGCGTCGCGTTTCTAAACTTAGAATATTGCTAACATCAAAAAGCGCGACGCACCTATTAGCATTACGGAATCACTGTCGGCGGTGTGGGCGTGATTGAAGGCAAAGGCGTAATCGTTGGTGTAGAGGAAGGCGTAAATGTGATGCGAGGCGTGCGTGTTGGTCTTGGTGTTGACGTAAAGGTTGCTGTCGGCGTCGGAGTCAAAGTCGGCGCGAAAACTCTTGTCGGTGTGGCTAACGCTTCGGCTGGATACAACTCTTTCATGGCATCGTACCAAGTTAATCCACTTGTCAAAGCAAATGTAGAAAATCTTGCGCCTTTGTAGTATGTTCTCCAATTCGGCAGTGAAGGCAATCTCTCCCATCCATACGCAGAGACTAAAGATGTAATATCAATCCAATAACCTGACGGCACAAGTGAATATTCGCCACCTTGTTCGTATGTGACAGGGTCTAAATCGTAACGAGCATTCAAATTCCATGGCGCGTTATGAATCGGCTCACCTAATGAACCATCTTGCACACTGGCGCGGATATAAATTCTCCAATACGTTTGCGAGCCAATATCTTCACGCAAAGTCACCATCCAACCCGCATTTGCCATCAACGAATTAATTGCAAACGCTCTACCTGTGTACAACCAATCATTATCAAAACCAGGTTCAAGACTTGTTGTCAATGGAACAAAGGCATTTTCTAAACTTGCTAACGCATCCCAACCTGTTTCAATAATGACTCGTGTTCGTAACGCATTAAATGATTCATCTACCAAATCATGCAATTGTGGAAATGGTGCCTGCACATCTTCAATATTCACCACATACCATCTCTGGTTTGGAACTTCTGCGCCGGGCGTAACAATCGGCGACCATAACGGCGTTGGGTTTACATTTTCCGCCTGCAAAAATGAATCAGGCAATGGGATTGATAACTCCGCATTTCCCCAAGTCATTCCACGCACTCGTCCACTTAAAGGAAGTGATGATTGCAAAACTTTTCCTTCTACATCATACGAAGTTACAAAATATTGATTCGGCGCACTAACCACTGCAACCACTTGACTTGCATTTTCATTCCATGTGCCGATATAACCATCACCAATCCATTGCGCGGCACGATTTGGTTCATTTGCATCCCAAACATACAAACCGCTAAAACCAACAGTTTGCGAAATTGAACTCCATAACAATTGTGAGCCATCAAAATTCCAAACAGGATAATTTTCAGAAGCGAATGGTGTATTACTTAAATTTTGATAACGTTCATCACCGGCAATATCTAAATCTGCTAGCCACACATCACTGTCACCACCGCGTGTTGAAATGAAAGCAATATGCCGACCATCCGGCGCCCAAGTTGGCGTATGGTCTGAAGCGGAATCATACGTCAATTGAATCACTTCACCATCCGTCACATTCACCACAGCAATTTCTAAATTGTCATTGATGTATGTTTCATACGCCAAAAACGAACCATCTGGCGACCACGACGGCGCAGAATCATATTCATCTGAATTTGTAATTTGAGTCACTTCACCAATTTGCAAATCCATCACATACAAATCCCAAAAACCACTTCTATCTGATGCAAATGCAAGTTGAGTTTTATCAGGACTCAATGCTGGCGATATATCATTCCACTCGCCTGTTGTAATGCGAGTTAGCGGATAATTTTGTGGATGATATAAAAACAGATGAGCATATC
>ERZ761610.812-NODE-812-length-20831-cov-173.515739_pt1 | contig 20831 bp, 11 predicted proteins | sample MGYA00512164_ERZ761610 | MGnify/ENA primary metagenome ERZ761610 (study PRJEB28899, sample SAMN02850038) | bioreactor sludge metagenome | biome: EBPR Sludge; feature: EBPR Bioreactor; material: flocular biomat | place: Australia: Thorneside Wastwater Treatment...
TGAAACCATAGGCCAATCATCACAAATGTTCAAGTTATTTTTGCTTAACGCCTAACCAAAGTTCCAGACCACAGCTCCCGCCTTCCTCACACCAGATCGATGTCGGCTTGTCGACGCCGGTTTGACTGCGGCGCCGACAGCGATGCGAGGGCGTGGCCGCGGCGCGGACCGTGGCGAAACGCATCGCGGCGTTCGCGACGGTCGGCGGTGTGGTGCCGCTGGGTGTGATCGCGGCCGCGTTGATCCGCGCGCCAGCCACGATGCTCGCCCGCGGACTTCGCCGCAAGCTCCGTCTACAAGCGACGGATCGCGCGCTCCCCGAAGCAATCCGGCAGGCCAAGGCCCAGACCGCTCCCCCGCTTGAATGGTGTCGCGTGAAGTGGGACCCGGTGCCTCGCGCACTCCATCCAATGCTCGGAAGCCATGCCACAACGAAAGCTTCTACGCCTCGGCTGCAGCCGAAGCGTTCGGGCCCGCCAAGGACAAGGGCGCTGGCTTCGTTCCGCGTCGGGTCAACCCGGGGTTCGCGTCTTGGCCACGCCCGTTGCTTCTGTAGTAAGCTAGCGCTTTGCTAGCGTTCTACTCACAGGAGCAGCCTCATGGCAGCCGGCAAGTCCGAAGTGGTCAGCGTGCGTGTCGAACCCCCCATCAAGGCCGCTCTGCAAGCCGCTGCGGACCGGGAAATGCGCAGCCTGGCCAACATGGTGGAGGTGATGGTCATCGCCTACTGCCGCAGCAACGGCTACCCCTTGCCCGGCGTGCCGGCTGAGGCTCTACCGAACGCTACCGCCTCCAAACCCAAGGCAACGTGACGGTCACCCAAGAGCCCCTTCTCGTGAAGCTCGGCTTCCGATTCGGCATCAACGGGCCGCACGCAGCGCGGACCATGATGCTGGACGACCTGCGCGCGCTGTTGTCACACACTCCGGCTGATGCAATCCGCGCCGACTACGCCCGGGCCATCGTGGACGACAACGTGCTCGGCAAGTCCACCAAGTCGGCCAGGCAGCTGGCTTGGCGTCACTTGGGCACGCTGTATGGCTGTGGTACCAACAATCCCATCTTCCGCGCGCTGCGCCGCCTGTGGCCGCTGGATGAAGCTGCACAGCCGATGCTGGCGCTCGCAGCGGCGCTGGCGCGCGACCCCTTGCTGCGGGGCACCCAGTCCTTCATCGTCAATCAGGTACCTGGCACCCAGGTCACCCGCGAGCAGACGGAGGCGTTTCTCGACCGCCGCCACCCCCAGCGCTTCACACCCGCCTCCCTGAAGTCGTTCGCACAAAACGTCGCAGGGACATGGACAGCCGCCGGGCTGCTTACAGGTCATCGCCGAAAGCTCCGTTCGCTACCAGCCAGGCGCCCTGAGTCGCTGGCACTGCTGCTGTTCCTCGCCTACTTGGAGGGCCGCACGGGCCAGCGTCTGTTCACGTCCGACTGGACAAGTCTGATGGGTGGCTCACCGGATGAGCTAGAGGCACTTGCAAACTCGGCGTCTCATCGGGGCCTGCTGGTCTTCATGAATGCAGGGGGCGTCAAGGAGGTCCGGTTTCCGGGCTATCTCACGCCGGAAGAAGAACGCATCAGGGAGGAAGCCTCGCGTGTCCACTAAGGTCAACAAGCTGCTGGCGGCCTACCGGCAGCAGATGGGCATTCCCTGGCAAGCTGGGCTGGCGGCCATCCAGCGTGTCATCTTCGCGGTGTACGACAAGGCCGACGAACTGCGCCTGCGCGCCCAAATCGACGAGTTCGCCCTCGCCACCCAGCAAGCCGGCAAGCAGTGGCTGCCCATCGACCTCACCCAATCCTTCCCGACCTGGATGGCCGCACAAGAGAACCGCGAGGCCTACTTCGAATGCCCTGAAGACATGGCTGGGTACCAGGCCGGCGAGCTCACGGTGTTCGTCGAGACGCTGATCGAGCAGATCAAGGCACAAATCGCAGCGCAGGCCGGGCCCGATACGGTGGTGGCGCTGGTGGGCGTGGGCGCGCTGTTCGGCGTGGCCCGCGTCTCCACCTTGGTGGAAGGCATCAAGGACGCCATACCGGGCCGCCTGCTGGTGTTCTTTCCGGGCGAGCACCACCCCGAGAACCACACCTACCGCCTGCTCGACGCCCGAGACGGCTGGAACTACCTGGCCGTCCCCTTGATGGCCAAGGACTGAACCGAACACGACAACAGGGCAAGCAAGGACCACCATGCTGAACAGGGACATCTACAACAAGGCGCCGCAAGAGAACCGACTCGTCAACAACGGCGTGGCCGAGGTGTCGGAAGACCATTCCGACGCCGCCCAGGCCATCCTGCGCTACGAGCTGGAAACCTTCGTCTGCGACGGCCAGTACGAGAAGGGCATCGAGACCATCCTCGACAAGTTCCTGCTCAACCTGGGCAACAAGGCCGAGCAGCCCGGCGTGTGGATCTCCGGCTTCTACGGCAGCGGCAAGTCGCACTTGGCCAAGATGCTGCGCACGCTGTGGACCGACTACGCCTTTGCCGATGGCGCCACGGCACGCAGCATCGCCCGCCTGCCGCAGGACGTCGCGGCGCAGCTTAAGGAACTCAGCACCCACGGCAAGCGCCAGGGCGGGCTGCACGCCGCAGCGGGCAAGCTGGGCTCCGGCGCCGGCAACAACGTGCGGCTGGCGCTGCTGAGCGTCATCTTCAAGTCCAAAGGTCTGCCCGCGCAATACAACCAGGCGCAGCTGCAGATGTGGCTGCAGCGCGAAGGCATCCTCGACGCCGTGCGCGCCGATCTGCAGGCCGAAGGCCGCACGCTTTCGAAGACGCTGCCCGAGATGTACGTCTCGCAGTCGCTGGCCCAGTCGCTGCTGAAACACCGCCCCGACCTCGCCGCCAGCCAGAAGGACCTGCGCCTCATCCTGAAGAACCAGTTCCCCGAAGTGGCCGACATCAGCAGCGACCAGCTGGTGGCGGCCATCGAAGCCGCGCTCGTCGAAGGCGGCAAGTTCCCACTCACGCTGGTGGTGCTCGACGAGGTGCAGCAGTACATCGGCTCCGATGCCGAGAAGGCCTTCCAGGTGCAGGAGGTCACCGAGACCCTGTCCAAGCACTTCAACGGCAAGCTGCTGTTCGTCGGTACCGGCCAGTCGGCCCTGTCGGGCATGCCCAATCTGCAGCGGCTGATGGGCCGCTTTCCGGTGCAGGTGATGCTGGGCGACTGGGACGTCGAGAACGTCACCCGCCAGATCATCCTGGCCAAGAAGCCCAGCGCGCAGCCCGAAGTCGAGAAGCTCTGGCGCGCCAACCTGGGCGAGATCTCGCGCCACCTGCGCGGCACCAAGCTCGAGCACGTCACCGACGATGAATCGGTGATGACCAGCGACTACCCGCTGCTGCCCGTGCGCCGCCGCTTTTGGGAGCGGGTGCTGCGCACGATCGACACCACCGGCACGGTCTCGCAGCTGCGCAGCCAGCTGCGCGTGGTGCATGAAGCGGTGTTGGCCACGGCCGATGCACCGCTGGGGCATGTCGTGGCTGGCGACTTCCTGTACGACCAGATCGCCGCCAACCTCGTTTCCACCGCACAGCTGCCCAAGGAGGTGTTCGATAACGTCCAGCGCTTCGCAGCGGGGGATGCCGATGCCCAGCTCAAGGCCAAGCTGCTGAAGCTGGTGTATCTGATCAACAAGCTGCCGGCCGATGCCGCCACCGACATCGGCCTGAAGGCCACCGAAGAAGCGCTGGCCGACCTGTTGGTGACCGACCTGTCCGCCGGCTCCAGCGAACTGCGCAAGAAGCTGCCCACGCTGCTGGACCAGCTGCAGAACAAGGACCGCCTGGTGATGGCCCTGGCCGGCCCCAGCGGCACCGAGTACCGGCTGCAGACCCGCGAATCCAGCGCTTGGTACGACGAGTTCCGCGCCCAGGAAGCCGAGCTGAAAGCCGCCCCGCAGCGCGTGGAGCAACGCCGTGCCGACCTGCTGAAGGCTCGCTTCGCCGAGGTGCTGAAGAAGGTGCGCGTGGTGCAGGGCAAGGACAACGTCGAACGCAAGCTCACGCCCACCTTCGACGACGCCCTGCCCACTGACCACGCCAAGGCGCTGGTCCTGTGGATCCAGGACGGCTGGCAGACCGAGGAGAAGTCCGTCATTGCCGAAGCCAAGGCCAAGAGCACCGACAACCCCACGCTCTTCGCCTTCCTGCCGGCGCAAGACAAGACCGTGCTCAGCAACGCCATCGTCGCACTGGAAGCGGCCCGCACCACGCTGCAGCGCAAGGGCAGCCCGTCCACCGAAGAAGGCCGCGACGCCCAGCGCTCGATGGAAAGCCGCCAGCGCACCGCCGAGAAGGAGCTGCAAGACTTGCTGGACAAGCTGTTCGCCGGCGTACGCCTGTTCCAGGCCGGTGGGCAGGAGGCCGCCGACGGCAACGATCTGCCCGAGCGCATCAACCGCGCCGCGCGCGCCTCGGCCGTGCGCCTGTACAACCAGTTCGACACCGCCGACCACGACCAGTGGAGCAAGGTGCTGGACGAAGCCCGCAAGGGCAACCTCGAAGCGCTGAAGGCCGTGGGCCACGCGCAAGAGGCTGACAAGCACCCCGTCTGCCAGCGCCTGCTGGCCTACATCGGCCCCGGCAAGAAGGGCGCCGAAATCCGCGACCAGTTCGAGGCCCCGCCGTTCGGCTGGCCGCGCGACGCCATCGACGGCGCGCTGTACGCGCTGCTGGCCGCCGGCCACCTGAAAGCCAGCGACGCGGCGGTCAAGCCGGTGGATGCCAGAAGCCTGGACCGCGCCAAGCTCAGCCAGGCCAGCTTCCAGCGCGAATCCATCCACATCACGCCAATGCAGCTGATCAAGATCCGGCAGCTGTTCGGGTCCGTCGGCGTCCCCTGTCAGCCCAAGGAAGAGCAGGCCAAGCTGCCGGCACTGCTGGCCAAGCTGCGGGATCAGGCCAGCAAGGCCGGAGGCGCCGCACCCGCCCCTGAGGCGCCCAAGCTCGGCGTGCTGGAAGCCATCGAAGGCCAGTCCGGCAACGCTCAGCTGCTGGAGGTCTACACCCGGGCCGACGAGATCGCGGCGCTGTCCAAGGCCTGGGGCCACACTGCCGAGGGCATCACCAAGCGGCTGCCGGTCTGGCACCAACTGCAAGACCTGCTGCGCCACGCCAAGACTCTAGGCCCGTACCAGGCGCTGAAGACCGAGGCCCAGGCCATCGAGACCCAGCGCGCGCTGCTGGCCGAGCCCGACCCCGTGCGCCCGCTGCTCGACAAGGTGGTGGACCTGCTGCGCCAGGCGCTCAACGCCAAGCTGGCCACCTACAAGCAATCATTCGCCCAACAGCAGCAACAACTGCATGGCCAGGGCGACCACGTCAGCGAGTGGAACAAGCTCAGCGAAACCCAGCGCACTGACCTGACCGGGCGACACCACCTCAGCGCCCAGGCCGACCCGCCTTTGGGCACGCCCGAGCAACTGCAGGATGCCCTGGACGACTGCGACCTCGACCACTGGGTCGCCAAGGCCGATGCTCTGCCCAGTCGCTTCGAGGCCGCGCGCATGGCCGCGGTGCAGCTGCTCAAACCCAACGTCGTGCACCTGAGCCTGCCCAAACGCACGCTGAACAACACCGAAGAGCTGAAGGCCTGGCTGGCGGATGTTGAGCAGCTCGTGGCGGAGAAGCTCAAGCAAGGGCCGGTGGCGCTATGACCCCAGAGCGCGAATTCGACCCGGTGGGCGAGACCGCCACCAACCTGGGCCTGGAAGACGCGGTCGTCCGCAGCGTCATCGACGAGTTCATGCTGCAACTGCACCGCGACCTGGTGGAGTACGAAGGCATGAACGGCGACTACCTCGGCGAGAGCCTGTCGCACCACCTGCCCGCACAGGCCTTCTTCCACCTGCTGGGGTTCCTGGACCGCTTCTCGGAACGCTACGAGTGGGAGCCCGGCACCGCCCATGAATACCTGGCCCGGCTCGGTTCACGTGCCGACTGGCTGCCGTACTCGCACCAGCTTCGCGGCTGGGTGGAGTCGTCCCGCTACGGCCGCAGCCCGAGGCCCAACAAGCCCGGGGAGAGTGCCGCATGACGCAGACCAACACCCCCCTGCCCAAGCCCCTGCGCAGCCAGCTGGAAGCCACCGTCAAGGCCGCCCGCGACGTGGCCGAGAAGGCGGCCGGCGCGGCGCTGGCGCAGCTGGCCGTGGCCGACGCCAAGCTGCCCGACTACCTGACGGACGAGACCCTGCGCTCGCTGCGCCGCCGTCTGCGCGCCCACGCCAAGGCGCTGGGCGACGAACGCAAGGGCAACGGCCAGCAAGACACGCAGCGCCTGGTGTGGGAAGTGGCCTACGAGCACTGGCACCGCATGCTGTTCGCCCGCTTCCTGGCCGAGAACGGGCTGCTGCTGTGGGAGCCCGGCGCGCCGGTGTCGCTGGAAGACTGCCGCAACATCGTCGACAACCACCCCGAGATGCTGCAGGGGGCGTTGTCTGCCAAGACGCACTGGGACCTTGCGGCCAAGCTGGCGGCCCGCATGCTGCCGCAGGTGTTCAAGCCGCAGAGCCCCGTGTTTGAACTCTTCTTCGCGCCCGAACACCAGCGCGAGCTGGAGCGCCTGCTGGCCGCATTGCCCAGCGAGGTGTTCCAAGCCAGCGACAGCCAGGGCTGGGTCTACCAGTTCTGGCAGGCCAAGCGCAAGGACGAGGTCAACGCGTCGGAAGTGAAGATCGGCGCCGACGAGCTGCCCGCCGTCACCCAGCTGTTCACCGAGCCCTACATGGTGGACTTCCTGCTGCACAACTCGCTGGGCGCCTGGTGGGTGACACGCCAGCCGGGCAGGGCCTGCCCCGTGCCGCTGACCTACCTGCGCACGCTGGACGACGGCACGCCGGCCGCCGGCAGGTTCGAGGGCTGGCCCAACCACTTGAGCGACTTCAAGCTGCTGGACCCCTGCTGCGGATCGGGCCACTTCCTGGTGGCGGCCTTCCTGATGCTGGTGCCGATGCGCATGCAGGCCGAGGGCCTGAGCGCGATGGACGCGGTGGACGCCGTGCTGGCCGACAACCTGCACGGGCTGGAAATCGATGCACGCTGCGTGGAGATTGCAGTGTTTGCGCTAGCGCTGGCGGCCTGGCGCTTTCCGGACGAGAACGGCGACCCGCTCGGCGTGCGAGTCGACATGCCCGCACCCCGGGTGGCCTGTTGCGGCCTGAAGGTAGCCGCCAAACCCGAGGACTGGACGGCCCTGGTGCCGGACGACGCACCCAACGCCGCCTACCTGAGGCAGGAATTGCGTCTGTTGCACGCCAGCTTCGCCCAGGCGCCGCTGCTGGGCAGCCTGTTGGACCCGGCGCGCAGCCTGAAGAATGACCTGGCCACGTCCAGCTTCGATACCCTGCGTGACCTGCTCGGGCGCGCGCTGGCCACAGAGCGCCCTGCCACGCTTTGGGGGCAGGCCAGCGAGCTGCAGGACGACAGTTGGGACCTGGCGCTCACCGCCAAGGGCTTGCTGGATGCCGCGCGCCTGCTGGATGGGCACTACCACCTGGTGGTCACCAACGTGCCCTACCTGGCCCGCACAAAGCAAGAGGAGGCTCTGAAGGAGTACTGCGCGGCACACTACCCAGATGCCAAGAATGACCTCGCAAACGTATTCCTGGAGCGGTGCCTAGAGCTGGCTGCATCTGATGCGGGATGCGCGCAAGTGGTGATGCCGCAGAATTGGCTCTTTCTTAGCTCGTACCGCAAACAAAGACAGACATTGCTCCAAGCGAAGACCTGGAGCCTTCTTGGCAGGCTTGGCTTCGCTGCGTTCGATGTTATGGATTGGTGGGCGTTTGGCACCATCCTCCTCTCAATGACCAACGCGAAGCCCTCCTCGGGGGCCACACTACGCGGGGTTGACACAAGCGCACCACGAAGCACAGCGGAGAAAGCCACCCTTCTGCGAGAGTCCGCCGTTGCTCAGGTTTTGCAAGAGAGTCTCCTACGCGGGCCAGACTCCCGGGTCGGCCTCGAAGACGTGGGCTCGCAGGTCCTTCTTCAACAACACGCCGTTGGTCTCCAAGGCGTGTCCACAAGCGACAACTCACGCTTTCGCCAGCAGTTCTGGGAGCAGGCTGGGCTCGGGCTGGGTTGGACTTGGTTCCAAGGGAGCTCAGACGAGACCCAGCTGTATGGTGGCTGCGATTCGACTGTTTGGATGTCGAAGCTGAACGAACTCTACGAGGGAGCAAGGGACACGCAGTTCGGTAGCAGTGACTTCGAAGAGGCGCGAAACGCTTCGAAGGAGAGCGGCGTCTACCTTCGTGGTCAACTGGCGTGGGGAAGCCGAGGGGTGGCGATTAGACAGATGCGACACCTTCCTGCATCAATCTATCTTGGCAGTCCCTTCGACACGAATACAGCCGTAATCTTTCCCAGTGACCAAACTTTGCTCCCTGCAATTTGGGCGTTCTGCGCGTCACCTGGGTTCCTCGAATCAATACGGAAGGTGGACCAGAAGCTAAACGTCACAAATGCGACGATGGTCAAAGTGCCCTTTGACCTGGAGCGATGGAAAGAGGTCGCTGAGGCCAACTATCCGAACGGCCTTCCCAAGCCGCTCTCCGAGGACCCTACTCAGTGGCTCTTCCACGGCCACCCGCAACCCGCCACCGACCCCCTGCAAGTCGCGGTCGCCCGCCTGGCCGGCTACCGCTGGCCGGCCGAGACCGACTCGGCGATGGAACTGGCAGACGAGGCCCGCACCTGGATCGCCCGTTGCGACCCACTGGCCGAGCACACGGACGACGACGGCATCCTCTGCCTGCCCTCGGTACGCGGTGAAACGCCTGCGCACGAGCGCCTGCTCAAGCTGCTGATCGCCGCGTGGGAAACCGTGCAGCCCGGCAGCTGGAAGCCCGCGGTGCTGGACAAGCTGCTGGCCGATGCCGACTGCGCGGGCAAGGGCCTTGACGTGTGGCTGCGCGACAAGTTCTTCGAGCAGCACGCCAAACGCTTCCACCACCGCCCCTTCATCTGGCATGTGTGGGACGGCCTGAAGGACGGCTTCGCGGCGCTGGTGAACTACCACAAGCTCGACGCCAAGAACCTGGAGCGCCTGATCCACCTGTACCTGGGCCGCTGGATCAGCGACCAGGAAGACGGCGTGCGCAACGGCGTGGACGGCGCCCCCACCCGCCTGGCCGCCGCGTTGGACCTGAAGCGCAGGCTGGAGCTGATCCTGGAAGGCGAGAAGCCCTACGACATCTTCGTGCGCTGGAAGCCACTGGCCGAACAACCCATAGCCTGGAACCCCGACCTCAACGATGGCGTGCGGCTGAACATCCGCCCCTTCATGACTGCCGAGGTGCTGCGCCACAACAAGAAGCCCAAGCTCAACATCACCTGGGACAAGGACCGCGGCAAAGACGTGGAAAGCGCGCCCTGGTTCAAGGTGTTCAAGGGCGACCGAATCAACGACCACCATCTGACGCTGGCCGAGAAGCGTGCTGCCAGCGCGGCGAAGGGGGAGAAATGACCTTACAGCAACCGACGTTCGCGCGCTTCTGGAAGTGCGCGTTGCAGGTCAACACCTTCGGCTACAGCGCGAACTATCGCGGGGCGTCGCATGGGCTAGACGAACAGGCCTACAACACAGCCGTGGCGGCGCAGTGCGCGCAACACGGGATCGAAGTCGTCGGCATCGCCGACCACGGCGGCATCGACCGGATCGACGCGTTGCGCAGCACCTTGCAGGCATCGGGCATCGTCGTCTTCCCGGGCTTCGAGATCGCATGCACCGAGAAATTCCACATGGTGTGCCTGTTCCCGGAGTCCACCAGCCGGGATGAGCTGAACCGCTACCTGGGCGCACTGGGGCTGACCAATCCGGACAAGACCGTTTGGCCGTCCAGCAAGGGCTGCCACGAGATCGCGCGCGAAGTGGCGTCGCTCGGTGGGTTCTGGTACGCCGTGCACGCGACGCTGGAGAACGGCATCCTCGTGCGCAAGTCGATGCACAACTGGGTCGACGCTGAACGGCTTCGAGCCATCCAGATCCCGGGGGCCGTGGGAGACCTGCCACCGGAGTTCAAGAACATCGTTCTGGACAAGGACCCGAACTGGAAGCGGGGCCGCCCGGTTGCAGTCATCAACGCCCGCGACGTCGCCGTTCCCGAAGACCTGGCGGACCCGGGCGCCACGTGCTGGATCAAGATGACGCGACCGACGTTCGCCGCGTTCAAGGTCGCGTTTCTCGACCCGGAGTCGCGCGTGCGCCTGAACTCCGAGCAACCCGACGACAAGCCCAGTGCGATCCACAGCGTCAAGGTCAGCGGGGGCTACCTCGACGGCATGGAAGCGGTGCTGTCCGGCCACCTGGACACGGTGATCGGCGGGCGCGGGACGGGCAAGTCGACCTTGATCGAATGCCTGCGGTTCGCTCTGGACGTGCTGCCCAAGGGCATGCAGGCCCGCAAGCAGCACAACGAGATCATCAAGGAGAACCTGGGCAAGGACCTGGGCCGGGTGGAGGTGCAACTCACCTCGTTCGCGCAGCATGGCAAGCGCCACACGGTCACCCGCAAGGTTGGCGAAGCCCCGATCGTGCGCGATGCTGAAGGCCAGGTCTCCACGTTGCTGCCACGTGACCTGCTGCCCGATCTGGACATTTACGGCCAGAACGAGATCTACGAGCTGGCCCAGGACGAAGGGAGCCGCCTGCGGCTGCTGGAGAAGTTCCTGCCGCAAGACCAGGACGGCAAGGCTCAACTGGACCAGGTGCAGAAGCGGCTGCGAGACAACGCCGAGAAACTCACCAAGGCTTTCGACGATGCCGACACGCTGCACGAGCAAGTGAACCGGCTGCCGAAACTACAAGAGCAATTGCAGAGCTACGAGGCGCTGGGCCTGAAGGACAAGCTAGCGCGCGTTCCGCTGCTGGAACGCGAGCGCCAGATCGATGTCCGTGCTCAGGAGGAACTGAAGGGACTTCAGGCCGCGCTGGCCACCCTTCAAGACGCGCTGCCCGACACCACCTTCATCAGCGACAAGGCCCTGGAAGGGTTGCCCCACGCCACGCAACTGGTGGTGATGCGGAAGGTGCTCGAGGGGCTCCGGCAGTCCATGGCCGCGTTGATCGCGCAGGGACAAGGGCTGCTCAACCAGGGTACGGCTGACATGCAAGCCGCCCGCCAAGCGTGGCAGGCGGCGCAGGCGGCAGCGCAGGCCGAGATCGATGGCGCTCTGCGCGGCCTGCCCTCAGCGGCGGGGCGCACGGGTCAGCAGATCGGCGTGGAGTACCAGAAGCTGCAACAGGAGATCGAACGCATCCGCCCGCTGCAGTCGAGGATGGCCACCTTCAAGCAGCTCACCGACAGCCTGCAGCAGGAGCGGAGGAACCTCCTGGCCGAGCTGTCCGATCGGCGACACGTGCGTCTTCAGGCTCTGCAGTCCGCTGCAAAGAAGCTGAACCGCCAGCTAGAGGGCCGCCTGAAGGTGGACATCGAACCGCAGGGCGATCGGAAACCGCTACTGGAGTTTTTGAAGGACTGCAAGCTCGAAGGCGTTGGCGAGAGGCGGCTGGCATGGATCGAGGAGCGCGGGCAGTTCTCGACGATTCAGCTGGCTCAGAGCATCCGGGAAGGCAAGGAGATGCTGGCGCTGGAATGGAACCTCACGCCCGTGGTCGCCGAGGCCCTGAGCAAGTTGCCGCGCTCGAAGCTGATGGCGCTGGAGTCGCTGGAGCTCGACCACAGCGTGAAGATCGAGCTGAACGTGAACGCTGGAGAAGGACCGCCTGTCTACAGGTCACTGGAACGCCTCTCCACGGGTCAACAGTGCACGGCGATCCTTCACCTGCTGCTATTGGACAACCGCGACCCGCTGGTGATGGACCAGCCCGAAGACAACCTCGACAACGCCTTCATCGCCGAGCGCATCGTGCGCGAGCTTCGCAAGGCCAAGACGCAGCGCCAGTTCATCTTCGCCACGCACAACGCCAACATTCCCGTGTTCGGCGACGCCGAGTGGATTGGCGTGTTCACCGCAACGGATGCCCATGGCAGCCTCGCAGCGGATGCCCAGGGCTCGATCGACGTTCCGGCGATTCGAGACAGTGTTGCCACCATCCTGGAAGGTGGCCGCGATGCATTCATGCAGCGCAAGGCGAAGTATGAATTTTGATTCCAGCGCGAAAGCGCACTTGGAGTGGCCATGCTCAAGAGTGACTTGCTGCAGTTGATCGCGAACGGCGAGAACTCGGGTGTCGAGTTCAAGCGGGATGACCTGCGTCCCGACCAGCTGGCCAAGGAGATCGTTGCCCTGGCCAACCTGAAGGGTGGCAAGGTCCTGCTGGGCGTGGAGGACGACGGCAGCATCAGCGGCATCCAGCGGAACGATCTGGAGCACTGGGTAATGGATACCGTCTTCGGCCGGTATGTGCACCCGATGATCCTGCCGTACTTCGAGGTCGTGACCCTGGCCGATGGAAAGCGAGTCGCGGTGGTCACGCTCACCGAAGGCAGCGCGAAGCCTTATGCGGTTCGGCACAACGACCGGGAGGAGGTCTACGTGCGCGTGGGCAGCACGTCCCGCCGGGCGTCACGAGAGCAACTCGCACGGCTGTTCGAAAGTGGCGGGATGCTTCATGCCGAACTGCTGCCGGTGTCAGGCACGGCGCTCAACGACCTGGACCGCAGCCGCCTGGAGGACTATCTCTTGCGTGTGGTGGGAGATCACACAGCGCCCGCGGATGACGGCGCCTGGCATCAGCGCCTTGTCGGGCTCGGACTCATGGTGGCACGCGACGACGAGGAGCCAGTCTGTTCGATCGCCGGGTTGGCGCTGTTCGGTCACAGCCCGCGCCAGAAGATGCGATACACAGGGGTGCGGTGGATGTCTTTCGGCGGCATCGACATGAGCTATCAGGCTCAGGACGACAGCGTGATCGATGGCCCGTTGGTCGCACTGTGGACCGGAGATCACCGCCAGCCGTCCGTTGACGACGGGCTGATCGAACGCTTGTCCAGCCGTATGAGGCCTTTCGTCGAGGTGCACTCGGATGCATTGCAGGATGGATTGAGGCGTCGTATCGGACTGCGCTTCGCCGCTGAAGCCGTGCGTGAAGCGATGGTGAACGCACTGGTTCACCGCGATTGGACGCGCCCGGTGGAAGTGGAGATCGTCAACTACGCCGACCGGCTGGAAGTCACGAGCCCGGGAGCGCTGCAGAACTCGATGACGGTCGAGAAGATGCTGGCTGGGCAACGCTCGGCACGCAACCCGGTCATCATGGAAGTGATGCGCGACTATGGCTACGTCGAGCAGCGCGGCATGGGCGTGCGGAGGAAGATCGTGCCGCTGACGCGCGACTTCACGGGCCGGGATGCCGTTTTCGAGGCCACGGACGACTTTGTCCGCGTCTCGCTGCCTGCTGCCGCACCGGCTGAGGCCGACAAGCCATGATCAACCGCGCCGCTGCTCAGCAACACCTGCGTGTCGCCATGGGCCACGCGGGAGCCGAGTTCCGCGATGGCCAGTGGGAAGCCATCGATCACATCGTCAACCAACGGGGCAAGGTGCTCTGTGTTCAGCGCACGGGCTGGGGCAAGAGCATGGTCTATTTCGTCTCGGCCAAGCTGATGCGCGCACAAGGACACGGGGTGACGCTGATCATCTCGCCGTTGCTGGCGCTGATGCGCAACCAGATCGAAGCGGCGCAGCGCCTGCAGCTGCGCGCGCTGACGATCAATTCGACGAATCAACCCAATTGGGCTGCGGTTCGGCAGAGTCTTCTGGCTGACGAGGTGGATCTGCTGCTGATTTCGCCTGAACGTCTGGCCAACGACGACTTTGTCGCGAATACGCTGCTGCCCATCGCCGCGCGCATCGGCCTGCTGGTCATCGACGAGGCGCATTGCATCTCTGATTGGGGACACGACTTCCGGCCCGACTACCGACGCATTGGCCAGGTGCTGGCAAGGCTGCCCCGCAATATCGCGGTGCTGGCCACCACGGCCACGGCGAACCATCGGGTGGAGCGCGATGTGGCCAGCCAGCTGGGCGACGGTGTTCAGGTGCAACGCGGCCCGCTGATGCGGAACAGCCTGGCCCTTCAAGCGATGCGCCTGCCCGGCCCGGCCGAACGCTTGGCGTGGCTGGCGGACCGGATTCCTCAGATTCCGGGCAGCGGCATCGTTTACACGCTGACCACCCGGGACGCTGACCGCGTGGCGCAGTGGCTGCAAAGCCGCGGCATTGATGCCAGGGCCTATCACGCAGGCAAGGACGACGCAGAGCGTCAGGCGCTGGAACAAGCCTTGCTGGCCAACCAGCTGAAGTGCTTGGTGGCCACCACGGCACTTGGCATGGGCTACGACAAGCCCGACCTGACCTTCGTCATCCACTTCCAGACGCCCGGGAACGTGGTGGCCTACTACCAGCAGGTGGGCCGCGCGGGCCGGGCCATCGCCAAAGCTTACGGTGTGTTGATGTCCGGCGAGGAAGAGGCCGACATCAACGAGTACTTCCGGGACACGGCCTTTCCACCGCAGTGGCAGGTGGACCGCATCCTGCGGGCGCTGGAGGCGGCAGACGACGGCCTGAACGTGCGCGAGATCGAGCGTGCCGTGAACCTGCGGCCCTCGCAGATCGAGAAGGTTCTCAAGCTGCTGGTGGTGGAGCCGCTGTCACCGGTGCTGCGGGTCGACGGCAAGTGGGCTCGCACGCCGCACCCGTTCGCCATGGACCGCGAGCGCATTCGGCACCTGACACGCCAGCGCGAGGCCGAGTGGGCGCAGATGCAGGCGTACCTTGTCAACGAGCGCTGCTCGATGCAGTTCCTGGCCGAAACCCTGGACGATACCCATGCGGCAGCATGCGGGCGCTGCGCGGTGTGCCTGGGCCGGCCAGTGCTGCCGGCAACGGTGGAGCGCCAGACGCTGATCGCTGCCCAGCAGTTCATTCGGCACAGCGAGATGCTGCTGGAGCTGAAGAAGCAGTGGGACCTAGGTGCATTGGTCCACTACGTGGCGGCCTTTGGCTGGAACAAGGCCAACATTCCGCTCGCGTTGCGTGGCGAAGAGGGTCGGGTTCTCTCGCGCTGGGGTGAGCCGGTCTGGGGTGCCCTGGTGACCCGCGGGAAAGAGGCGGGCCGATTCGATGACGAGCTGGTTGCAGCCACTGTAGACCTGCTACGGCATCGCTGGCCCCAAGCGGGAGGAGTCGCGTGGGTGACGAGCATCCCATCGCGTCGCCATCCCGATCTGGTGCCCGACTTTGCGCGGCGCCTGGCTGCAGCGCTGGGCGTGCCCTTCCGTGCGGTCATCGAGAAGAGCAGAGAGACGGAACCGCAGAAGCACATGGAGAACCGCTTCCACCAGTGCCACAACCTGGACGGCGCCTTTGTCATACAGGACGGGGCGGACGTCGATGGGCCCGTGCTGTTGGTGGATGACGTGGTCGACTCTGCCTGGACGCTGACGCTGGCAGCCGCACTGTTGAAGCAGGCGGGAGCAGGCGCAGTCTCCCCGTTCGCGCTGGCCACCACGGCCGCGAAGTGAAGGATCTTTCGATGACCCAAGAAGCACTGAGCGCCGACACCGAAGTGGTGTTGCTGCTGTGCGGGCGATTTGGCGGCGAGAAGCAAGAGCCCCATGCACCGTTGTCACCGCGCGAGTACGGCGAGTTGGCCAAGTGGCTGAACGGCCGCAAACTGCGCCCTTCCGATCTGATGGGGCCGGGCGCAGCCGATCAACTGGCGTCCGCCCACGAGGCCAAGCTGGAGCGCAAGCGTCTGGAGTTCCTGCTGGGACGCGGAACCGCCATGGCGCTGGCGCTGGAGCGTTGGTCTCGGGGCGGACTTTGGGTGATTTCGCGTGGCGACCCCGCCTTCCCCAGGCGCCTGAAGCAGCGGTTGAAGCACGGTGCACCTCCCCTGCTCTACGGTGCTGGCGACAAGGCACTGCTGGAGGGGGGCGGTCTGGCCATCATCGGGTCACGCGACGCCAGCGAAGCCGCTCTGGAGTTCACGCGCGATGTCGCCGGCCGGTGCGCGAGGGTCGGCATGGCCGTGGTGTCGGGTGGCGCGCGAGGCGTCGATGCTGTTGCGATGCAGGGCGCGACGGAGGCCGGCGGATGCTGCATCGGCGTGCTGGCGGCAGACCTGCTGAAGACCAGCGTCAACCGGCAGAACCGCATCGGAATCCTGGAGGGCAGGCTCGTGTTGGTGTCGCCCTTCTACCCCGAGGCCGGCTTCAATGCGGGCAATGCAATGGGACGCAACCGCTACATCTATGCCTTGGCCGATCAGGCTCTTGTAATCGACTCCGCCCTGCGCACCGGCGGAACCTGGGAAGGAGCGGTCGAGAACCTGCAGCATGGCTGGGTACCGATGTACGTGCGCTCGCCGGGAGAAGGCGCTGGCAACGCAGCCTTGATTGCGCAGGGTGGACGGCCTTTCACGGCGGAGGATGCCAGCCGCGACTCACTCGTCGACTTCTTCGAAATGTCCGCCGCTGCGGCTTCCGCGGCTGAAGTCGATTCGCCGACAAGTCAGACAAGCCTGCCGTTGGCGAATGAGCCGGCAGTTGACTACGCGGTCTCGGCGGACTCGGCGCCCCTGATCGAGCCAGCGGCTGCGGGTCTTCCGCAAGTCGAGCCGGTCGCTGCACCGCAAGCCGACCCCGAGCCCGCTGCAGCCCTGGATCCGACCAGCGCAAACGGGCACGACGCCAGCTTGGACCTGTTCGCTGAATTTGCGTCCCGGCTGCCCACCGTGTTCGCCCGCGGGCCGCTGACGGAGGAAGACCTCGCGGCGGCCTTGCACCTCGAGAAGGGACAAGTCAAGGTCTGGCTCAAGCGGGCCTGCGAGACCGGTGCGGTGGAGAAGCTGAAGAAGCCTGTGCGCTACACCTTGAGCCGTCAGGGCATGCTGTGTTGACGAAAGGAGCGTGCCGTGAATGAGCAGATGACCCTACTGGATGCGCTCGTCGAGCAACTGGTCGAGTCCAGCCGCGTCAACGCATCTGTGCAAGTCAAGCCGGCTGCCGTGCTTTGGCCGGATGCGGTCGGCGAATGGTTGCCGGTCATCGCCTTGCTGCGCCAGCGGCTGGCAGGTCTCGTGAGTCTGGGTGAGTACGTCCCTGCAGCGGCGCAAGGCCCTTCCATTTGGATCAAGTGCGCACTCGCCGGCTTGGTGCCCGGTATCGAGCCCGGAGCCGGACCGTATGTGGTCTACCTGCCGATGGTGAGCCGCGTGAACCTGCGCGCCATCGAGTCCTGCCCGCGCGCACTGCAACCGCTGGCGGAACTTCAGTACCGGGGTGTCTTCTGGAGCCAGTCGAACGGCAAGGACTGGACCGTGAACGCTTTCCTGAGCTCGAAGAACGGCGGCCTTGGCCTGAACGTCTCACAGGACCGCGCCACGAAAGAAGCCCTCGGTCAGGCGCTTGTGGCAGGCGTCCTCCTGGACCGGAAGCTCAACGAGCTGACAACCCGGCATGTCAATGCGGAGTGGCTGCACAGCCTGTTCGCGCCCAACCCCACTCGAGACGTGCTGGTGTGGCTGAACGAGCCGGCCGCAGCGGTTGCGCGGTGGGGGCCCGTGCGATGGGGCGTGTTCACATCGCGCTGCAAGGCTGACTTTGGGTTCGACCCCGCGACCGACGGCGTACTGGCTGCGGCCGAGAAGCTGGCCAAGGGCGAAGGCAAGTGGTCCGCTGTGGCCGAGATCTACCGGGACTCTTTCAGCAGCTTCCCGAACGTGTACGGCGTGCTGGCCAAGGTTCAGCCGCCCCAGCTGGATCTGTTCGATGACCGGAATCGTTTGTCCGGCTATCCACAGGTGAACGAGAGCAAAGAGGCCAGCTTGCGATACCGCCTGGCGGCGATGGGCGCAATGACGGCGGACCAAGCCCGGACTGCTGTGCAGGAGGCCGAGGCGGAACATGGCCTGCGCCGCGGGTGGCTCTGGGCGACCATGGGCAGCGCGCCACTGGCCAAGGCTCTGGCCCCACTTGCAGAGTTGGCAAGCGGGACCGCAACGCTCCCTACCGGAGGCGCACCCGACCTGCTGGCCAAGAGTTACAGGGACGAGGGCTGGAAGGTGGATGCCGCCGCCGTTGCAGCGCTGGGCGCGGTGCAGGCCAAGGCGGACATCGACGCCATGTCCGCGGCCGTTCGCGCGCTGTACCTCCCTTGGACCGAGGAGTCTGCCAAGCGCCTGCAAGAGGCCGTGAAGAGCATCGGTGGATTGACGGCCCAGCCGCCATCGATGGATGCCAATGCACCGGGCACCTGCACGATCTTCGTCGACGGCCTGCGCTACGACGCAGCCCAGCGACTGCTAGCGCGGCTCGCGTCCATGAGCACCGCGCACATCGATGCTTACTGGACAAGCCTGCCATCGGTCACGGCATCGGGCAAGGCCTGGTGCTCGCCAGTGGCCAGCTCGATCGGCGGCACCAAGGCCGACGTCGAGTTTCAGCCGCGAGTCACCAGCAACTCCAGGCCACTCTCCAGCCACAGCTTCCGCAAGTTGCTGCTTGAACAGGGCATCCAGGTGTTGGACAGCCATGAGCTCGGAGACCCTGCAGGCTGCGCCTGGACCGAGGCCGGTGACCTGGATCACTATGGGCACGCGCACGGCATTCGTCTGGCACGCGACATGGACGTCCAGTTGCAGCAGGTCAGCGAACGTGTTGTGGAGCTTCAGCAAGCTGGCTGGAAGAAGCTGCGCATCGTGACCGACCACGGCTGGCTCCTGATGCCAGGCGGTCTGCCCAAGTCGGAGCTGCCGAAACATCAGACGGAGACCCGCTGGGGGCGGTGCGCGGTGCTGAAGGACACAGCGCACGGCAGCGCGCTGACGTTTGGGTGGAGCTGGTGCGCGGAGGTCCAGGTCGCGTACGCGCCGGGCGCTTCCAGCTTTGTGGCCGGCAGCGAATACGCCCATGGCGGTTTGAGCCTGCAGGAGTGCCTCGTGCCCGTCGTGACCCTGGACATTGCGACGCCGGGGCAAACCGCGGCCACCGCGACGATCCTGTCGATCACCTGGAAGGGCCTGCGGTGCACGGTGGTCGTGGACTCACTGGCTTCAGGCCTGACAGTTGGCATCCGCAAGAAGGCGGCCGTGGCCACCAACCCGGTCGCGGCACCCAAACCGCTGCAGAACGGCAAGGCCAGTCTGGCGGTTGCCGACGATGAACTCCTGGGGACGGTGGTGTTCGTGGTCGTGCTCGCTGCCGATGGCGAAATCGTCCAGAAGGCCACCACGACGGTCGGCGAGTAGCCGATTGCCGAGCGGCCAAACGAAAGAATGAAGGACAGGTATGCAACTTGACGATCTCGACCGGAAGGCGACATCGGCCTTTGAAGGCTATGTCGTGCGCAAAGACCTGGTGCGAACGTTCAGCCGCCAGTTCCCGGTGCCGACCTACGTGGTCGAGTTCCTGCTGGGCCGCTATTGCGCCACCACCGATGAAGCCGAGATCGGGGAGGGCCTGGACATCGTTCAGAAGCAGTTGGGGTCAAGGACCGTCAAGGCCGGCGAGGAGGAGCTGTTCAAGGCGCGGGCGCGCGAGTCCGGTTCGGTCAAGATCATTGACCTGGTCACGGCACGCCTTGACTCCAAGACGGATTCGTACATTGCCACGCTGCCCAGCCTGCGTCTGAACGATGTCCGCGTGTCCCCGGAGATGGTCAAGGACAACGAGCGCATGTTGACCGGCGGCTTCTATGCCGAGGTGACGCTGGGGTACGACGCGTCCATTGCCCAGGAAAAAGGCGGACGCCCGTTCGGGGTGGATGCGCTTCGCGCCATTCAGCTCTCGAAACGTGAGGTGTTGGATACCCTGGCCCAAGGCCGAGAACACTTCTCGACGGCGGAGTGGAAGGATCTGCTACTGTGCAGCGTGGGCTTCGAGCCTGCGACGCTGACCGATCGAGCGAAGGACGCGTTGCTGCTGCGGATGGTGCCGTTCGTCGAGCGCAACTACAACCTCGTGGAGTTGGGTCCCCGCGGGACCGGAAAGTCCCACCTGTTCCAGCAGGTGTCGCCCTACGCGCACTTGATCTCTGGCGGCAAGGCAACCGTGGCGCGCATGTTTGTCAACAACGCGTCGGGCCAGCGGGGCCTGGTGTGTCAGTACGACGTGGTGTGCTTCGACGAAGTCTCCGGGGTCTCCTTCGACCAGAAGGACGGCGTCAATATCATGAAAGGGTACATGGAGAGCGGCGAGTTCTCCCGCGGCAAGGAGAGCATCCGCGCGGACGGCTCCATCGTGCTCGTCGGCAACTTCGATGTCGACGTGGAGCACCAGCAGCGCGTCGGCCACCTCTTCGGGCCGCTGCCGTCCGAAATGCGCAACGACACGGCTTTCATGGATCGAATCCATTGCTTCCTGCCAGGCTGGGACGTGCCCAAGCTCAACCCCAGCCTCTTCACCGATCACTTCGGGCTGGTCAGTGACTTTCTGTCGGAGTGCTTCACCCAGCTGCGGAGCCAGAGCCGGGTCTCGTCACTTCAAGGCCGGGTCTACTGGGGCGGTGCGCTCTCGGGACGTGACACCAACGCAGTGAACAAGACAGTCAGCGGACTGCTTAAACTGCTGTACCCCTGCATGCAGGCGCCGGTAAGCGAGGAGGACCTGGAGTGGGCCGTTCGCCTGGCGTTGGAGGTGCGCCGGCGCGTGAAGGAACAGCAGAAGCGGATCGGTGCGGCCGAGTTCAGGAACACGCACTTCAGCTACACGATGGATGCGGAGTGCGTCGAGAAGTTCGTCTCCACGCCCGAGTTGCAGAGCCAAGGCGGCATCGGCGATGAGCCCTTGGAGTGCGGGCAGATCTGGACCCTGAGCCCGGGCGGGCTGGACGAGCACCCTGGGCTC
>ERZ761610.816-NODE-816-length-20733-cov-31.067270_pt1 | contig 20733 bp, 18 predicted proteins | sample MGYA00512164_ERZ761610 | MGnify/ENA primary metagenome ERZ761610 (study PRJEB28899, sample SAMN02850038) | bioreactor sludge metagenome | biome: EBPR Sludge; feature: EBPR Bioreactor; material: flocular biomat | place: Australia: Thorneside Wastwater Treatment...
CTTCGGGGGTGAAATCACTTCGAGCTGCCGCTGGGCTCGGTTGTGCGGCCTAACGGGGCGCGGTTAACCCGCGAGGCGGGGCAAACGAAGTTTGGCCCGACGAAGTCGGGTTGAACCGCGTTGATGGGCCGCGCTTCGCGACCCGAAACGCGGTGATAACCGCGCCCCGATGGGTCGACGCGAAGCGTCGACCCATCGAGCAAGCTCAGCCGCGCCGCGAAGCGGCGTCGGCTGCAGCGGTTTGTTAGGCATCAGTCACCCTCTTCCTTCAAGAGCTTTGACCGCTGCGCCTCAAGGGATGTGATCCGCTTGTTGATTTCAATTTCAAACTCCTTCGGATAACTGCAGTCTTTACACACACTATAAGGCAGTCGTTTATCCTTTGATTGACGAAGGGCCCTGTAGATCGTGACATGTCGTTGGTACCGATTCATCGCGTCAATCAACGGTCTAAGATTAACGTTTTCGAATTCGTTGCTTAGGAGATGAAATTGACTCTTGATGAGCCCCATTATTTCTTCATGATTGGGTAGTAGCATCCGTTCCTCGATGTCATCAGCAATCTTAAAGTTCGCTGTTGATGCTTTATTATGGATGGACATAGCCCAAACGGCGTTGTCGCGTTCTAGCCGCATTTTCACTGGGTAGTAAAACTCGGCAAGCTGACGGTCAATAGTCTGTATTTTCTGCGTATGACGCGCGACTGCGAGCTCTAAGGTTTTTTTACTGCTTTCCAAAGCCTGGCTAAGATAGAAGCCAATAACTAGCGCAAGGATGGGAACAAAGGTAGCCAACTGGGACCATTTTTTCGCGGCTACATCTGAATGATACTTGCGCTCCTCAAGTGCGCTCTCTCGTTCGAACTTCTCCCGTTCTAGTGTCAGACGTTCTCTTTCAAGTTCAAGCCTCGCTTCTTCAGTCGTCATGTTCTCTCCCTAACATACGCGAGTGTCTTTCTGATGCCTAACGTTAGAAATAAGCGGCGCCGTTAGGCGTCCGCTTGATTGATGGGTTGGGCGTGATGCGATGGGTCCGCCCCACTCCAGCGCGTATGCCAGGCTGTAAAGTCGAAGTCATCCCTGTACCCAACCACGGCCGTTGCGGTCTCGACGATTAGGCGGTCTAAGTCCTGCATGACATCCCCGCCCGTAAGTACACCGACGATTGTTCCCCCGGTACCCGGTCCGCTAGGTTCGTTCTTCGCCCAGTGGAACTTGTACCTTTCACGTATGTATGCCTTGATATGAGCAGCGGCACCATCTTTCCCGAAATGCTTGAAAGGGTAGAACTCCGCAAGCATCAACCAGATGATCTCGTAGAAGTCGACGACGTCATAAGTGGACTTACGCATTTCAATGGTGACGCCAGAGTCCCATCCCGGCTGTGCGATTCGATGTGCAATTGCCTTGAGTTCCGGGAGTGACTCAAAAAGGCGGACATCGGTAGCTTCGTCCAGCGAACGTCGGATGTAGTCGTCAGGGAGTTCATCCTTGAACTCCGTTGGGAGTGACTGTTCCGCTATTCGATCATTACGCCTGTGAAGGGTAATTGCTGCTAGAGCGAAGGCAAGTGCCAAGGTGCCAGACGCTGCTGCGTACAAGTAGTCTTTGATGGACAGGAAGTACCAAAGGGCACCGGTTGCAAATATCCCGGAAGTCCACCAGCAGGTTTGGATCACCCAATCAGGTACTGTGCGATTCATGACGCCCAACAAATGATTAGGTAGTTTCAGCATATCTACCATACATCGCTATCCCCATCAATAATTAATTGATTATTATGTTTTTTAATGGCCGTATAACGTTCGACTCTTTACCGCCAGCCCCCGATGCCGCAACCGCGAAACCGCCACCGGTACAACCCATAATCACGCAAAACCCAAACCATGCGGCATCGATCAATAGATATTTTTAATTTTGTGCAAGCGCAACATCGCCACATGAGTTTTGATAAGGTTATCATCCACGCCCATATCGCTAACTATCCCGTATTAGGATTGGCGCAGTCGGAGCTTCCTTAACAGCATGGGGCCGAACACGGCATGACCCACCAAACCATCGAACTGAAAATCCTCGATCCTCGCTTGGGACGGGAACTCCCCCTGCCCGACTACGCCACCGCCGGCTCGGCCGGGATGGATCTGCGCGCGTGTCTGGCGGAACCGCTGACCGTGCAACCGAGTGAAACCCATCTGATCCCGACCGGGCTGGCCATCCACATCGACGATCCGGGTTTGGCGGCGCTGGTGCTGCCGCGTTCCGGTCTCGGCCACAAACACGGCATCGTGCTCGGCAATCTGGTCGGGTTGATCGATAGCGATTATCAAGGCGAGCTGATGGTGTCTTGCTGGAATCGAGGCCAAGCCCCCTTTACCATCGCCGTCGGCGAACGGATCGCCCAACTGGTGATCGTGCCGGTGGCGCGGGCGCAATTCACCCTTGTTCCCGAATTCACCCCCAGCGCGCGTGGGGCCGGCGGTTTCGGCCATTCCGGCCGGCACTAACCCAACTTTCGCTCCGACCGTTCCGGGTTCGGTAACCGCGCACGCTCGCCTTCACAAGCTCATGCTGAAATCCATTTTTCGGGAATACGACATTCGCGGCGTGGTCGATCGCGATCTGACGGCCGAAGGGGTCCGCGACATCGGTCAGGCCATCGGCAGCCTGGCCGGCGAACGGGGCGAAACCACCGTAATCGTCGCGCGCGACGGGCGATTATCGAGCCCTGGGCTGTGCGAAGCGCTCAAGGCCGGCATCCGCGCCGCCGGCCTGGACGTTCTGGATGTGGGTGCGGTTTCGACGCCCCTGCTTTATTACGCCGCCCATACCATCGGGGCCAGCCATGCGGGGGTGATGGTGACAGGCAGCCACAACCCGCCGCAATACAACGGCTTGAAGATCGTCATCGACAAGATTGCGCTGCACGGCGAGGTAATCCGCGACCTGCGCCGTCGGATCGAAACCGGCGATCTCCGGCACGGACAGGGCCGCGAGCGAGCCGCCGATATCCGCGACGATTATGTCCGCCGGCTCGGCGAGGCATTGCAACTCTCCCGACCCTGCAAAGTGGTGGTGGATTGCGGCAACGCCATCGCGACGGAAACCGCGCCGCGCCTGTTCCGAGCGCTGGGTTGCGAGGTGGTGGAGCTGTATTGCGAGGTGGACGGCCGGTTTCCCAACCACCATCCCGACCCCAGCGTTCCGGAAAATCTGGCCGATTTGCAAGCGGCGGTGCTGGAGCACCGCGCCGATATCGGCTTGGCGTTCGACGGCGACGCCGACCGGCTGGGCGTCGTCACCGACGCCGGAGAGATCATCTGGCCGGATCGGGTGCTGATGCCGCTCGCCGAGGAAGTGCTGGCCGGCCATCCCGGCGCGGGCATCGTCTACGACATCAAATGCTCCTGGCATCTGACCCGTTTGATCGAGGGTTTGGGCGGTCGACCCATTCCGTGGAAAACCGGCCACTCGCTGATCAAGGCCAAGATGCGGGAAACCGGCGCGCTGCTGGGCGGCGAAATGTCCGGGCATTTCGTGCATGCCGATGCGTGGTTCGGCTTCGACGACGCTTTTTACGCCGCGGCCCGGTTGTTGAGGTTACTAGCCCGGCAACAGCGCTCCAGCGCCGAGTTTTTCGCCGCCTATCCGACCGGCCTCAACACCCCTGAATTGCGGCTCGACATGGCCGAAGACGAACCGTTCGCCTTCATGCGCCAACTGTCCGAGCAAGCGGTTTTCGGAACCGAGGCGCGGATCATCACGCTGGACGGCTTGCGGGTGGAATTTCCGCACGGTTGGGGCCTGGTGCGCGCCTCCAACACCACGCCGAGCTTGACCTTGCGATTTGAGGCCGACGATCCGGCGGCCTTGGCCGACATTCAAGATCGATTCCGACAACAGCTGCTGGCGCTGCGATCCGATTTACTTTTACCTTTCTAATCATCTTATCCTTTCAACCGCTTAAGAGGCTTATCCACGCATGGCTCTCGATGCCCAAGCCGCCACTCAGATCGCGCGCGTATTGACCGAATCGCTGCCTTATATCCGCCGCTTTTCCGGCAAGACCATCGTAGTCAAGTACGGCGGTAACGCCATGGAAAGCGAGGAGTTAAAAAACGGCTTCGCCCGCGACATCGTGCTGATGAAGCTGGTCGGCTTCAATCCGGTGGTGGTGCACGGCGGCGGACCGCAAATCAGCAGCCTGCTCAAGCGCATCGGCAAGGAAAGCCGCTTCGTCGATGGGATGCGGGTGACCGACAGCGAAACCATGGATGTGGTCGAAATGGTGTTGGGCGGGTTGGTCAACAAGGAAATCGTCAATAACATCAACCGTCACGGCGGCTGCGCGGTGGGCCTGACCGGCAAGGACGGCGATCTGATTCACGCCCGCAAACTGACCATCACCCGCCAGAGCCCCGAGCTTAAAGCGCCGGAAATCATCGACATCGGTCATGTCGGCGAAGTCGCCAGCATCGACAAATCCATCGTCGAAACGCTGACCGCCGGCAACTTTATTCCGGTGATCGCGCCCATCGGGGTGGGCAAGGACGGTCAGTCCTACAACATCAACGCCGATTTGGTGGCCGGCAAGGTCGCCGAGGTGCTGCGCGCCGAAAAGCTGATCCTGTTGACCGATACCGCCGGCGTGAAGGACAGACAAGGGAATTTGCTGACCGGTCTCGACGCCCGGCGGGTGCAGGAGTTGATCGACGACGGCACCATCCACGGCGGGATGCTGCCGAAAGTCGCCTGCGCGCTGGATGCGGTGCGCGGCGGGGTGAAAGCGGCGCACATCATCGACGGGCGGATCGAGCACGCGGTGCTGGTTGAACTGTTCACCGACGCCGGCATCGGCACTTTGATGCGGGGGTAGTTGAGAGCCGGCTTCGGCAACGGGGATTTCTCCCGCCTCGACGCCTTGGCGCGACTTGGCTACACTTGCCAGAAACCCTTACAAAACCCTGGGAAAAGCCATGCGCCGAGTCGTCTTCAACCAAAAAGGGGGGGTGGGCAAATCCACCATCGCGTGCAATTTGGCCGCCATCAGCGCCGCGCGGGGCAAGCGGACGCTGGTCGTCGATCTAGACCCGCAAGCCAACGCTTCCCGCTATCTGCTGGGAAAAAGCCTGGACGAGCAAAAGAAAACCCTGGCTCACTTCTTCGACGACATTCTGGCCTACAAGCTGTTTCCCGAAAAACCTGAGAGCTACATCGTCCCGACCCGTTTCAGCAATCTCGACGTCATGCCGTCCGATCCCCGGCTGGAAGACCTGCAAGTCAAGCTGGAATCGCGCTACAAAATGTATAAGCTGCGGGAGGCGATGGACGCCTTCAAAAATTTCGACAATATTTTCATCGACACGCCGCCGGCCTTGAATTTCTTCACCCGATCCGCGCTGATCGCCGCCGACACTTGCTTGATTCCCTTCGACTGCGACGATTTTTCGCGCCGCGCCCTCTACACCCTGATAGAGAGCGTGCGGGAAATTCAGTCCGATCACAATCGCGCGCTGCGGGTCGAGGGCATCGTGGTCAACCACTATCAGGCCCGCGCCAACCTGCCGGTGCGGATGGTGGAGGAATTGCGTTCCGAGGCGCTGCCGATTCTGAATGCGTTCTTGTCCGCTTCGATTAAAATCCGCGAATCGCACGCTCAGGCGTTGCCGATGATCCATCTCGACCCCCGGCACAAACTGACTCGCGAGTTCGAGGCGCTCTACGATCTGCTGGCCGCCTGAACGTTCGGGGAGCGGCCGACGCCTCAGCCGTTAGCTTAGCAATCTCACCACCTAGCGAGGTCGCGTCATGTCCGAGCCCAACCCCGCCACCGTCGCCCGCATCGCGGATGCAATGCGCCGCGCCCGCCGGCTGCTGTTTATCACCGGCGCGGGCATCTCCGCCGACTCCGGCTTGCCGACTTATCGCGGCATCGGCGGCCTTTACAACGATCGGGCGACCGAGGATGAGTTTTCCATCGAGACCGCGCTGTCCGGCTCGATGCTGCAAGCCCGGCCCGCCATCACCTGGAAATACCTGCATCAAATCGAATGCACCTGCCGGGGCGCTTGCCACAACGACGCCCACGCCATCATCGCCGAACTGCAAGACCGCTTCGAGGTGTGCGTGCTGACCCAGAATATCGATGGCTTTCACCGCAGCGCCGGCAGCCGCAATTTGATCGAGATTCACGGCGATATTCACGACCTGCATTGCACCCGCTGCGACTATGCCGCCACGGTCGCGGACTACAGCGCGCTGGAACTGCCGCCCGCCTGCCCGCAATGCCGCGCGCCGGTCAGGCCGCGGGTGGTGCTGTTCGGCGAAATGCTGCCCGCAGACGCCATCCAGCGCCTCTACGCCGAACTGGACCAGGGTTTCGACATGGTGTTCAGCATCGGCACCACCAGCGTATTTCCCTACATCGCCGGGCCGGTGGTGCAAGCCAGCCAGATGGGCATTCCCACCGTGGAAATCAACCCGACCGACACCAACGTCAGCCGCTTCGTGGAATACAAGCTGGCCTCGGGCGCGGCGGCCAGCCTGCGGGCGATCAAGCAGGCTTGGCAACCGGCCTCAGCTTAAATCGAGCAAGCGCTCCAACCAGCCGGCGGCCTCATCGATCCCGCCGGGTTCGACCGGCGCTTTGGCGGGTTGCTCCAGCACCCGTTGCAAAGCGTCCGCCAGATCGCCGGACGCCAGTTGCCGGCGGCCGATCTTGACCGCGTTGCCATGCTCGATCAGCCACCGGCTGAGCCAAGGCTCCTCCGGCCAATCATCCCGCGCCACGTAGAGCGCGCGCGCGCCGTTGCAAGCCGCTTCGGTGAATGCGCCATAGCCGGGCTTGGTGAACAGCACGTCGCAGGAGCGGATCAAATCCACCATCGAACAGCCCTCCAGCGCTCCCCAATCCGCCATGTCCGGCCGCGAGACCGACCAGTTGGGCGGGACCAACCAGCGGACGCCCGGCTGTATCGGCCACGCTTCCAGGGGCGGGCGCATATCCACCCCGCCCAAGCCCATCAACACTAGAATTTCGCCTTCGCGCAAGCCGAGCCGACGGTCGATGTCCTGACGCCGGTTCCGACCCAGGGCCGCGATTGGTCCCAACTTCTGGACATTGTTTAAATCGGGCATCGGCATACTGGGAACCGGCTGCAAGAACGCCCTGGCGCTGTTGTAGGCTGACAACATGGGTTCGCGCAACGCCACCAGATCCGGCGCGTCCGGACAATAGCCCGCCAGAATATCGGCCCAATTCAGCGAACACAGCGCCAGCGCCGGAATGTCCAAACGGGCCGCCGCCGCCAAGGTCAGATAAGGCACATCGGCCAGCACCCCATCGGGTTTCGCCGCGCGCAACGCGCGTTCCTGCTCGCTGAGGCGCGCTGCCCACTCGCGGTGAAAAATTCGGTAAGCGGCCAAACTTTCAGGAATTTTCGCCTCCAAGGCATCCACCATCACCATCCCGAAATCGGCGGCGAGCGCGACGCAATCAAACGGCCCGTCGATCCGCTGGCGCAACGTCGCCTCCGGAAGCGCGCTTTGCAGGGTCAACCGGGCCTTCGGCCAGCGGCGTCGCCAAGCATTTAAAACCGGCGCGACTTGCGCTAAATGGCCGAATCCATGGCCGGACAGCGCCACGTACAGGCGCTTGGCTAACGCCATGACCCTATCCTCCAGTGAGAATCTTTCTCAATACCAGCGAAACAATCGTTGCTTTTTTAAAAAAATTGTGATAGCAATGACACAATACAACAGCTTATCTTATATCAAACAATAATTGTCATTTTTGATACAACCATCTGCAAGCTGATTTGCAGTCCCGTTATCGGCTCGATGTAGAAGAGGTTATCATCATGGCGCAGGCGCTTACCTCGGAAATACTCAAACGCACCAGCCGCGCGTTCGCGGGGACCTACGGCACCAGCGAGGAAAACCGGTCCTTGGGCTTCACGCCAGGCTTTCGGGACGAGGAAACCGGCGCCGTCTACCTCTCCTGTTGGTCCGATGGCTCGCCCGCCCCTTTTCACGCGCTCGACGGCCTGCCCGATCATCTCATCCTGGCGCGCGGTCCCAACGGGCGCGTCGCGGCGGTCAAAGCCAGCATCGTCGCCGGCTTCATCCGCTGGGGACTGTTTTACACCCGCGAACAAGCCGCTCACTGTCTCGATTGATCCCGTCAATTTCTCCGAGCGGTTTTAGCTGGGAATTTAGCGCGTTTTACCCCGCCCCATCACGGCCGATCAGCCGCCGATCGCGCCTCATCGGCCCGCGCGCATGATCGCTTGCGCCAGTTTGACTTGAATTTGAAAACAGCCCGACTATCGTTTAGGGGTTGATGGCCAACACCGACCGCCCAGCGCGAGCACGGGCGCGGCTTGAAAATCGCCACAGACTCAGCACCACTCAGCCGTCCCGGCCCGCCGGGGGTTTCCGATCCTCAAGAACACGCAACGGACTTTCATTGCCATGTCGATCAAAACGCTAGAAAAAAGCAAGCCAGCGTCCTGGCTGACGGAACTCCCTCCCTTAGGCATGGACGCAAAAAGCATCACCGCCGATTTCCGCCACTATTTCAGCCACACCCTGGGCCGCGACCGGCATACCACCTACGCCAACTACATGTATGAGGCGCTGGTGCTGACCCTGCGCGATCGCCTGTGGGAACGTTGGAAGAACACGCGCTACGCCTACGAAGCGGACGGCGGGGTGCGCCGCGCCTACTATCTGTCGATGGAATTCTTGATGGGCCGCGCTCTCAGCAACGCCATGCTCAACCTGGGCGTCACCGAGCCGGTCAGCAAGGCGCTCTACGATATGGGCCTGACCCTGGAAGAACTGGCCGACTGCGAGAACGACGCCGGTTTGGGCAACGGCGGCCTGGGCCGGCTGGCGGCCTGCTTCATGGACAGTTGCGCCACGCTCCGGCTGCCGGTGGTCGGCTACGGCATCCGCTACGCTTACGGCATGTTCCGCCAGCGGATCGAAAACGGCTATCAAGTCGAGGAGCCGGATCACTGGTTGCGCAGCGGCAACTTGTGGGAGTTGGAGCGGGCCGAATACACCCAGCGCATCAAGTTCGGCGGCCGCACCGAAGGCTACATGAAGGCCGACGGCGAGATGGGCTGGCGCTGGCTCGACACCCACGACGTGCTGGCGGTCCCCTACGACGTGCCGATTCCCGGCTATCAAAACGGCACGGTGAACACCCTGCGGCTGTGGTCGGCGGCCGCCACCGACGAATTCGATTTCGAGGATTTCAATTCCGGCAGCTACACCGACGCGGTCGGCGCCAAGAACATGGCGGAAAACATCACCATGGTGCTCTACCCCAACGACTCCACCGAAAGCGGCAAGGAGTTGCGGTTGCGCCAGCAGTACTTCCTGGCCTCGGCCAGCCTCCAGGACGTGATCCGGCAATGGGTGCGGGTGCACGGCGAGGATTTCAGCGACTTCGCCGCCAAAAACTGCTTCCAGCTCAACGACACCCACCCCACCATCGGGGTCGCCGAGCTGATGCGGATTTTGTTGGACGAGCACAACCTCAAGTGGGATCAAGCCTGGGCGATCACCAGCAAGGTGATGGCTTACACCAACCATACCCTGCTGCCCGAGGCGCTGGAGCGCTGGCCGGTGCGGCTGTTCCGGCAACTGCTGCCGCGCGTCCTCGATATCATCTACGAAATCAACGCCCGGTTCCTGGCCGAAGTGGCGCGCCGCTGGCCCGGCGACAGCGAACGCCAGCGCCGCATGTCGCTGATCGAGGAAGGTTACGAACAGCAGGTGCGGATGGCCTATCTGGCCATCGTCGGCAGCATTTCGGTGAACGGGGTGGCCGCGCTGCACTCCGATTTGCTCAAGCAGGGACTGTTCCTCGATTTCTACGAACTGTGGCCGGAGAAATTCAACAACAAGACCAACGGCGTCACCCAACGCCGCTGGTTGGCCAGCTGCAACCCCGGCCTGAACAAGCTGATCACCGACACCATTGGGTCGGGCTGGGTCACTCAACTGGACGAGCTGCGCAAGCTGATCCCCCACGCCGACAACGCCGGTTTCCGCGCCAAATGGCGGGAGATCAAGCACGACAACAAGGTGCGGCTGGCGACCATGGTCGAAGCGGACTGCGGCGTCACCTTCAACACCAATGCGCTGTTCGACGTCCAAGTCAAGCGCATTCACGAGTACAAACGCCAACTGCTCAACATCTTGCACGTCGTCCATCTCTACGACCGGATCAAGCGCGGCGACACGCAAAACTGGACGCCGCGCTGCGTGTTGATCGGCGGCAAGTCCGCGCCGGGCTACTACATGGCCAAGCAGATCATCAAGCTGACCTGCAACATCGCCAAGGTCATCAACGAGGACCCGGAAATCGGCGATAAGCTCAAGATGGCGTTTCTACCCAACTACCGGGTTTCGGCGATGGAAATCGTCGCCCCCGGCACCGACCTGTCCGAGCAGATTTCGACCGCCGGCAAGGAAGCGTCCGGCACCGGCAACATGAAGTTCATGATGAACGGCGCGGTCACCATCGGCACCCTGGACGGCGCGAACATCGAAATCCGCGAGGAATGCGGCGATGAGAATTTCTTCCTGTTCGGCCTGACCGCCCAGGAAGTCGAACAGCGCCGGGCGCATTACGATCCGTGGGCCATCATCCACGGCGACGCGGACATCAGCCGGGTGATGCACCTGCTGGAAAGCGCGCATTTCAATCAGTTCGAGCAAGGCATTTTCGATCCGATCCTGCACTCGCTGACCAGCCCGCACGATCCGTGGTTGACCATGGCCGACTTCCGCGCTTTTATCGACGCTCAGGAACGCGCCGCCAAGGCTTATCAAGATCAAGAACGGTGGAGCCGGATGAGCATCATCAATACCGCCACCAGCGGCAAGTTCTCCACCGACCGCACCATGCTGGAGTACAACGCTGAAATCTGGAAGCTCAAGCAGCTCCCCGAAATGCCGTTGACCTAAAGCTCCTCCTTCAAGCTGCTTCTGAACGATGCTTCCATTCCGGAAGCTCGTTCAGGAGCGAGGTTTCAAACAGCCGTCGCGCCTGTTAAGGTTCTGTCGGCGTCCTTCGCCTTCCCGGCGACAGCCAAAACTCAAACCCTCCGCCCTTCATGGATTTTCCGCTCCGGCGGGTAATGCCACCGACGGCTTGTAACAGCACACTGCTATCAAAGCCCGCGTCTTGCCCAGCCTGACGCCTTGTCTCGCCTGGCTTCATTCCGGCCGTCGGAACGACTTATCATCGCGGTCATCACCATTGTTTCGGGGAAATGATTATGAGCAAGCACTACGACCTCATTGCCATCGGCGGTGGCAGCGGCGGTTTGTCCGTGGTCGAACGCGCCGCCCGTTACGGCGCGCGCTGCGCCCTGATCGAGAGCGGCCGTCTCGGCGGAACCTGCGTCAACGTCGGATGCGTGCCCAAAAAAGTGATGTGGTACGCCGCCCATCTCGCGCACGCGCTCGACGATGCGCCCGGCTACGGTTTCCGACTCGATTATTTCGACTTCGATTGGCGCAAGCTGCAACACGCCCGCGACGGCTTCGTGCGCGGCATCAATGACTGGTACCAGGGCTATCTCAAGGACGCGGGCGTGGACTTAATTCGCGGTTTCGCCCGCTTCGTGGACGACCGAACCTTGGATGTCGCCGGCGAGCGTTTCAGCGCCGGACAGATCGCCATCGCCACCGGCGGCCGCCCTCGGATTCCCGAGATTCCCGGCGCGGGCTTCGGGATCACCTCGGATGGGTTTTTCGAGCTGGACGCCTGTCCGCCGCGCACCGCCATCGCCGGCGGCGGTTACATCGCGGTCGAATTGGCCGGCGTGCTGCACACTTTAGGTTCGGAAGTGACGCTGTTGGTGCGCAAGGATCAGGTGCTGGGCGGTTTCGACGCCGCGATCCGCGAGCAGCTCATGGAAAGATTGCGCGCTGACGGCATCAACGTGTTGACCCAAACTCAAATCCGCGCGGTGGCGAGGTTGGCCAACGGATCTCTCAAGCTGCATTGCGACGGTCAAACCGAGCTGGTGAACGTCGACCAAGTGCTCTGGGCCATCGGCCGTCTCCCCAACACCGACCAGCTCGATCTGGCGGCGGCGAAGGTTGCGGTCAATCCGGACGGAACCATTCCGACCGACGCCTACCAAACCACCAATGTCGCGCATATCCACGCGCTGGGCGATATCACCGAGCGCTTCCACCTGACGCCGGTCGCCATCGCCGCCGGCCGCCGGCTGGCCGACCGGCTGTTCGGCCAGCAACCGGAGCGCCATCTGCCTTATGAAAACATTCCCAGCGTGGTGTTCAGCCACCCCCCGATCGGCGCCATCGGCTTGACCGAGGAAGAGGCCAGAGCGCGGCACGGAGACGCGGTGCGGGTTTATCAAACCCGTTTCCGGCCGATGTACCACGCCTTCACGGCCCGTCCGACCGAGACGCTGATGAAATTGGTTTGCGTGGGACCGGAGGAAAAAATCATCGGCTGCCACTTGATCGGCGAAGGTGTGGACGAAATGTTGCAGGGCTTCGCCGTGGCCATCCGCATGGGGGCCACCAAACGCGATTTCGACGACACCGTGGCCCTTCATCCCACCAGCGCCGAGGAATTGGTGACGATGCGTTGAAACAGCGCCGCTCGCGCCACCGCGCCCGATCGCTTGGGCCCTTTTGCTGGTAACACCGACCGAGGATTTATGCCGATCCGCCCGTTTGAAAATCATACGCCGCGCATCCATCCCACCGCCTTCGTCGACGACACCGCCGCTATCATCGGCGATGTCGAAATCGGCGAGGACAGCTCGATCTGGCCGCTGTGCGTGGTGCGGGGCGACGTTCACCGCATCCGCATCGGCGCGCGCACCAGCATTCAGGATGGTTCCATCATCCACGTCACCCACGACAGCCGATTCTGTCCGGGCGGACACGCGACGCTGATCGGCAATGAGGTCACGGTCGGCCACAAAGCCATCCTGCATGCGTGCACCGTCGAGGATGATTGTTTGATCGGTATGGGCGCGATCGTGATGGATCAAGCCGTGGTGCAATCCTGGGTGACGCTCGGCGCGGGCAGCGTGGTCCCGCCCGGCAAGGTGCTGGAAAGCGGTTATCTTTACGTCGGCAGTCCGGCCCGGCGCATCCGACCGCTGAGCGAGCGCGAGCGGGAATTTCTCGCCTACTCGTCGCAAAATTACCAACGGCTGAAAGAACGGCATCGCCTGACGCCGGCCTTATCCTAGGCGATCGGCTGCTCGCCAATATTTTCGGCAGCCTCTACCCAACTTGGTGCATGTCCCGTTATCGGGGCAAATGGCGGTTAGCCATCCTGTAAGGACCGCGCGCGCTGTTGACCAGTTGGTACATACTGATGCCGAAGACGGAACTGGTTTATTATGTGTTTGCGGCTGGTTTGGGTTTCACTTGGCTGGCCACGGTCCCACCGACCGCCGCCACCGTCGGCAAACTGTTCGGCGCTCGCTCTCTGGCGACTCTGTTTGACTTGACGCTGCTGTCCCCTCAAACCGGCGGTTTTCTGGGCGCTTATCCGGGCGGGCTGGCCATCACTCACTTCGGAGACTTCAGTTGGATGGGGTATGCGGATATGACGCTGGCCGCATTGGCGGCCGCGGTGAACTTAGCCCTCAGGGAAGCGCCGGTGCTCGTGCCCTTAACTTCCACATAAGCGCGTTTTTCCCCAACTCGATTCACTACTGACTATCGGGTTTGTTCGGACGCGCCGCGTCACGCAATTAATTTTATAACGCTTTGGAAATCATCATCATGTCTCAACCTATAAATCCTCCCGAGCAACTCTCAACGAGAATGGATCAATTAAACTCCAGGAGAAAAATCGATAATTCCCGCGAATTCCTAGCGTGGTCCGAAGAACTTAGCGTCGGCATTCAAGAAATCGACGAGCAACACAAGATATTAGCTGGACTGACGAACTGTCTTTTTAACGAAGCGATCCTGAATAAAGCGGACCCCGCCATTGTCGAAAGCATCCTCAATGAATTGATGCAATACACCCAGATCCATTTCTCGGTCGAAGAGAGTCTATTTCGGATATTCAACTATCCCGAGGCCGATTCCCACCAACAACATCATACTGAGCTCAAAAAAGAAGTTTTTGAAATAAAGGAAAAATTTTTAAATGGAGACAGTGTGGATCTGGAATTAATGCACCTGCTCAGAGAATGGCTGACCAAGCACATCATGATTGAAGACAAACAATACACGCAGTTTTTTTTAAGCAAGGGCTTAAAAGCCAATTGGCCCAAGTCGCGTTCGTGGATCGGTAAAATCTGGGATTCGATGCACCTCCAATAATGCCGACAACACTAGCGGGAATTTTGTGCGATGATCAACCCCCTACTCGCGACCGCCGACCTTCCGTCCTTCGCGGCGATTCAGCCCGAACACGTCGAACCCGCAATCGAGCGGATTCTGACCGAAAACCGAGACGCTATCGAACGCTTATTGGCGGCCCATGTCGAGCACACCTGGGCCAATCTGATCGAGCCGCTGGAAGCCCTCGAAGACCGCTTGAATAAAGCGTGGTCGCCGGTCAGTCACTTGCACGGGGTGATGGATTCCGAGGCCCTGCGCCGCGCCTACAACGCTTGCCTGCCCAAACTCAGCGCTTACGCCACCGAAATCGGCCAGCATGAACCGCTATACCGCGCCTATCGGCGGATCGCCGAGGGGCCAGAGTACGGCCGGCTCGATCAGGCGCAACGCAAGGTCATCGACAACGCGCTGCGCGATTTCCGCCTGTCTGGCATCGCCCTACCGCCGGCGCGGCAAGCTCGCTATAAGGAGATCCAGCAGGAACTGTCGCAACTGAGCGCCAAATTCGCCGAGAATGTCTTGGACGCCACTCAAGGCTGGACCAAGCACCTACTCGACGAGGGACAGCTCGGCGGGCTGCCGGAGTCGGCGAAAGCGCTGGCCCGCCAGACCGCCCAGCAACGCGGCTTGGACGGCTGGTTGTTGACCCTGGAATTACCCTCGTACCTGCCGGTGCTCACCTACGCCGACGACCGAGCGCTGCGGCGCGAGTTATACGACGCTTCCTGCACCCGCGCCTCCGATCAGGGCCCAAACGCCGGACAGTGGGACAACGGGCCGATCATGGAACGGATTCTGGCCTTGCGGCACGAACTGGCCCGCTTGCTCGAATTTGAGGATTACACCGGCCTGTCGCTGGCCACCAAAATGGCCGAATCGCCGGACCGGGTCTTGGCCTTTCTCAACGATCTGGCCGGCCGCGCGCGGCCGCAGGCCCAACGGGAGCTGGACGAGCTGCGGGACTTCGCCCGCGCCGAGTTCGGGGCCGATGACTTGGACGCTTGGGACATCGGTTACTATTCCGAAAAACTGCGCCAGCACCGCTATCAGCTCTCGCAAGAAGAATTGCGGCCCTATTTTCCGATTACCCGCGTGCTGCCGGGCCTGTTCGCGGTGGCTGAAAAGTTGTTCGGCATTACCATCCGGGCGTTGGAAAACGTTGAAGTCTGGCATCCGGACGTGCGGGTTTACGAAATCAGCGACGCCGCTGGCAACCGGCGCGGCCGGTTTTATCTGGACGTGTACGCCCGCCCGCACAAGCGAGGCGGGGCCTGGATGGACGGCTGTCTGGCCCGACGGGTGATCGAGGGTCAAGCGCGGCGGCCGGCGGCGTATCTGGTGTGCAACTTCACGCCGCCGGTGGGCGATGATCCGGCGCTGCTGACCCACGGCGAAGTGGTGACCATGTTCCATGAATTCGGTCACGGCTTGCATCATCTGTTGACCACCGTCGATTACCTGCCGGTCGCCGGCATCCACGGCGTCGAATGGGACGCGGTGGAGCTACCGAGCCAGTTTCTGGAAAATTGGTGCTGGTCGCGGGAGGCGCTGGCGCTGCTGTCGGGCCATTATCAAACCGGCGAACCCTTGCCGGACGAACTCCACCAACGGATGCAGGCGGCCAAAAACTTTCAGGCCGGTATTCTGATGGTCCGCCAACTGGAATTTGGCCTGTTCGATTTTCTCCTTCACCGCGAATTCGACCCCAAGCGCGGCGGCCAGGTGCTGGAAATCATCGACCGGGCGCGCCAGCAGGTAGCGGTCATTTTCCCGCCGCCTTACAACCGTTTTCCCAACGCCTTCACCCACATCTTCTCGGGCGGCTACGCGGCGGGTTATTACAGCTACAAGTGGGCGGAAGTGCTGTCGGCGGACGCCTTCAGCGCTTTCGAGGAGAACGGAATTTTCGATGCCTCGACCGGCGCGCGCTTCCGGCGCAGCGTGTTGGAGGTGGGTGGCTCCCGACCGGCGCTGGATAGCTTCGTCGAATTTCGCGGCCGGGAACCGCAAATCGAGCCGCTGCTGCGCCTGAGCGGCATCGCGGCCTAAGCGCCGCTGCGCGCTCGATGGCCGTGTTGAAATCGCGCGGCATCGTTCTTGCTAGCTTGGTCCGGATGGTGGGAGCGTCGTTCGTGGCGCGTTCTCACGGTCCCGCACTTTCGGCAAACGACGTTTAGGAGAAGGTTATGACCCTGCCATTTCGCCCGCCCGGCCCGCTCGGTATCGTGCCCGGCGCCGGTGGCGCGCGTCCGCCGGGGCCGCTCGGCTACGCGCCAGGCGTCTATCTAGCGCCAAACCAATCCTCCGGCGCGACGAAAAAACCTAGCGCGCCCAAACAACTTAAAATGCCGCCGCCGGCTGCGGACAGCGTGACCAAGCTCGCGCGCGACATTAAATGGAGCCTGTTCACCAGCGACGGCTCGCCGGCTCTCAATGACGTGAAACAAGGCGCGCTTGCCAATTGCCCGCTCGCGTCGCTGCTGGCGGCTCTGGCGTTCACTTCGACCGGTCAAAGACACCTGCTCGGTCTGGTCGCCGAACAGAAAGCCACCGTTGAAACCGATTTGTCGGCCGTCGCCAAAGACCTTGAGGAAGCCCCTGGCAACAACAAAATTACCACCGACCGTTATTTTACGGTTACTTTGGAGCGGCAAGCCTTCGAAGTCAGCAGCGTCCTTTACGCCGACGAAGCGAGAGACCCTAACCCGATCTATATGACGTCGCCCAATCAGGCGCTTTGGCCTTGCGTGATCGAGAAGGCCCTGGCGGCGAAAGTGGGCGGCTATAACGAAGTCGATGATCCCAGCAAGCTGACCGCCAACAGGATTTGGGAAATCGTCATGGGCGCCAAGCCGGATGGTTTCGAAGTGACCGACAAGACGCCGCGCGCGAAGCTTGAGGAAGTGGCGAAAAATGCCAAGCGGGTTCCGACCATCGCCGCATCGAAGGACGAGGCTGCCGACGTATCACCGTGGCACGGCTTTACCGTGCTTGGAATGAAAGAGAAACACATCGAACTTTACGATCCGAGCGCGGCCAAGCGAAAGCTGCTCTCGCTACCGACCTTTATCAAGAACTTCAAGGCGGTTTTGCACGGCAAATCCTGACAGGGCTTATTCGGAAGCCCGCGAATAACCGCCTCCGAACGGCCGCACGTCGGTCGCCAGCATTCCCGCCAGGCGGGCCGCCTCCAACCCGGAGTCGGCATCCTCAAACACCTGGCAGGCGCGGGGCTCGACGTTCAAACGGCGGGCCGCCTCCAAAAACAGATCCGGGGCGGGTTTGGGCGGCAAGCCGTCATCGGCGGTCAGCACCACGGAAAACAGCGCGGCCAGCCCCGCCGCCCGCAAGGCCAACTCCACGTTGGGGCGGTTGCTGCCGGAGACCACCGCCATGGGCAAACGGCCGTGATAGCGCCGCGCCAGCGCCGCGACCGGCTCCAAAGGTCGCGCCTGACGCAGCAGCTCGTGAGTGCGCCGTTCCTTGTCGGCGGTAAACTGTTCGACATCGATCCGCCGGTCGAATCGCGCGTTGTACAAGCCCACGATGTGCTCGGTGGGTTTGCCGTTGTGCTCGATCAGAAACTCCAGCGGACACGACAAACCCAGCTCCGCGAACGTGGTCTTCCAGGCGGCATAATGCAACGGCAGCGTATCGACCAGCGTACCGTCGCAATCGAAGATCAAACCGCGAACGTCTTTCGGAACCTCCAACCTTGCGGCGGAATTCGGTCCGGCCACGCTCAAGCTCCGCCCGGACGGGCGAGAGGACGCACCACCGGCGAGGCTGGTTTTTCCTCCTCCTGCGGCTCGGGCATGGCTTCCAGCGACAAGCCCAGGCCGCCCGGCTTCTCGACGCTCGCCGCGCCCCCGGATAGATTGATCCGCAACCGCAGATTGTTGGCGGAATCGGCGTTTTTGATCGCCTCATCCATGCTGATCTTGCCGGCTTGATGCAGCTCGAACAGCGCTTGATCGAAAGTCTTCATCCCCAGCCCGGTCGATTTCTCCATGATCTCCTTCAAGCCGCTGACTTCGCCGCGCTTGATCAAGGCTTCCACCATCGGCGAGTTCAACAGCACCTCGATGGCCGCCACCCGCTTGCCGTCGACGGTCGGAATCAGCCGCTGCGACACGAAAGCCCGCAGGTTGCCCGACAGATCGGCCAACAACTGCGGCCGGCGTTCTTCCGGGAAGAAGTTGATGATCCGATCCAGCGCCTGATTGGCGCTGTTGGCGTGCAAGGTGGAAATCGCCAGATGGCCGGTTTCGGCGAAGGCTAGGGCGTGCTCCATGGTTTCACGGTCGCGGATTTCGCCGATCAAAATCACGTCCGGCGCTTGCCTCAGCGTGTTCTTGAGCGCGTCGGCGTAGCTCAAGGTATCGACCCCCACCTCGCGCTGGTTGATCACCGAGCGCTTGTGACGGTGGACGAATTCGATGGGGTCTTCGATGGTGATGATATGGCCGCCGCTATGGGTGTTGCGGTAGTCGATCAAGGCCGCCAGCGAAGTGGACTTGCCCGAGCCGGTGCCGCCGACGAACAGGATCAAGCCGCGCTTTTCCATGATCACCTGGGTCAACACCGGCGGCAACCCCAGCGTTTCCACCGAGGGAATGTCGGTTTTGATGTTGCGGATCACCATCGAGATTTCGCCGCGCTGCTTGAAGATGTTGACCCGGAACCGGCCCACGCTGGGCTCGCTGATCGCCAGATTCATCTCCAGGGTTTTCTCGAATTCGGCGATTTGGGCGGCGTCCATTACCGAATAGGCGATTTCCTTGACCCGGCCCGGCGGCAGCGTATCCTTATCCAGCATCTTCAACACCCCCTGGAATTTGCCGCACGGCGGCGCGCCGGTGCTGAGATAGATGTCCGACCCGTCCCGCCGGGCCAAGGTCGTCAGAAATTCTTTCAAGGTTGTGATCTTGGTTCGCATCGTCATCGTTAAAACTCCTGAAAATCAATCGGCGGTCCGCGCCTGACCACCGCGCCGGGAATCGCCCGCGCCGTCCCCGTGCGCCGTCATGGCGTGAACGCCGCCAAAATAGAGATCGCGCACCGTCCAGCGGTTGAGCGGCCAGCGCGCTTCCAATGCCGTCAATGCTCCATCGGCAAAACCCGGCTCTACTTGAGCCCGTTCGCCATCCCAGTGCAGGCGAGGCGCTTCCACCGCCGTCCGGGGATCGAATCCGAAATCCACCACGTTGCTGACGACCTGAAGCACGGCCGAGCGAATGCGCTTGCTGCCGCCGCTGCCCAACGCCAGCCGCACCCTGTCGCCCGTCATCAGCAGCGACGGGGCCATCATTGAAGCCACCCGCATTCCGGGCGGGCTGGCGTGAAAGCCGTCGGGGTGCAAATCGTCCTCGCCCATCATGTTATTCAGCATCACGCCGGTTCCGGCGGCGAAGCAACCGGAGCCTTCGCCGTTGGAGGTGGTCATGCTGGCGGCGTTGCCCTCGCGGTCGCACACGCTGACGTGGGTGGTGCCGCCCGAGGCGGTGCGGACCCGCATCAGGCTTTGATCCCAGCCGTTCGGATCGAGATCGGCCGGCCCCAGGCAACCCTCGGCCCGGCGGCGGTCGACTTCCCGCATGACGGCGATCAACAGCGCCAGATGGGCGGGCGATCCGAAGCCGAGTTCGGCCACCTCGCGCGCTTCCAAAAGCTTCAGAGACAGCGCGATCAACGAACCGCCGAACGAGGGCGGCGGGTTGCTCAACAGCCGGCAGCCACGATAATCCACCGACAAGGGCTCGCGTTCGATCACCCGATACGCCGCCAGATCGGCGGCGGTCAACAGGCCCGCCCCCTCGCGCATGTCGCGGGCGATGCGCTCGGCTAACGGCCCTTCGTAAAAATCCCGCTCGCCGCCGCGCGGCAGCTGGTCCAGAAAATCCGCCAGTTCGGGATTGCGGCTGACATCGCCCTCGCCAAGATAGCGCCCCTCCGGCTGAAACAGGGCGCGACCGGGGGCGGTCAGGGTCATGATCGGCGTCAAGAGTTCGAGAAAATAAGCCTGTTTGGGGTTGAGCGCGACGCCTTCGCGGGCCAAGCGGACGGCCGGCGTCAACACCTCCGCCAACGGCAGCCGGCCCAGCCGGCGCTGGATGTGCAGGTAGCCCCTGAGCGCTCCTGGGACCGCGACCGAGCCCATGCCGACGTTGAACAGTTGCTCGCTGCCGGGAAAGCGGACGGTCACCGGCAAAAAATGCGGCTCCAGCTCGCCGCTGTTCAGCCCGCGTCCGGGCGTGTCGACAAAAAAATCGAACAGCACCGCCCGACCGTCGGCGGGACGCGCCAGCAGGAAACCGCCGCCCCCCAAGCTGGTCAGCGCCGGCTCCGCCACGGCGGCGGCGAAACC
>ERZ761610.821-NODE-821-length-20530-cov-15.280830_pt1 | contig 20530 bp, 21 predicted proteins | sample MGYA00512164_ERZ761610 | MGnify/ENA primary metagenome ERZ761610 (study PRJEB28899, sample SAMN02850038) | bioreactor sludge metagenome | biome: EBPR Sludge; feature: EBPR Bioreactor; material: flocular biomat | place: Australia: Thorneside Wastwater Treatment...
GTGGGTGACGATGACCAGCGTAATATTTTGTTCTGCACAAAGCGAGTGAGTCAGGTTTTGCAAGTCTTCACGGGTAATGGCATCCAGCGAAGAAAAAGGCTCATCCATGAGCAGCAGATCGGGTTCGAGCGCGAGCGTCCGCGCAATGGCAGTGCGCTGACGTTGCCCGCCCGAAAGTTGACCGGGGAATTTATCCGCCACTTCGCTCAAGCCGAGGCGTTGAATCCAACTCTCGATATTGTCTTTGGGAATGAAATTGTCCGGCGTGTGTTTTCCATCCGCCCCATAAAACTGGCGGACGTTCACGCCCAGTGCCACATTTTCACGCACAGTTGCCCACGGCAGCAAGCCGTAATCCTGTAAGATTAATCCGCTGTGCGGGCGTGGGCGAAGAATTTTCTCCCCATGAATGGTCACTTTGCCAGAGGTTGGGAATTTCAAGCCAGCCAGCAGATACAACAACGTCGTTTTGCCGCAGCCCGAAGGACCCAGAATCGCCCATGTCTCGCTGCGTGATATGTTCCAGTTGAAGTTCTGGAAGAGCGGCAAGTGATTGGCGTATTGGAACGTTAGTGACTGGATAGAAATCATCCGCGTGAAAAGTGACAGTCACCTTATGGTGACTGTCACTTGATTATAACGGTAACAACTTTCGGCTAGGGCAGAAGCGAGTCGTTGACTGAGTCTGCGTAACTCACATCCGCGCTCAAAATCCCCTTTTCTGTCAGCCATGCCAGTCCGTCGTTCCATTCGGCTTCGGTGGGCACAGCCCCCGCAGGGAAGGGCGGAACCTGGAAGGTTTCCAGCAGGGGCGGCGGCACGAGCCCCTTGTCGCTCAATAGCGAGGTGTACTGTGTCGGGTCGGCGTTGATGAGCGTCACGGCTTCTTCAATTGCGGCAAGGAAGGCGCTCACGGCGGCGGGGTTTGTATCCACAACATCCTTGCGGAAGGAGTAAATGCTAAATCCATATTCAGGGTACTTGGAATCATCCAACACGTTTACTGCGCCCTGACTCATCGCCAGTGAAGCAAGCGGGTCGGGCAGTACGCCCGCGGCGAGTTCGCCTGAGCCAAGCAATGCCATACGGTCAGGGATCTTCGGCACGGCAATGGTCTTGATCTCGTCGGCAGTCAGTCCTTCTGCTTGCAGCAAACGTTCGGTCACGTATTCGATCACGGTTCCTTGCGAAACACCGATCTCCACGCCTTTCAATCCTTGCGCATCGGTAATACCGCTCTTACCCGAAGCAAGGATAAAGAAATGTCCATAGCCTTCCGCGGGACGCAGGGCGTAGCGCACTGCTTGCATTTGCACCGCATCCTTGTTGAAGAGCATCACTGCCAACGTCTCATTGATGGTTCCATCTGCCTGACCCGCTGCAAGCAACTGGTCACGTTCTGGCGCAGAAGCAACCGGCACGAGTTCAACGGTCAGACCGTATTTAGCGAACAGATCTTCGGCTTCGGCAACATACATCGGCAGGGTGTCGATGATGGGCAAGACAGCGATCTTGAGCGTGCCGACATTTTCAACCGGCGATTCATCCTGGACCTCAGGGGCAGCGGCTGCGCAGGCGGCGACCATAAGACTCAAGACAAGCAAAGTGAAAAACAAGGGGCGTGCAATTCGCATGAAATATTTCTCCTTGACCAGACGATGTATCGTCCATTTTAAGTTTAATTTTTTACAGATGTGCCCAAAAAATCCACGAAGGACACGAATTTTCACGAGTAAGAACTTCGTGTTTTTCGTGTCCTTCGTGGAAAAAATAAATTGATCTGTTTTATGCTTGTGCGAACGTGTCGATCAGCAATTTGAAATTGCCGCCCACGGGGTAAAGGATGGGGCAGGTGCAGCCGCGCTTCTTGTACTCTTCCACTTTGGCTTTGGCTTCAGTGGGTGTGCCGGAGGCAGTGATCTTCAAGACCAGTTCATCGGGCACAAGGTCTTTGGCTTTCATTACCTGTTCCTTGGTGGCGGGCCAACCAAGAATGGACTGGATCTGATGCACCACTTCATCCGAAACGTTCGAAGCCTTGGCGATGTGGGGTTGCTGTGCGATGTATTGGCATAGGAGCATTTTGCTGTAATCAATGGCTTTATCGTGGTCTTCATCCACCGAGCAGACGATCAACTGCGGGCGGTCGAAGTCTTCCATTTTGCGACCCGATTTATCCAAGCCTTTTTGGAGCAGTTCCATCGCGTTGTCGTTGTATTCAGGGGCAACGCAGTAATTGAGCACCGCGCCATCTGCCACTTCGCCGGTCAATTCCATCATCTTGTCACCGGTTGCGCCGATCATGATCGGCACATTGCGCGGTTCGCGGCGTCCGTAGACCACATCCAATTCAATGTCTTTGACATGGATGAATTCACCATCGAAGGTGACGCGTTCCAGGTTGAGTAATTTCCGCATAACCTGAACCGTTTCTTTCATGGCGGTCAACGGCTTCTTGCGGTCAATCCCCACATTCGCAGCTAGCGGATCCCACCATGCGCCAAGACCACAAATGACGCGGTTCGGGGCGAGGTCATCCAGGGTGAGGAAGGTCGCAGCAAGCAGACCAATGTTACGGGTCCAGTTGTTGATGACGCCTGAACCAACTTTGATTTTATTGGTCACAGCGGCGTATCCTGCCATCGGCACGATCGCATCACGCACGAGGCGGCTTTCTGCCTGCCACACGGCTTCGAATCCCTTTTCTTCGGCATACCTTGCGTAGTCCAAACCATCCCGCAGGTCATGCGAGTCTTGCAAATACAGTGCAACACGCTCTTTGGTCATGACATTCTCCTTGAATGTGAAATGAAAGGATTAACGATTTTCATTGATTTCAAGAATTTCTAAACGGTTGTCTGACAATTGATAAAAATTTTGCCACAGGTTTCGCAAATTTCATAGGGTGTGCGTGCCTGTGGCAAATTGAATGTCTATACTTTTGAGGCTTCCATCTTGCGGATGATCTCAAGGTCTTCGGGATCATCCAAATCTAAACCAAGTGAGGGTAACTCAACCACTTCCAGCCTCGCCCCTGATTGGATCGCTCGTTCGCAATGTCGCTGGAAAGATCCTTCGCCAAATTCATATTCGATCTGACCGGCAGGAACCATCAGCAGGGCATTCGTCCCTTTATGGTGCCGATCCGGTGCGATCACGACCACCGGCGGCTTGGTGGCGCGGTCGATCAAAGCGAGGACATCGTCTGTGTTGAGCAGGGGCAAGTCCACGGGTAAGACCAACACCCCCTGGGTAGCATGGACTTGGGCGATGACCGAAGCGCGCGCCAGCGCCGTATTCAAATGCGGTTGACCATCTTCCTGCACGGTCTTGGCACCGTGATTGCGGGCGATGGTCAGCGCGTGTGAGTCACGGCTGACGACCAGCACCTTGTCCAGCTCCTTCAAAGAGGTCAAGGTACGCAGCGTACGTTGCAGTAATTCCTCATTTAATGCGGCGCGTTCTTCTTCAGTCAACGCACCTGCCAGACGCGATTTCCCGCGTCGCAGCGGCTTTACAGGGACAATTGCCCAAAGAGACATGTTAAAGACTCCCAATAAAAAATAGCACATCGTTCGCCAGCCTCTTGCGGTCGGCTGGCTGGTTCATAAGTGTATCAGTAACAAGTGTCTTAATTTTTAAATCTTTAATTACACTTTCGATATTTGAGTCTGCATTGTCTAACACGAAACCCGTCAGAATGGTACGATAATGATTCGCAACCGCCAACACCGAGGGTTCAATGCCCAACTCCGCATACATCTTCGCAGCGGGACCTTTCACTGTCTTTCCACCGATGATGGGGGAAACTGCCACGACCGGTTTGTCCATGTTTTTGATGACCTTGAGGATCGGGTCGATGCTCACCCACGGATTGGACGGGCAAAAGACCACCGCATCTGCCGACTTAAGCGCTTCTTTCGCCCCGGGAGCGGGTTCAGCGACTTCGACCCCATCGAACCGAAAGCCTCTGACGCGCGGCTGGCATTGTCTGTGAACAAAATACTCCTGAAACGCCAGTTCACCTTCGTCTGAATCCACCATAGTTCGCACCGGGGAATCGGACATGGGTAACACTGTGGGCTGAATGCCCCATGCCTTGCAAAAATCGCGTGTCACCTGCGAAAGAGATTGTCCCTCTTTCAACCGACGTGTTCGCTCGAGATGCGTGGCAATATCCTGATCTCCGAGCCTGAACCATGCCGGTCCGCCGAGTTTTTCCACGTTGGCAATCGTATTCCAAGTCTCTCCGGCTCGTCCCCAGCCGGTTTCGGGATTGGCAAGACCCGCAAGTGTATAACAGACCGTATCAATGTCGGGGCAGATCGTCAAGCCGAGATGTTCAAAATCATCACCTGTGTTGACGATGACGGTCAGGTCTTCGGGCGGCAGGATCTGGGCGAGTCCGTCGGCGAGTTTTGCGCCGCCGACTCCGCCAGCGAGGGCAACAATTTTCACTTCAGAATTTTCTCCGTTTGAAAAATTGCAATTTCATCCAATGGTTTTCTTTCTCTTATCACAGGGTTTTCACTTGGATAGCCCAACAAGAACATGGCGTGCGGTTCCCATGCTTGTGAGAGATTCAATGCCTTGCAGACGGTTTCCTGCGCGAATATGGGGCTGCAAACCCAGACCCCACCCAAGCCTTCCGCATGTGCGGCAAGCAGCAATTGCATGCCTGCATTGGCGACGGACTGCGTGGCGATGAGATGCTCAGATTCCCTGCGGCGTTCATCTGGGTACCGGTCCATATCGGTCATGTCGAGGCACAGAAGGATGACCACAGGCGAGGAAGTGATGCGCTCTCGCGAGCGGTTGACCCGTTTTGTGATTTCCTCGGCTGGGAGGCGATCTTGTGCCAGGTCGCGTTGAAACTCCTCTGCCATGCGGTCGGAGAGGTCTTTTTTCGCAGCAGATTCGGTCAGTACGATGAATCGCCAGGGCTGTCGGTTATGGGCAGACGGGGCAAATGTGGCAGTGTGGAGAATGTCCCTGATAACGGCATCAGGCACCGGGTCCGGTTGGAAGCGGCGGATCGAGCGGCGGGTGCGCAAAAAATCGCGCAGGCTAGTGTTCGTCAAAGGAGGTCGGCTGAATCTTGAAGATGATCCGCTTCTGTCCTTCACGGTACGTCCATGGGGTGCCGTAGTATCGCAACGAGAGTTTGTTGATGTGTTCATCGGCGCCCTCGGTGGTGTGAGAGACCACTTTGCCGCGCATTCCAAGGTAACGATAGGGGTCGTTGGGGTCTTGAATTGTCATGGCGATGTCGGGTCGTGCTTTCATGTTGCGGTCTTTGGCGCGCCCTTCATTGGTGTTGATGAGGATGTGCTCCCCGTCGGTATCGAACCAGACCGGGGTCACTTGGGGAATCCCCTTGGCATTCACGGTGGCAAGATAGAGAAAAGCTTTGGTTTTGGGGTCTAGCAGGTCGAGAAATTTTTCAGGGAAACTCATTGAGACTCCAGGGGTTGTAGCAGGCTATTTATCTCGCATTTGGTTATATCAAAGGTGCATAAGATTCGCGTTAGCGTTCTGTGTGGATGTGGAGTTTTTTTTCATTGTTGCTATCGGAACATGTCCAATTCCTTTGGGCGGATGATCTCTCCGAGCGAACCTTCGCCAAGCGGATAGGGGAATCCGCGAACATGGACAACAGGTGTGCCCTCGGCGGCTTGCCCCATCATCAAGGAAGCGGCGGCGGCGAGTTCATCTGCCACGGCAACGATGGTAGCTTTGAGGGTGTACCCGAACAGATCATGCCAGCCGCGTTCATCCACCAGGGCTGGGATGCCACTCAAACCAATGCAGATCCCGACCGTGCCATTGCGCCAGGCACGCCCGTGTGAGTCGATGATCATCACGCCGATGCGTTTGCCGGTAGATTGCAGGATCTGGTCGCGCAGTTGTTTTGCCGAGGTATCCGGGTCTTCGGGCAGGAGCAGTACGAATTCTTCGTTCGAATCGCCTGCGCCCATGACGTTGGAATGGTCGATCCCCGCGTTGGCGCAGACGAAGCCAAGTTTATGTTCAACAACAATAACGCCCTTGCGCGATCGTAGGACTTCGCTGCTTTCTTGAAGCATCAACTCCACCACACGCGGGTCTTTTTCGGTCTCTTCGCCAAGTTGAATGGCGCGCGGAGAGGGGTGGATGCTGGCAAGGTTGACCATGCGCCCCTCCGCCTTGCTGATGATCTTTTGAGCCAGCACGAGGATGTCATCGTCCTGCAGCTCCTGGTTGGATTCGTGCAGCGACTTAAGAATAATATCCGCCAGGTGGTCACCTCGGCGGATGAGCGGGATATTTTTTAGTGAAGTGAGAGTGAGAGACATTGGCACGTACTACGTGATGCGCAAGCATTGCTGCTGTACGCATCACGCTACGGATTATTTCGGAGTGTTCGACGCCCCTGTGATCTTGATACCGGCATGGGTGGAGCCATACTTTTTGTTGATGCCGATCAATACGCTGGTGAGACCTTCCACCACCACCGAGTTTTCGATGGGACCGGCGTCCCAGCCTTTCAGCCCGGCGGCTTGCACCAATTTGATGGTCTCGGCGCGGGCATCCTTGCTTGTGCCCGTCACCAGCACATCGCATTCCACGCCTTCCTCGCCCATCAAGTGCTCATGGGAAATATTTTGGAACGCCGCGCATACTTCCACGCCCTCGCCGACGATCTCTTTTGCTTCCTGCGCTGCCGACCCGGCGGCAGGCATTTGAACAGTGGCGACCTTCGGCGGGACCAGCGGAACGGTGACATCCACCAGGATCTTGCCTTTGAGCTCCTCTTTGACCGTTTCGAGCGTATCGCGATGTGCGGAGTAGGGCACGGTCAACACGACGATATTCGCTTCTTTCGCCGCCAGAAGGTTTCCCATCCCCCGAACCATGGTGCCATCCCCAAGCATGTCCTGAATCTCTTTGGCGGCGGCAACTGCTTTTTCCTCGCTGCGTGAACCGATTAAGACGTGATAGCCCGCCCTCGCCCAGCGATACGCCAAACCCTTGCCTTCCTTGCCTGTTCCGCCCAGAACTGCGATGGATAATAAAAGGTGTTCGTCTTTCATGAAATCTCCAATGATGTGAATTTGAACTACAGGACTTTCGCTACTTCTTCTTCGTATTTCTTCCAAATGCGCGGTGCGGTTTCCATGGCACGCGCAGTAATTTCTTCTTCATCGAGCGTGAGCAGCTCGCGGTCCTTCATGAGGAACTTTCCAGCCACCATCGTGCTGGTGACCATGCTTTGCTGGAAACCGAAAATGATATGCCAAGGGAGATTTCCATCGGTGAGGGGGGTGAAGGGATGGTAGTCGACGAAGATCAGGTCTGCGACAGCGCCGGGTACGATCTGACCGATGGGCGCAGAGGGGAAGAAAATGCTGGCAAGCGCGGCGTTGTTGTAGATCGCCATCTGCTGGACGTCGTATCCACCCATGCGGCGCGGGTCACGATGTTCAACCTTGTGGAGCAAATAAGCGGTCTTCCACTCGTCCCACATGGAATTGGTGAATCCATCGTTGCCCAAACAGACCTTGATGCCCATTCGCAGCATGGACTCGATGTGTGCCACGCCCACGCCATTGTTCATGTTCGAACGCGGCTGATGAGAAAGCCAGGTACCGGTGTCCTTTAGGATTTCCATTTCGCGTGCGTCAAAATGGACGCCATGCGCCGTGATGGTGTTCGGTCCGAGGATGTTGTGCTTTTGCAAGCGGTCGATCACCCGCATATTGGATTTTTGCAGGCTGTCGTATTCATCCGACTCATGTTCGGCGGTATGGACGTGGAAGCCGGTGCCTTCCGACACAGCCGCGCGGCAGGCTTGCAGGGTGCTGCCCGAAAGCGTCAGGCTGGCGTGCAAACCAAAGGTCCCGGCGAGACGCGGGTGTGGGTCCGATGCGAGGCGCTTTAAGAAACGTACATTTTCCTGGATCCCGGCGTTGGCTTTTTCCACACCATCGCGATCGGTCACTTCGTAACAAAGTACGCCGCGCAGCCCGCTTTTGTCCAACGCATCGGCGATGACATCCAGCGAACCGTCGATGAAATTGGGCGAGGCATGATGATCGATCAACGTGGTTGTGCCGTGTTTGATCGCATCCACAAGGCAGACGAGCGCCGAGGCACGTACGCCGTCTGCATCCAATGAACGGTCCAGGGGCCACCAAAGTTTTTTCAGGATCTCGGGGAAATCCTTGGGCGCTGGGCCGGGGATCGCCATGCCGCGTGCAAAAGCGCCATAAAAATGGGTGTGTGCGCAGATGCCCCCCGGCATCACGTACTGACCTTTGGCATCCGTCGGCTTGAGCTTGGGATATTTGGCTGTCAGGGCTTTGGTCGTTCCGATCTCTTTGATGCGTCCGCCTTCAATGAGGATGGCGTGGTTGGGAAACACCCGGTTCGGGCTTTCCCAAGTGATGACATTTGCGTTTGTAATTAACATGGTCAATTCAATCCATATTGGCTGGGATGCGGGAGTTTGACGCCCGAAGCGCCGATCTCCCAAAGGGTATTGTAGGCAGCCTCGCGAAGCTCAGGCTCGCCTTTGTACATCGCTTCATAGATCTGTGTGATGACGCCTTCGGACGGCGTGAATTTCAAATACGGTAACGCCGCAAGGCAGTTATCCGGGTCGTCGCCTTTCAGAGCGAGCAATAAGATGTCTGTGGCGGGGACTCCCGGCGAGATCCCCATGCCGTTTTTGGCGGCGAATTCGATCAACCACGGGGTTTCATGCGGTGCTTTGAGTTTGGAAGGCGCAAGCAGGTTGATATGCACCTTCGAGTCCAGCACTTCAGTAGCGGCGTTTCGGACAACCCACTGGTCGTCTTCGATCTGCGACTTTCGGAGTAGTTCATCTGCCCACGGTTCGTGGATGCGCCCCAACCCATAGATGACCGCGCGGCGTAACAAGATGTCGTTCAGGGTAATGCCATCCTTCAACATGGCGTGACCTTCATTCGGGTCGTTCGCCAGCGCTTCCCCGGCAGCGCGGCGGATATCTTCGTCTCCGCTCAATAGGGTTTGCGCGACGATCTCCAGCGCTTCGTTCGTACCGATGGCGACCAGCGCCATGCATGCGGCACGGCGCACGCTCAAGCTTGGGGCTTGCAGTGCATTCTCCAGATTCTTCAACGCCTTCGCATCGCGGATCACGCCAGAACCCAAAATGGCAAGGTGGATCAGTTCGAAGGACATGGTGACAGCAAACTGGCGGAAAAGCGTGGCGGCACCGGGGTCGTTGCTGCAAGCGAATGCCGCCATGGCTTGACCGCGCAGGTTGAGGGGGATGCCCTCTGTTTGCAGGAGGTTTGCCAGGGCGCCAAAAATCTTTCCCCGCCACGGAGCGTTCCTGGGCGCATCACGCAGCCAGCGTGCCGCCGTGAACAACGGGCGATGCATGGGCAGGCGCGAATATTCGAGCAGGGCTTGCACCACTCTGCTGGCATCGCCGTGCGCGGCAAAATAGCGTAACGCAAGATATTTTCCAGACCAATCCTGTTGGTTAAGAATGGACTCTTCTGCGTTGAAGTTGGTCAGCGATTGACCGGCTAAATACCCGGCAAAGACCGGATGAGCGAAGCGCATCCGGTTGTTGGGATAGGTGACCAACAATCCGCTGGATGCCATTCTCCCGAGCAAGCCGGTGGATGGAGTGGATACTTTTTCGACTTTCTTTTTCCCCTTTTTGGGCTTGGTCTCCTGCTTCGCTTCCTCTTCCGTGACTTCAGATTCAACGCCTTCGGTGATATCTTCCGCCACCTCAAACGACTTCACCCACGATCGCGCTTTGCGCGGGTCGAAGACCGGCTGTGCGCTGGTGATGACCTGCATGGCAAGCGTTTCGAGCGCCGCCAGCGGGGTATTGGCTGGGGCAATGCGGCGAATGTGCGTGGCAATCGACTCGAGCACATTCGGTCCGAGGCTGTCTCCGGCGTATGCCCCCCAGACTTTCAGAGTCAACTCGAGGGGAGATAAATTTCCATGGTCGGTACTCAGCCACGTGTTAAGGAGAAGCGGATCCACTTGTTCAGGGCCGGTTTGCATCCAGGCTTCCAGCGCTACGGTCTGAGACCATAACTGTCCCCACTTTTCGATGAATGCCGTGTTCTCGCGCGATGACCATGCACATAACGCCAGTGGTGCAAACCCGAGCGGGATCAAGCCATCCAGATATTCGGGCGAGCCAGTGGTGACGATGCGCGTGCCCGGATAGTTTTGCAAAACCAGGCTGAAAAATTCGGAGATCAGTTTTTGCTCATCTGGTGGGATCTCATCATAGCCATCCACCAGCAGGAGAGCGTGCCCATTTTTGAACGAGTTTTGAACAAGGGTCGAAAGCCTGCCATAGTCCATGCCTGCGGCTTGGTTGTATGCGGTTTCGATCAACGGGTTGAGCAGGTTTTTGGCATCCTTGACAGGTAGATTGAGGTCGGCGACATGGAAAAGGAAGGGAATGGATTCTTTCAGGGTTCCCAATGCTTCGCTTCGATTTGCGGCGAGGCTCGCCAGGTGTGCCAAGGCGACGGTCTTCCCAACGCCGGGTTGACCGATGATGACTATGTTGGCGTTGCCGAATAATGCTTCGGACACAGTAAAGGTTTGTGGTCTGTAAACGGCGGCAATCTCGGGCCAGGCAGGGAGGTATGGCAGCGTTTGTGTGACAACGTCTTCGTATTTAGGTGGTGTGCCAGGTTCCACCCTTGGCGGCGGGACGAGGAGCAGTGGCTCCTGAATAATTTCATCCAATGCAAAAAGCGGCGCGGCAAGATGCATCCCCTGGGCGCGGATCAATGTGGCGCGGCGATGATTTTCCTCCACTGTATTGGTTTTGCGGCTTTGTGCGGCTTCACGACCTTCGCGCCAGTTTTCGCGCAGTTCGTTCCATAACGGGCGTACGCGTGTGGCGATGATCCACAGGATGATCCCGGCGGCGAAACCTACGAAGAAGGAGAAAGGGTCGATGGCAAAAGAGAACATGAGGTCAGTTGGCAAACAAGATGCGCCCGCAGGAGGGGCAGTGGATCAGTGATTTTTGTGAGCGGGCGCTTTGTTGGACCGCCGCGTTGATGGTTGTGCCGCACGCTGCACAGGCATCATCCTCCACTTCGGCGACAGCCACTCCGCGTTTCTGCCGGCGCAGGTCTTCGTAAATGCGCAGCTGGTCAACTGAAATGGGCGAAAGCGCGGCTTCCCGTTCTTCGGTGAGATTTTCCAATTGTCTTGCCAGTGCAGAACGTTCTTCGATCAGAGATTTATGTTCATTGCCGAGCCGCGATTGGATGCCATCCAGGTCGGTTTTGGCGGTTTGCAATTCATCTGCCGCACTGTCGGTGCCGATCATCGCTTCCAATTCCCGTTCCTCCAGTGTGGCAAGGTGCTTTTTGAGCGATTCGACATCCTTTTGCAGATCCTGGAGTTCTTTTGGGTTTTTGACGCCACCCCCGTACAGACTGGCTTCGGTCTGCTCGACCTTGATCTTTTGCGTCTCGGCTTCGGTTTCGGTGAATTTCAATTCATGTAGGGCTCGGTGATGATTTGCCTGGGCGGTTTCCATGCGGGTGAGCGCCGCTTTGAGTTCTGTATCGTTTTCCAACGTCTTGCGGATCGCTTCCAAACGAGCCTGCGCACGGTCGATCTGCCGATCTACTTGCTGAAGACGGTAGAGTCCCAGTGATGCGCTCATGGGTCGAATTATATACGAAGAGTGAAAAAATAACCCGTTTTCCAAAGAAAACGGGTTTGGCTTTGTATAGTCAGGTTTTGTTCTATTGCGTTGCGATATTGAAGTAGTTGTACACTGCTTGAGTCAGATTCACGAACAGCGGGTTGGTGATGTCCCATATGTTTTGCACAGGATGATAGGTGTAAATGGACAGGACGAAATTCCCGCCGGGCGTGTACACGATGCCGACATCGCTCGTGTCATGCATGATGCCGTCCCGTGAAAGAACGTAGCCGTGTTTGTGCGGAACGAGCGTACCGTCTGGAACTCCGCCTTGGATCAGCGAACCGAGTTTATCCTGCGCCATGAAATCGATCAGCAGCTGGCAGGTCGCCGGGCTGACTTTATCCGGGAAGGCGGCGATCAGCGCGCCTCCGCCGTTTTGTGCGCATTGATAAATATCCGCCAGCAGCACACCCATTTCTGAAGCGGTGGTCTGGGAGTAAGGGTCTGGGTCGGCAAACACATCGCTGCGCGAGTTGCCGGGAGTGATGCGTCCCGGCAGGAGGTTGGGTGCACCGAGGAAGAACATTCCGCCGAGGTAGGTGCTTTGCAACCCCAATGCTTCCATGTTCTGCGTGACAATGATCGGACCGTTGTTGGGGTCGATGCGTTCAAGGACAAGGTCGGTGGCGGAATTATCCGACCTGCCGAGCACGCGCGAGATGATGTCCGCAGTTTGCGCATCAAGGTCGCTGCCGCGATTGATGAGATAGGACGCCACGATGGGCACTTTGATGGTGCTGGACGCTGTGAACGCCACATCCGGTTCAGTGGAGATTTCCTGTTTGTTGTTGATGGCGAAATGGATTTCCTGACCGGTTTGCAAATCCATCATGTAGAAGCCGATCAAGCCGTCGAAATCGGATGTGGTTACGATCTGCTTAAGCAGGATTTCAAGATTTTCAATGGTTGGTCTGGCAGCGGTGCTACGGTTGAAAGACAAGGCAACTGAACGGTTCGAAGGCGAGCGAAGCGCGTCTGTGATGAGCAGGATGGCGCGGTCGAGGTCAAGGGTCTGACCGGGCGCGCCGGGCAGGAACGTTGTCCCGCCAGGAACTGGCTGGGCGGGTGCGGGCGGCTCATCGTAGCGTGAAGCGATCTCATTCTGTAAATATTCGCGCAGGCGCTCTTCCGAAATAGAGGCGCTGAGGGGAATCTGCGTATTTGGCGGGGTGCGCCCCCAGATGTAATCCCAAAACCCTCCCCAGAACGAACCGCCCGTACGGGTCAGGTCTGCGGCGGCGAGCATGGTCTCGATGTCGATCGAAAAACCGACCGTGCCCGGGTCAATGTGGATCACGGCTTCGTTATAATTCGCTTCGATGGGAGAGGTATATACCTCAAGGAGACGCTGCGACGCCTGTGCCGGCGATAAACCTCCAACCGGCACGCCTGCGATGGTCATCCCGGTGGGGTAATTATTTCTCTGACGGCTGTAAGTGATCAGGGAAACGATGCTTAGCACGAACGCGGCGAGTAAAAAAAGGATCGAAACACCCCGCAGGATGGTATTGGTATTGCGGTTTCTCACGTTAAGTTGCCTCCAAAAACAGGAAGAAAATCACGGAAAAAGTATAACATACTGAAACGGGGGGCTTGTGCTAGAATAAGTCAGCATTAATATATTCCCACCTCATTCCAAGGATGGATAATGCTACGCTCTCTTCTCATCTACCTTTCCAAAGCCGCCTGGGCACAAAATTTGATCACAAGTTGGGGATTTGCCTGGCGCACCGCCTCCCGCTTCATTGCAGGTACAAAACTCGAAGACGCCATACGTGTTTTGCGCGAACTGAATGCACGGGGGATCAATGCCACGCTCGACCATCTCGGCGAGCACACCAGTACCCCCGAAGAAGCCCAGCAGGCGACCGATGACATCTTCGCCACGCTCGATGCGTTGGGCGCAGAACCCTCGTTGAGGGGCAACGTCTCCATCAAGCTGACGCAGATCGGTCTTGGTCTCGACGAAACCTTGTGCGCCGAGAACCTGGAGCGCATCCTTGCCCGGGCGCGTCAGAGCCGGACCTTCATCCGCATCGACATCGAAGACACCCCCTACACCGACAAGACCATCAACCTGTACTATGCCATGCGCGAAAAGGGATACGACAATGCCGGTATGGCGGTGCAATCATACCTATACCGCGCCGAAGCCGACCTGCGCCGCATGATGCAGGACGCAACACGCATTCGACTGGTCAAAGGCGCGTACCGCGAACCGCCAGACAAAGCCTTCCCTAAAAAAGCGGATGTGGACGCGAACTTCGATCTGCTCACCAAGATCCTGATCGATACTGCTCTAGCCACCCATTCCCAACTCAGCGACGACGGGCGCTTCCCGCCCATCCCCGCCATTGCCACGCACGACGAAAAACGCATTGCCTTTGCCAAGAGCTACGCCGAAAAAGTGGGCTTGCCCAAAAGCGGGCTCGAATTCCAAATGCTTTACGGTATCCGCCGCGACTTGCAGGAGCAGTTGGTGAAGGAAGGCTACCCCGTGCGCGTGTACATCCCCTTCGGTACGCATTGGTATCCGTACTTCATGCGCCGCTTGGCGGAGCGCCCCGCCAATATCTGGTTCTTCGTCTCGAATTTCTTCAAGGGATAAAATCATGACCCCGGAAGCACACTGGCTTCCGGGGTCGTTTTTGACTGATCTACGCTTCGGATTGGGGGAATAAAACCGACCAGCTGCCCTCGTATCCTGCCAGCAAGCCAAGACCGCTTCGCTCCGGTCTTTGGCAGGGTCCCGCGTCGAAAAGCTTAGCCAACCCCTCAGCAGACGGGGAGAAATATGCGATCACTTCGCAATGCAATCTTCCCTCCGATTCGAGCCGCTTGAATACCGCCATATCAACAGGCTCACCCGCAGACTCAAACGCCGTCTGAAATGCCGCGCGGATCTCTTCCGATAGTTCGTCAGCGGTCATGCCGTCGCCAAGTGAGAGGAAAAACCAGGTGGAGGTCATGTTTTCTCTGGACGATTATCAAATGAAAATGCCGGACCTTTCCAGTCGTCGGAATCGAGCTGCGTCTCTTGATAATTCCCCCCGGTGTATTCACCGATAATCCGTTTCCAGAACGCCTTGGCAGGCGCATTGTTTTCGATCACACGCACTTCCCATTTGGCGGGCAGGCGGCTGAACACTTCTGTAGCAGCCCATTTTCCCACGCCTTTGCGGCGGTATTTTCGCATGACAAAGAATTCCGTAATCGAGCGTTCGTTCCCCTCTACAAACGTCTCATTGTCCACCAGCACGAAGCCCGCCAGCTTTTCATCTACCGTGACGATGAACGCCGCGTGGGTTGGTTCGAACCAGAAATAATCCAGATCGCCATACCCGAAATGACCATGTTCATCCAGATCATTGTCCTCGAACTCGGAAAAATCATAGTTGTGCAGCTCCATCATCCGGCGGATGAGGAGGCGGTCTGATCGGGAGGGGATTCGTATCTCGATTTTCATCGGGGTTCTGGATTATATATCGAAATCCTATTTCCAGCTATTTCAGTCTCCTTAATGTAAATAGCATTTCATCAAATATGCGGATTGCGAACTGGCTTTACTTTCTCTAAATTGGTTTTGCATTTCTCGCAAGTCAATAACGATAATGAGTTTAATGTTCCGCAATTCGGGCAAATTGCTATTTCAACACCAAGACTTTCTGCTCTTCTTTGTTCTTTTTCGGCAGAGTCAAGAGTCTGTTCATGTTCAAGTTCATTCTTGATAGGGACGTCGTTTGGTTTTGAAACGAATTTACTGATCAGCCGCCATAACCCCAACATAATCAATCCAGGGATAAGGATAATGTATCCGAACACTACCCTGAAACCAGCAGGGTCAACCCAAGCGCCTTCTGACCGACTTCCTAACGCATCGAGAATTACAAAAAGCCCCCATACCGAAACAAGCGTTCCCAGAATACCGAATAGATTCTTAAGAAAGTTCATTATGACCTTCCTGTTTGTTTTTGGTTATTTCTAATTTAATGCCGATATAGACCAAATGGCTATTCCAGCCAGCCTGTTTTGGACGGACAGTCCAGGGAAAAATGCTAAGGCGTGAAAACTGCTTGGGATGCCGCACGCCGCCGAAGGCGGCAGTCCCCAGCGTCAGGTGTACGCTTTGTTAGGTGCGGTTGAATCTTAAGCGATATTTGCTTTCACAGACTCTACAACCTGACGTATCGAATCTATCACAAGTTCAGGCTCTGAATTCTGAATGAAGTGGTCATTATGTTTTGAAAAATATTGCTTGCTTTTCGCAGACAACTTCAAAAATTCAACCTGTAAATCTGTTTCGATTTTACTCAATTCATCGGAATCTGTGGCTCGTGTCAAGACAATTAATGGAAAATCAAAAGTATTTTGCTTACTGCGTACTTGCTCAATGCTTGCGATTCGGTCAATGTTCTCATCGTTTTTGGAAGGGTCTTTGACAAATAGCCACATACGACTTGCTTTTTCTTCCGAAAGAACTTTTTCAAACTGTTCGTATTTATCTTCATGAACAGCGTCAATCAAAACCATTCCTGCAATTTCATCGGGATATTGATTTACAAACCAGCGAGCATTAATTCCGCTCCATGAATGTGCAACCAGAATATACGGCGGATTCAAATTTACTGACAATAAAAAACTTCTGAGATCTTCAATGATATCTTTGCAAGTTCTCGGCGTTGAAGCCTTTTCACTTTTTCCAAGACCTGCTCGGCTGTAACTGAAAACTTTTGTAAAGTTTGCTACTTCTGGCTGGACTTTTGCCCAATCTTCAGAAGTTCCGCCTAATCCAGCGTCAAGGATTACAGTGGTTTCACCTTCACCTGAAAGTACGCCGAATAAACGATGCCCGTTTACTTCTGAGTTAATTTCAACGATAGCCAATTGATTTCTCCCAATGCTATTTTTTTCAAGACAAGCACCTAACGGTTTGCGCCATCGTCCCCGAGCGAAGCGAGTGGGATACACCACTTCGTGGCGCAAGCCTGCGCTGGGGCGGGGACGGCGAAGCCGTCCGACCAGAAAAATGACAAGGCGTAAAAAACTGCTTGGGATGTGCGCACACCGCCGAAGGCGGCAGTCCCCAGCGTCAGACGCACGCTTTGTTAGGCAGCATGTTGTTTAGAAACCCCTTGCTCTGTTATTTCATGCGCCTGGGCGGCTTTGACCTTCAAGATGAGAACCAGTAATATGATCGGTATCCATAGCCGAATTTCCCATGGATTGGCGATTAACACAATAGATATTATATAAGGCAGTGAGACAATATACAATACCAGTACGCTTTTTGACGCCGATTCTGTGATTGAAACCAGAATTGCAAAGCTGCCAAAGAATATGATGCTCAAAAGGGACAATGGGTTGATGTTTTCTAAGATTCTTAGATCTTGGTATATTACATTTGCGCCCCCCAACACATATCGCAACCCTACATACGTACTGATATAACAAATGGTGATAAGGAAGAAATCCCTTTGGGTTTGGTTAATCATTAACGACGTTGGTTTCGCGAGTATCGTCCTATAATTCATGGCAAAATATAGAGCCAATATCAAGGCAGATGTTTCTCTAGTTAATGTGGCTGACACAACAACAAAACATAATGCCATTGTGTTCCATAATGTCTGCCTACTGGAAATGATGAAGAATGCAGCCAAAGCAAGAAAGAAATACGATAGCGTATCATATGGAACAACAACGTATTGAGTAATTCCCATGAGGAAGCACATCGAAATTATGGGAAGATCTACGGTTATGAAATTCAGGTTCTTCTGCCCGCCAAGAACGAAGAACAACATGATAGATGTTAGGCAGAGGAAAATCGTGTTCATGTAAAAGTAAGCAGAGTAAAATTTCCGATCCGCATTTTCGTCTAAAAGAGATAGAAATTGAGGCTTAATCGTCGGGATTTCATAGTGTTTTATGACTCTGTACGTTTTAAGGAGCAGAGCTTTACCCAGAACCCGATATTTGTATATTCCCTCGTTGTATTGACTTTCAAATCCTCTTTGTGAGAAAACATACCTTGTGTAATTGGTGGTGAAGCCTTCATAGACCATCGTGCTAATTGTTAGGGGTATAACACAACCTAACAGCAAAAGACGGGTGAGAACGTTGACATAAAATCGCACAGTGTTACTCCTATGGCTTATCAATTTAATGCTGCCTAACGGTTTGCGGCTCGTCCCCGATAGGGGATACCTGCGCTGGGGCGGGGACGGCGAAGCCGTCCAGCCAGCCTGTCCTGGACGGACAGTCCAGGGAAAAATGACAAGGCTTAGAAAACTGCTTGAGATTGCCGCACGCCGCCGAAGGCGGCAGTCCCCAGTGTCAGGTGCACGCTTTGTTGGCTGGCGTTTGGAGGAACATGACTAACTTGACTCGGAAGAAATATCATCTTTTCGACACACAATCTTCCAGAACTTTGTTGTTGGCACTTCCTCTACTATTTTTGCCTCAACCAATCCAAATTGCTCAAATTCTTCTTTAATGGATCCTTCGTCATAGAAGAAGAGTTCTACACCATCCTTCGTTTTAAAAAGGTCTTTGCCCAATTTTTCGCCTACGCCATAAGTGCTGGCGTGCTTAGTTATTGCTGTAAAGACCATTATGCCACCACTTTTTAACTGCGCATGGCAGTTTGTAAACAGTTGTTTCCTTTCATCTGACTTCAACAAGTGAATCAGTGCATGACAAAAAATCCCATCGTAGATGTCTTGGTCAAATGGCATGTTGCTAACAGAGCCGTGAAAGATTTTGATTTCTTTTCCGAGTAGTTGGTAAGCCAGTTCAATTGCTGTTTTTGAGATTTCAATGCCAGTAACTTCAAACCCGTTATCAAGAAATGGTCTCGCATTTCTTCCATAGCCAAACCCTGGTATCAAGATTTTTTGAAAACCTAAACTTTTAAAGTGTTTGCAGGTCTCAATGGCTGATATTGTGGACTGTTCTCCCCACATAATCTGCTTGTTCTTGAATGCTTCTTCCCAGAACTCAACCATATTTTTGTGGTTCTCCTATATTGTTAAACGAGACCTGCGATTCAAAAACAGTTTTATTTTGCTCTTTGGCGCCAGCCAGCCAACGGTTTGCGGCTCGTCCCCGATAGGGGATACCTGCGCTGGGGTGGGGACGGCGAAGCCGTCCAGCCAGAAAAAGGCTAAGACGTAGAAAACTGCTTGGGATGTGCGCACGCCGCCGAAGGCGGCAGTCCCCAGCGTCAGGTGCACGCTTTGTTAGCCCGCTCTTTGCTTGGAGATTCTTTCTTTCTGCGCTGGAACAATTTCAACATTTCCATTGGTAAGGTGGATACAGTATATTCCTTCGTTCTGAATTTTGCCATCGTTTTCATTTATCAATTTCAATGGGTCGAAACGCTTTTTTAGTTGTACCAGACTATGAAATCCAACGGCGTCAATAACTGAACTAATGGTTTCTATCATTGTTTCAATATCGCCATTGAATGACTCGTCAAGGATGAAATCATAAGAGTTAAGATGTCTTGTTTCGGCTAAATGTCTAAATTTTTTCAGCACGTAATGATAATAAATTACATACTCGGCGGCTGCGTTCCATTCCGATAAATCTAAACTATCTATAAATGCTAACCAAAAATCTTTATCGTGCAAATTTTCCACTTCATTATGGAGAGCATTAATTATGCTCCTATTGAAAATGCAATGATGATGTATTCCGCTGTAGATATTTGTTGTATTCCATTCGGGAACTAATCGCTTTGCAAACTCTGCAAGCACAAAACTTCGTTGAACATTTTGGTTATTTTCCCAATCTAAAGGATAGCCATTTGCTAATAAAATTTTAGGTGTTGGGTCGTTGCTAAAAAATGAAACTTGTTTCCGAAAGAAAAAATCAGAGTCTAAAATTAATACGTTTTCAAGCAAATCAGGAATTATTTTGAAAATGTACATCTTTAATAATTGCTGGTAATACCAACCTGAATTGTTGAACTGTCTTTTAATAGGTAATGCTGAGGATATCAAAGAGGATATTTGTGCTTTGGTAAATGGAAATGCCGCTTCATCTACAACTTTTACATCTTTGTTTTCAGCAACTTCACTTGCGATATTTTTAGAGCAAACAACAAAGATATTTCTGATTTTATCCAAACAGTGTGACTTGATACCATTGATGCAGTATTTCAGTTTGCGTAAATCTTTCTGCGCCACTGGAATTACTATGTCTATTTCGTTTGTTTGGGACATTGGTTTCATCTGATTTCAATGGGGGCAGGGAAACCTGCCCCCATTCTGCTAGCAGAGGCGTTTCGCTGGTAAGTCTTAATCGCCCCAGGGAGTCGGGCGGGTCGGTTCGGGCTTGGGGGCTTCTTCGATAGGATTGCTTTCTCCACCCTTTTCAGGGCTTGCAATCTTTGATTTCTTGGAGACTTTCTCACTCTCCAAATAACGGAACAACATCGGGCGCTTGGTTGCCTTTTTCTTGTTTGGCATTTTCTTGTCAGTAATCATCGTAAATTCTCCTTTCTAGAGATGGGTGGATTCAAGGGTGAGACAACCCCTGCTAGCAGATTTGCCAGTGCGTCACTTACCTTTACGCCAGATAATTCTTCTGCCCACAAAAATTGACCGTTACCATTAATTTCTAGAAATATATATTTCCCATCAGGTTGTTTTATAAGGTCAATTGCTCCAAACTCTAACCCAAGCAATTGAGTTAACTTTAAACATTTATTAGCAATTTCATCAGGTAAAGTGTATGGCGAATACAGATCGGAAGAGCGTCGTGTAGGGAAAGAGTGTAGATCTCGGTGGT